>Ga0307509_10004407_pt1 | contig 20374 bp, 22 predicted proteins | sample 10_EM_MG_FD_202245 | JGI IMG/M metagenome (GOLD analysis project Ga0307509, IMG submission 202245) | Populus trichocarpa ectomycorrhiza microbial communities from riparian zone in the Pacific Northwest, United States - 10_EM | ecosystem: Host-associated > Plants > Roots > Unclassified | place... | reverse complement strand
TTAAAAATAAAAAATTAAAAAAAAAAAAAAAAAAAAAAAAAAAAAAAAAGCGCTCGTACTACTCGTACCACCACACTGGCGAATGGGCGGCAAAGTATCAACCCCTCCCCCAAAAAAACAAAGGAGCTACCGCAAAGTCCTCAAGGACCAGAACCGGTAGATCACCACAACCACAGCAACTATTTTCGTCTTCCCCCCCACCTCTTTCCGATGGTGCAGTTCCGGTATCGGTATCATAGAAGGCCGCAACGGCACCCGAGTACTGGCAGTAAGGTAGGGAGGTACCCCACCACACACACCAGGACCAGAAGAAAGAAAGAGGGAAAAGAAAAGCAACAGCAGCACACCAAGCGCCCACCACACAACCACACCCATGCAAACCACACTCGCACGAGTCCTCTCGCTTGCATGCCACCGGCACAAATGATACACGACCACACCCTCGACGATAGATAAAACGTGAAAGCGAGAAAGAGAGATAGAGTAAAATCAAGACAGCATTCACGTGATTCCGAAATAACCAGATAGAGTCTCCTCATCCACGACCGACAGCGAAAATTCGGCGGGTGATGAACAGGGATCCATCACCAGTAGTTTTTGTAACCCTAACCTTGACAGTTTCCTTTTTTGCCCACTCAACACCCCTGTTCGTCACCCTCCCAGTTTCTTCGTGGACTGTAGCACCACAGCAGCTCAAATGATTGAAGACAAGTGCTGTGTCGTTGGGGTTTCCTCCTCCGGTAAGGTCCTGTGTTTCTTCTTCTCTTCTCCTTTCTTTTCTGTCTCTCAGGCGGGGCTGAGCAGGCTTTTTTTTTTTCGCAGGGTTTTTTCCAAAGTAGGGAATTCTCGACTACATAGCACACACTCCGATTATGATATTCGACTTTCTACTGCATCATGCCTTCCTAGCAAGCAAGCAAGTCACCCCATCCCGGGCCATGCCATTCTACAGTACATACCCGCTAGAGCTTGTTCACATCGGGTCGAAACAGAGAGCCCAGCAAGGAAACCCCGATTTACTGGGACACGCGTCCATCCACTGCTACTAGCACCACTCCCTCAGCGCCCTGCGCTCCGGCACAAAGGAACGTGTGCTTGAGCAAGCCACTACCTCACGACCCACAGTACCGTATCATATTCGAAAATAGGGAAGAAAGCTCTACAGTACCGTACTGACGGTAGGTTCCGATCGTCACATAATATCACTCGGGTGTTCTTATCTTATTTTTTCTCCGCGAAGTGGAGGGGGTATGTTGGCTTTTCTCAAAAAGATGGTTTATAGCCGGAGTTTTTGTTGTTGTGATAGATGAAAAGTAGCCGGAATGCGGGGGTATAGGTGGGAGGGGGATGGGGGGGGAGGGAGGGTCCATGGTTCCGGTTTCGGCCGTGGGCTGCATGAGATAGTGCGGAAGGAAGGGCAACGTTTTGGAGATATGGTGGGTGGAATGAAGCAGGTATCATAGAGTGAGTGGGGGTCGAGAGGATGGTTTGATATTTGTACCCTGCGTTGCGCGGAGCCCATGATAGACCAGACCTGAGGCTTGATAGAGTGCGAAACGATAAAGCTCTCTGTTGTCGGCAGTTAGACTACGACAATGTGGTGGCCCAAAACCAAGCATGCCGTGACAGCCCAGATGCCAAGCAGATCGACCGACCAAGACCGCTCCTGGCTCCAGCTGTATGATCAACAGGACCCCTCATAAAAGATGAAAAAAAAAACCCAAAAAGGGAAACGAAAGGGAAAGAAAAGGCCACGAGAACTACTCGAGCAACTGACTAATTGAAAAAAGCCACTTCTAACCCCTCGCTTGTTCCCGTACTTATCTACCGGTGGGTTGAATCAATCCTACCCGAGTAGACTACCATATCCTACATACCCTATCGGAAGGCTCCCCCCTTCGGGAGGGAGGGGATGTGGAACTGCTGCTATCGTGCTACTTGTACGATATCATAACCAGCTAGGCCCGGTTCGTCAAACTCGGGAGAAGATCGTTTTTGGCGCGCTCGGTACCCCGCAATTTTGTACCGGTGTGTCCTCCACCACACACACTCCCCCTCTTGACTGATGATAGGGCAAGATAGAGCATCCCCGCCGGAGGGTTTCGCTCCGTCGGTCTCGTCTGGAAGGGAGGGAAAGAAGAAAGTTCCTTCGTCACACTAGACTGTTGGAACCTGATTGGTCATCATATTGATTGGTAAACGCTCGGGTGTCAAACTTGGTCAGCGGTCCCGCCCTCGGTACTTTTACTTTCCATACAGCATCGGCAAACACTGCCGGTCGAGGGGGTTTACTGTGGTCCACATGTTTTTTTTTTGTCAAAAACTTCTGGGACGGAAGTTATCAGCCTCCGAGCTCCTTGCCTAAAAGAGGGCGTTCGAACAGATAACACCGTGACAGCTATTATCAAGCTCTCGTTGGCTGCTGGGCAAATGGTCCCGTGGGAACCCTTTCGGTTCGCTATTGCAGGCAGCCCTCTAATCTCTGGATTTAGGGACAAAAGCACTTAAGAAGGGCTAGTTCTTTCCTCACGCGGTATCCTAAGTTCTTTGGATGTGTTGGATCTCATTAACTGGCTTTTGCAATTCCCTTTACCTATCAAACCAATCCTACGGTTGTCCACTGATAAACCGCTCGCGAATCACAAGATTTTTCACGCTATTGCCCTGACCAAGGACGGCCTCAAGCCACTTTTCTCTCGGTAGATCGGAGATTCTGGACAAAGAGTGTGATTTGACGGTGGGGCCAAAATGCTCTACTCGGGTACTGCAATACCGTACACTGCGATACTACAACCCGACAGAGTGTCATACAATACAAGTACGAGTACAGTGCAAATCCCCAAGCCCCCGATGAACATCCTCTTACCAAACTAAATGAGATTAGCATCACAACCAATCGATCCCAATCCTACTAAACATCCTATAATATCAATCAAACAAGTAATCTCTCCAACAAAATCACACCTGGGACCATCCCTCCACCGTAGTTTTTTTATTGTACCTGTGCCAGTACAGGCACTGCTCTCGCACTCGGTCATCATACGAAGCCTGGGCCTCCAAACCAAGCGTGATAACTCGGATTTATCGCCGGCCCATGTCCTTCCATCAACTCGTTCATTCATTCACCCACACTTTGGCATCGATCGCTTGGTCCCATATCGTGTCATGCCCGTTCATGCATAGATACTCGAGTACATTCATGCGTGCATGCATACAAACTCGGTACTTGCATATATATCCATGCGTTCATACATAAACTGCGGTAACCAACTCCGCTCCGGGAGCTACATTGCTAGCACGAGTACAATCCAGTACGGTGCTCGTAGCAAGCAAGTGGTATCCGAAAACAGGGGTGGTGAATATGAATAGGCGCTCGGATACTCTACGTACGGATCTTTTGCCATAAACCCCGCGAAACCTTGTTTTCGGGTACTTGCTTGCTGTGTACGAGTACATCGCCCCCTCTGCGCATGTTACGTAGATGGCCGGACGATATCCCGCATCGTGGTATCGTACTATGTTGTGGCGCAGGAATATCCGGTTTTACCACCCGGGGGCTGCCGGCTGGAGAGGGACTCGGCTGGTATATGTGTGGACGGGAGAGTTTGGTATCATTGAAATAAGGGGAAAAGCGAGGGAAGGTGGAAAAAACGTGGGGTTTCGGGCCGAGATGTTTTGAATTCCGCGTTGCGGCACAGTGGGCTGCATAATTTCGGGTAGCGAGGAAGGAGGTGTACGGTATGTTGAAGTGGCTTGACTGGGGTGGGGTTGTCTGGCATGACAGGCGGATACAATCATTAGGACGGTCAGGCGATGGGGATGTCAGCGTCTCTCATCTCCCAAGTACCGATATGGTGCTTGTGTCTGGCAACAAGCATCTGAAATACGGCCATTGTTACACAAGAAACCAAGCCAGTGAAAGTAAACCAGTCTCATTTTAAGATACTTGTACCGTACTTGAGTACCGTACTCTATGCCCGACACGGGCACCAGGCAATTTTTAAGCATTTGAAATAGGAAAAAGTGAGTGATCCAGTTACAGTATGGCATAACTAATGCCTCTGCCAGTTCCTGATGTTTTGGGAATAGCCGTAACCCACTCCTTTACTTGTAGTGAGATACCGATAACTCACATTCCAATTACTTTAAAAATCGCCGATTAGTACCGCGGTACCGTAATCACTTGAGGAAACTCATTTCGTTTCAATGGCATTAGTACCGCACTCAGGCTACCCACCTATCAAACCGGAACACCTCTGCACGACATGACTGCCGGTGGGAAATCAACTATACGGTACAGGCAGAGCAGAGCCCCCTCCCCCGCGAAACAGAACTTGCCCACAGTCTAAACAGAAACACTCAATCAATCCATTACATAAACTAACCCCGGGGGGGCGTGCGCTTGCCCGCTGATTTCACGTGCCATCCTATCTATATCTATTACTCCACCGGACACCCGGAGCCCCGGAACCTTTCCTGACACCGCACACTACGGTATGATACCGCATCCATAACCTTAACCGCCCTCTCGCTCGTATTTACCTAGACCTGAAATCCAGAGTATGTATGATATAATAATGTAATAATAATTATGATAATAATAATTATAATATCATACCCCACAGTACAAAAGTTTCCCCTTGTTCGTAACCTCGCCATGTCATACCGTACTTGTATCCGGAGGTTCCTCCGCCCCCCCTTCTCCCCCCTCCTTTGGCATAAAGCCATCCAACAAACCAGCCAGCCGGAGCTATGATACCAAGTGCCGAAAAGCTTTTTCTAAAAAAAAAAAGAGAGAAAGAAAAAGAAACGAGAAAAACTGCCGCAAAAGCTGGGTAAGGTAGGGTAATGCGGAGGGGCCTACCGCCATCGGCTCTGGTCGGCGCGGGCCCCGGCGTGGGTATCAGTCGGGATCCATATGGTAGCTTTGGCATGGGTATTGCCGGCGGTGTCAGGTATGTACGATATATAATAAGGAATGGTTAATACTGATACATGAGGAGGAGGAGGAGGAGGAGGAGGAAGAGGAGAAGAAGAAAGGCCTACAATGATATGGGGTGCCCGATGGATGGAAAGGGCGCATTGATAGGTGAGCATGGTATCATACCGGTCGGCTAAGATCCGTCTCTCTGAAAGAAGGTTCTTACGGGATGTGTCTTCAAGGGGCAGGCGGGGGATGGCGCTGCATTGCATCGTAGATTCAGGCCACCCCACTTGTGCGTAATCACCGTACATCCATTCTTCTATCATATTATCATAGCCCGGCGCTTTTGACTTGTCTACCGTATTACAGCTGGGATAGTCAGTATTGGCGGCCTAATCCCACCGCCTCTCAAACCGCCTGAAGGAAAGAAGGAAGGAAAGAAGGAAGGAAAGAAGGAAGGAGAAAAATAAGGAGAAAAACCCCATCTATTCCATCCATCCCATTCCTTCGATAACCCCTCCAGCGCCTGGGCTCTTCTGATAATAATATCATCATAATATTTTTATATAATAATATCTCACCCTACTCCAACCAATCCACCCGGCCCCCCCGAAAACCCGAGTGATGATTCGTGCATGCACTGCCTTAGGGTCGTGAGCCAACCAACCAACAACCAACCAACCAACCAACCACAAGCAAGAACCTCCGGTCCTAATTTACCCACCCCTCCATAGACAACTTCAAACAATCACAAGCTAGACATCACTTTCACGCTCTCGATTTTTTGCCATGTACTGTACTTATATACGTATAACCCGCCGGTATGGTACGGTTACAGTACCACGTGCAAGTTACACCACGAAAAACCTGCATAAAGAACAGATTGCAAATTTGATCGACGGTTAAGTTACCCTGCCTCAGCTGGAGTTCAGTTAGGCCAGAAACCTTAATTCAGGATGGGTTCTAAGGAAAACAACCGCGGTATATTATATCAGAATTTGTGCTATTACGCATTCGCGATGTGAGGATAATGGCTCTAGCGCTGGAAGTGGTTATAAGGTAGAATTCTATGGTGAAACTTTATTTTGGCAGCTGAAGATTGGAATACAGTACAATTTTTTGTTTTTTTGTTGTTTGAGGTAGGGGGAGGAGGTAGTACATGTGGGAAGTAATTGAGTTGGAGTGCAAAAGAGAAGAATAAAATTGTAAGAGTGAACGATTGAATGAAGAGGAATAAATGATGGCGTTACCGGGTTTTTGGTATTAGGTAGCCGGATGAGAAAGAGAGAAAAGAAGTAACGAAGACAATGGCAAGTTAAAGGAAACAGGAGAGAGAAAGAAAAGCTATGATATATCACCGCCCGCTTCCACTGCTTTCACCAACCCCAACGCAATCCACCAGTGAGTTGGAACTCGGTGAGTCATCATCGTAATCATCAACATCATCGTAAAAAGATAAGAAAAAAACCCTACCCCTCTATAATAGCCTCCTCACCTCCATTGGAACCTCCGAAAAGCACTTCTAATACTCATACCTCTGCCTCTCAAACCCGGTCCCGGCTCCTCCCATCCCTCCCGCTCCCCCGCCTGGCCCCTTCCCGGCAGCGGCGGCGCTGACGCCCTCGTTGACCATCTCGACGACCTTGAGGAAGTCGCTCTGGGATCTCTGCGGCCCACGCTGCCACACCCAGATCCCGCCGCCGACTACAGCAACAAACAGGAGCAGGCGCAAAGTGGTGATGACGACAGAGTAGATCCAGCGACTAGCCATACCCAGGATCGCCAGCGAGAGGTAGACGATCACGAGGAGGAGGGCGATGTTCATCAGATCTGGCTGCGAGGTGGCGTATTGTTTTAGGGGGCCGACCAGGTGAGTCTTGAGCGACGTTGTGTAGCTGGTGGCGCTGTGTGCGATGTTCATGACGTAGAAGAAGATTTCGTCCATTTTGTTTGTGAGGTGATAGAGAGGTGTGCGGGTTCGCGAGCTTTTGTTTGTTGTTTGTTGAGCTTGAAGCAGTGGTGGTGGAAGGTTGCTTTTATCGCGGGAAAAAAAAAAGTTGTGTTGGAGGGTTTGGGGATTGGTGGTTTAGACCTGCTGCCGGGTTTGGGAGATGGGTGAATTGATGAGTACGCAGTGGTAGATATTAGCGTGTAAGGTGTTTGAGTTTCAATTTAGAGGGAAGAGGGTAGTAGAGCAGCTGGGTAAATAGGGAGATTTAAACAAGACGAGAATACTCTGGCCAAAGGAGGTGTTGTCGTGTGCTGTTGTACTGTTGTGTTGTCGTTTCGTGTGTTTTCCAGAGTGGTAGAAGAGAAAAGGGAAAGAAGAAAAAATAAAATAAAAACAACGTTGCTTACTTTTATCGGTTAGGCGGTTAGCTGCCTAAAGCGGATTTACAACTCTTTTCAATTAACAATGATATTATGTTGGCACGAGATTTTGCGTTCACGTAGAATCACTCGAAATAGGGTATTGAGCCTCAGTAAAGATGTTTATGGACCCTTTTATCCGTAGATAACCACTATTTCCCCTAAACCGCCCTATGGGATACCTAGAAGTATGGGATCCGGGTAATGAATATAAAGAAAAAGAGAAAACTACATTTAGCTGCAAGAGGAATAAGAGCTCATTTTATGGTATCATTGAGAAAAATGAAAAATTAGAGAGCCTCCCCGTCGAGCAACTTCTGAGTCCCGTACCTAAAAATGTTCATTAATATTTAGACTGCCTTAGTGGGAAGGGGGGATAACTCGCTTTTTGAGGCGGATTGCCTGGACTGAAATAAAACCGGTAGTGTCAACTGGCGCGAACGAGGTACCAATTTCGTCCATGGAGCTCTCAGCCATGTCGTAAAGCTTACTGGTCTCGCTGCTCCTTCCAAGAATTATTAAGGACCCTTTGTAGACCCGGCAGCGGACCTTTCCATTAACAGTCTTCTGGGAAGAGGAGATAGAATCCTCGAGGAATTCACGTTCAGGCGAGAAGTAAAGTCCGTTGTACAAGATCTTGGAATAGTTGAAGGTAACAAACTGATCCCTGAGAGCTCTGATCTCCTTGTCGAGAACAAGACCTTCTAAGTCCACATGAGCAGAGCGAAGAATAGTCAAACCAGGAGTCTCATAACATCCACGGGATTTCAATCCAATGAAGCGGTTCTCGACAATATCAATCCTTCCAACACCATGTCTACGAGCGATGGTATTGGCTACTAAAAAGAGATCCAGAGGCTCAGAGACTACCTTGCCCCCCTCATACTCGAGCTTCGAAGGAAGTCCCTTTTCAAAATGGACGGTGAAATCCTCCGGAGTATCGGGAGCATCGAGAGGATCAATTGTCAATTTCCAAAGATCCTTGGGAGCAGTCTCGTTAGGGTCCTCAAGGATGCCGGCTTCGTAGGAGCAATGGGCGAGGTTTTCATCCATAGACCAGGGCTTGGCCTTGGTTTGAGAGACAGGAACGCCGACCTCCGCGGCATAGGCAAGTAAGTCATTACGGCCGGCAAATCTGTTGTAAAACTCGGGGAGCCGCCACGGTGCAATAACTTTGATGTCTGGCTTCAAGGCATAAAACGCAAGCTCAAAACGAACTTGGTCATTTCCTTTGCCGGTACACCCATGAGAAACGAGTGTACACCCCTCCTTCTCAGCGACGATAATTTGTCCACGAGCAATAACGGGTCTAGCAAGAGAGGTTCCTATTGCAGGTCAGCATTAAATGTAATTTAAAGATGGTCAAGAAGCTGTAGTAGAAGATAGCGTACCCAAAAGGTAAACATTCTCGTATATTGCATTGCATTGGATAGCAGGATAGCAGAGCTTCTCAACAAATTCTTTACGAAGGTCGACAATGTGCACAGAGGAGGCCCCAATTTTCAAAGCTTTTTCCTTTGCGGCTTCGAAGTCCTCTTCTTGACCAATGTCGGCCACTGGGTTTCACATGGTTAGAGGCTTCGACAAGATGCACATAAGTTAGCAAACGTGGAGACTTACTGAAACAAACAACTTCGTAGCCCTTTTCCAGAAGCCAAGCTAGAATTTAATTAAAGAATGAAGGGTTAGGGCTAATCAATGGGTGTAATACCAAGGATACACGAAGTATCAAGTCCACCGCTATCAAGAGTGAGTTAGCGTGGGGAAGAAAGAGAAAACTCTCAGAACTCCATTTTTTATATGTTCAATTGAGTACAATTGAGTGAGAGCAGCCGGGACTACTGCTTCTCTCCTGAGAATGAATAACTCGGACTTGGTATCTACTCACGAGTATGCAAGGCAAACCTGTAGGTAGTTGATAATTATTAGTGGGAATAATTCAGAGCAAGAACAAAACGAAAGAAAAGGCTGTGGAGGATCGAGGGGGGGGTGAAAAGGAGGAGCAGTGGGAAATGGGAAAAATAACGGGAATTGTGACCGGAAGCATACCTTTTCTTTGCTCATGATGGTGGTAGTAGTAGTAGTCTTGATCGATGTAAACTGTGAGCAGAGGGCCTGATGAGAAAGAGTTGGGAGAAATTGGAGACAAAGTGCAGGTAAGAGATGGCTATCAATGAGAAAGGAGAGGGGAAGGGGGGGAAGAGAGGGGAGAGGTGGGAGGTGGGAGAGAGGAGGGCTAAGGGCTAAGGGTAAGTGAGATGGGAGGAAGGACTACTGAGGAGGCGGAAAAAAAAACTTTGGTGGGGCAACCTGTCGCTTTCACCCCACCGCAGGCCGAACGTTGGGGATTGGACCCAAACTTATATTATCGAATGCAGGGTAGTTTGCGCCGGAGAAATAGATGAAAGAAAGCTTTTCACGAAAATCTTTATCCTCGAAGACGACACACGGCATGATGCTTAACTGGGCATGCGAAAAGTCACTATTTTCGGCTAGTGGTCAATGAATTCCTGTTTCTGTTGTACTTGTTATTTTGCCGGCTCATTTTGCATGACTGCGAAATGAGAATGGCTAAGTGAATACTTGACCAATTGGATAAATGGGATCTACAAAGGGCAATTCAGAGTAGGACAATTGATTCAATAAAGGACGCTGCCAAATAGAGCTGCTAATAGCGATACGAAGAGAAATGAAAGACAAAGGATGCTCGAAAGACCAAAGACAATAGCAACTCCCCTTGAACACAATCGAACCAACCAACAAATCAACAGCTCGAAACTTGTTCAAAGGCACGAAACAATACCTTGTTGGTATTCTCGAATCATACCGACTTTTTGAAGTTGCCATCCCACTTTAAGCCTCCTCCTCAGCAGGCAATTCCTCCTCGTAGGCTTCACCCTCGTCGTCAGAGACGGTGGCATCTTGGTACTGCTGGTACTCGGAAACCAAATCGTTCATGTTGGATTCAGCTTCAGTAAATTCCCTGAAAATCCTTATCAGCACGTGACCTGACAAGGGCAGTGGTAGTTATGGGTAAAGCTTACATTTCATCCATCCCCTCGCCGGTGTACCAATGCAAGAAAGCTTTACGCCTGAACATGACGGTGAACTGGTCACCAATACGCTTGAAAAGTTCTTGGATGCTGGTAGAGTTTCCAATGAAGGTAGAGCTCATCTTCAATCCCTTAGGGGGAATTGAGCATAGGGCAGTGAGAACGTTGTTAGGAATCCATTCAACAAAGTATGATGAATTCTTGTTCTGCACATTATGCATTTGATCTTCGACCTCCTTCATGGAAACCTTTCCACGGCTAGTGGTTGGCAGTAGTTAGCTTCAATTTGTGGTCGTTTGAGGGGGACAATACTCACAAGATAGCAGCGCATGTGAGGTAACGGCCATTGCGGAAGTCGGATGCAGCCATCATGTTCTTTGGGTCGTACATTTGTTGCGTGAGTTCTGGAACACTGATGGCACGGAAGGAGTGGGCGCCACGAGAGGTGAGAGGCGCAAATCCAACCATGAAGAAGTGGAGGCGTGGGAAAGGAACCATGTTGACAGCCAGTTTGCGGAGGTCAGAGTTAAGCTGTCCGGGGAATCGGAGAGAGGTTGAAACACCAGACATGACGGCAGAGACCAAATGGTTAAGGTCCCCGTAGGAAGGGGCTGAGAGTTTAAGAGTACGCATGCAGATATCGTATAGGGCCTCGTTATCAATGCAGAATGTCTCATCCGAGTTCTCGACTGTTTTCTGCGGTTAGTGTTTGCCTGATTCAAGCAACTGCTTCTGGTCCTTACCAAGCTGGTGTACCGACAGGGTGGCATTGTATGGTTCAACAACGGTGTCCGAGACCTTAGGTGAAGGAACGACGGAGAAAGTAGCCATCATTCTGTCGGGGAACTCTTCGCGGATCTTGGAGATCAAGAGTGTTCCCATACCAGCACCAGTGCCACCACCAAGCGAGTGAGTAATTTGGAAACCCTGTAGACAGTCGCAGCCTTCGGCCTCACGACGAACAACATCCAATACTTGGTCGACAAGTTCAGCACCCTCAGTGTAATGGCCCTTGGCCCAGTTGTTACCGGCACCGGATTGTCCAAAGACAAAGTTGTCTGGCCTGAAGAGGTTTCCGAAAGGGCCAGATCGAACAGCGTCCATGGTACCTGGCTCCAAGTCGACCAACACAGCACGGGGAACATATTTGTTTCCAGAACCCTGGTTGCACAACAGTGAGAAAGGTGTGGCTGAAATCGAAAAATACATTATCATACACCAACCTCATTGAAGTAGACATTCATACGCTCGAGTTGCAAGTCACTCGTTCCGTTGTAACTGGTAAAATTTCAGAACACCATTGGTCATATATTGAGGGTTGGAGGCAAGTGGTAACTTACACACCCGACCCATCGAGTCCATGTTCTCCACTGATCGTTTGCCTACAATCAAAAAGAATCAAGTAAGAATTTTCTCTCGCTAGGTGAGGCTTGATAAATCTAATATGAATTCATACCAGAAAGCAGCACCAATCTGGTTACCGCACTGGCCGGTTTGCAGGTGGACGATTTCGCGCATTCTGGCTCTATAAAATGTTTTGAGAATCATCAGTCACACAAAGATAACAAGATAGCGGATAGCCGATTGTTGACATCTGGGATAGTACTTGGAAAATCTAAAACGCGTCTCTCGGAGGAGCAGGCAAATGGGACTTACGACTATAGGGATAACTGATTCGTGAATCGGGTGAGTAAACGTAAAATTGAGATTTGTCGATAGAAGACACTGTTGAGATGGAGGAAGGAAGGAAGGGGAGGAGGAGGAAGGAAAGGAAGGAAAGGGGGTTGTTGTGCGTTAAGAATTTGTCCTCTGCCAACACCACGCTGGACTATCGCCAATCAGGGAAGGACAGGGTTCAGCTAGCCGCACCACGCACGGGACGCTTGGAAAGTTCTCCCCCCTCACGCATGCATTGCTGACCGCCGAATGGATGGGGAAGTATCATACTTGTATATGGATGAACTTGCACAAATGGCGATGGCCACCTTAATTAATTGGCTGGGAAATATCGTACAAGAACATTCCGTTGTGTGATAAGTGGCAACGCCGGACCAGCCTCCAGGGCACAAAGAGGTGGTTCTGGGGCTAACTTGACTATCAACGAGATGACTACTTTTAGGTGTCTTGAAATATGGTGCTAGTAAGCCTAGGATATCCTGGTCTACCGTAAGTGAGCGTTCTATTAATTATGCCTAAGCACTACGTACTTTTTTCGTACACCAATTACCAGTACTGTCGTTCACTTGTTGTTTTGTTTACCCACCAATACCCTATTTGATGAGCCCCTGTCTCCGGGTGCAAGGATTAGCTCAAATTTATAGTAGAACACCAGCAGTCGAGCGCTGCTGTCGTTACCTCAACAATTCCCAAAACGTCTTGCAAATATTACCATGGCAATGGCATTACTTTACTGCACCGTACAGTACTATACGTATTATACGGCTAGCACCGCAGGCCAAATCGCAATCCGGACAACGGGGTTAAGGCCATGAGAGTTGCTTAACGATGAAGAGAAGTCGAGATAATAGGGTTACAACTGATTAGGATGGCTTCTTGGTATGTAGTTTGGCCCCAGTCTTGTACTTGCGCCGCCGAGTTGAAGTCGCTCATCTGGACGCAGAAATTAGATAATAGGCCAATCACACAAAAGGATACCTTATGGATTACCGAATCTGTTAGGTTTTAGTTGTCCGCACTAGATGGCGGGGCAGTTTTTACTCTAAGCTCCCCCTAGTGTTAGGTGTCAGATGTCAACCAACGAGTGACCACGCATGTATCAAGTAATCTACTAACAAGTCCTAAGCCGCCCAGATTACTTGGATATAACCTGTAATAGGTTTGTAGTTCTGTTGAGGTAGAATCAAGCCTACCATAGAGGGTTCTCTCTAGAAAAAAACGAAACAATGCTTTAGTCGACAGCTTGCACCGCAAATTATGGTTAAACCCTAGTTTTTTGTTCTTTTTTGTTATATCATACTGTACCAATGAGGGTAAGATACGCCAAGCAGAGCTCTCTCTACGATAGACTATAAATTTACTGTTGCAACACAGCCTCAGCTCTCAACTTTCAACAACAACCTTTATCACCAACCTCAACTTCCACGAACCTCAGGGATTTCTAAAGCTCATCATGTTTACTATCAAATTTCTCCTATGGGTCCTCGTAGTTTTTAGACAAACTTTCACTGTGTCTTCGGACCCGGCTGCGGACCCCATTTGCATGACTAATGAAACCTCATTGACCTATCCAAACCCATCCATCGCCGGCGGGTATACCTATCAATTACTGACGAACAAGCTGAGGCGCCCAAGAAATCTTGTCTTTGATACGAATGGGAACCTCCTCGTTTCTGGTGATCCGGATGGGATCTTTGTTTTGAAAATTAGGGAGGGCGCGGGCGGGTGTGTTATCTATGACGGGAAAACTCTTCTTGAGGATACATCTGGACTGAAGTTAAATCATGGACTAGCCCTTTCTAAAGACGGTAGGAAACTGTGGGTATATTCTCTGACATGTTTTTTTTTTTGAAGAATTTAATGGACTAAATTTGTACGGCGTTAATCAGCTTTGCGAGTTCTGCGGACATTGTCTATTCATGGGAATACAATCCGAGGACCTTGTCCATAGACAGTCTTTCAAGAAAGAAAATTGTCACTGGAATGGACTCTGAGGGCCACATTACCCGTACACTCCTTACCAGCAAATTATATTCGGATATCCTCCTGGTTTCTAGAGGTTCTAATGGAAACTTGGACATGGAAGCCAAACACCTCCCCAAAGGAAAGTGCATGATCAAGGCATTTAATCTCTCTAAAATAGAAGGACAGGATTTTGCGACACAAGGCAACCTTCTCGGATGGGGTCTTCGGAATTCTGTAGGAATGGGAGAGGATAGTCGTGGAGGTCTCTGGGCTGTGGAGAACTCTGCTGACGATCTCGTTCGGGAAGGGATTGATATTCACCAGAACAACCCAGCCGAGGAATTGAATTTTCTCGGGCAGCTCAATGACATCGCTTTCGACCCACACTACGATGGACCAAATTATGGTATGCATCTGCGATATGTTGTTGAATGTTGCCTAATTTTTATTGTCTAGGATATCCTTACTGCTTTGCCGCCTGGGATCCAAGGGATTTCAAATCCGCAGCCTATGATATCGGTGTTGGGGACCAATTCGCTTTGGTTATGAACAATAGCTTCACTGATTTGACATGCCGTGACAAGTTTCGGCCCCCCCGTTTGAGTTTTCAGGCACATTCGGCACCTCTGGATATCAAATTTCACCCTCAAACTGGACATGCCTGGATCTCGTTCCATGGAAGTTGGAATAGGGATGTGCCGGTCGGGTACGTGATCTCGCTAGTGGAGTTTGATGGCAGGGAGCCAAAGGAACCCAGAAATTCAAACGCCTCTATAATAAACATCATGTGGAATAGCAATATCACTGGCTGCCCGCAAAAGTGCTTTAGGTAAGTAGACATTTTTGCGAAGCACTTTCAATAGCTACTAATAAGAATTCAAAGGCCGGTCGGTATCGCCTTCGATAATGTTGGACGAGCATGGGTAACTTCTGATTCAACCGGCGAGATATATATCATTACACCACCTGGCACATCCTTGTCTGATTTGCCTTCACCCAATGGCACATCGGATCTAGGCTCTAACTCTAGTAGGAAGCGCTCGGCGGCTGCTTCTCTTGCCCGTAGTCGTGCTTCTCTTGCCCAAATCACTGTTGGAGTAGCGGTTGTTTGTGTCTTCTTGGGAGCAAGGAGTGTGCTACTTTAATCTGAATCTTGTAGGGACAAAAAAAAACAAATAAACAAATAAATACATTTAAAAAACGTTCTATTCCGTAATGTTGTGTCTTTTCCCAGAATCCTTTTTCCTTTCTCTCTCTTTGTGGTGGAAGAGGGAGATTACTGATTTTTACTTTCCTCTCCTTGACGCACAAGGTGGAAAGCGTTTTGGATTGCTTGGTAAGGGTTTAACTCGGTGGCTAGGATTGCGGATATGAATTCATTCGCAGGATCTCATTTTAAAGCCGTCACTTTATGATATTCCCCTTGTCCTTCTGGCAAAAATAGGTGACCGCCGTGAACTACTTTATACCTGCCCCTATACCTTGCTAGCAGTGCCGTTGAGGCTTCAACCATAAGCCTGATTGGTGAAATAGCTGCTAAGTACAGGGCCTAACTCTAGGCATGCCCTAGTGAATATTAGTATGGCATTCGAATATTGTGCCAGTCTGTTGTGTGTGTGGGTTCGATGGCTTAACAACGTAGCATATCTGGACGCACACTGTCCTAAAATATTGTACATTAGAGCCTGAAGTAGCCAGAGAATGACGGGGGCCCATTGATCCCTGTTTGGAGACCTCTATTCAAGCTAGCGGTTATGCACTATTTTACCTCGCCCTGTGTGCCCTTCTCGAGCCTCTAGATCTGCCACTGCTTGGATTCATACACGGCGGACGGGGCTAGGAGGGGTTCATTTGTACGGGATGGCTAGTGCCTGGGACTTTGAGTAGGTGGGGTGAAATGTCCTCGGCAATACGAGCACGCCCTATGCATAGGCCTTGTGGGGATTGCCCATCTATTGCGAAACATCACCGAGTGAGAGTCTATGATCCTTAACCCATGTATGATACTAACACCGCTAAGTCCCTAACCCCTAACGGGAGGGGGGTAAAAATTAAAGGGGTGGGGTGGCCGTGTCCGGTAACACCAATTTCGTGAACCTTTAGGTCAAGGACTTAACTTGAGACTCAGCCCAAATAATGTCCTTCATGTGGTGCCTCTCTTGGTGTGGCTTTATTGAAAAAATAAAAATAAAAAAATAAGTTACCAGGAGCAGCTTATGAGTGGAAACCTCAATTAAATCACAAGCTAGGACATACAGTAGCAAGCCGCCCTTCACATGCTAGCTGTCAACCTTTTGAAATGTCTAAATGTGGCGGTGGCTTCGACCAGCAAGTCTTCTAAGTTAATAACGAGTAACCCTGAATATCCTTATTTCACAAGGCATGAAGATTAGCTCTTGTGTGGTAAAGTAGCCGCATCGGGAAAACCGAGGTGATGCGAGAAGATATTCTGATTCTATTCTGCACCGATATTGATTCCTGTGGGCTTGGAGTGCGAACTTTCCTCACTAGGGAAGGGAGCCCACAGAAGCTTAGGCCTATCGTTGTAAATAGGGCGAGTAACTTGAGGCTTGGAAGATAATAAGGAAAAATAGGAGTTAGTGGTTGCTCTCTAGTTAGGAGCACAGGAGATTCTGTGGAGAGGTGGAATGTTGCGAAGGTTCAGTATAACGTACTGCCTTCGCTACTAATATTGCGGTGCGGCACGCACTAAATCTACTTGAGAGCTAAGGCCCCTGGGCCAATCCCGTATGAGACGGTGCGCATCTGCTTGCTTGCTATATGGGAGTGGCATTTGTGCATTGATTTGGAATTCCAAATCGCTGAGCAGTCTCAGGCCCTTGCTCCTCAGGGTCACCGAGGGGTTGCAGGATATACTCAGGAGAATGGCGTTTAATTTTTCCCTCTGACAGTGAATTTGTGAAGATCTTGAACTAAAAGTATCTATCCTGCTATCTATCCTGCTGCTGCTTTGCCGCCTTTTACTAATAGCAACGAGTAGGAAAGTAAGCTGGCCAAGTTTATCGTGGTGGATGTACCAGCGGAATGGTGAGCTCCTCCTGGGATTTCAGAAATAGGTACTGTAACTCAATTCAACAGCGGCTGTAATTGACTCCCGAGGCAATAGCCATGATGTTGCCACCTGTGAGTGAGATTTCAGTCGGGGATAGTGCCGATCCGCTGGCAAGAATTTATGCACAGAGGGAAAAACAAGGCGGAGCTGCTTACTCCCATACTTCCGCATAATATTTCCAAAGTAGTATGCACTTGGGGCATAGTGTATTTTGGAACCGGTGGCTTACCTCTCTCCGAGAAGCCGCGATGCCTGTCGGTCCATCGATCGTGGTATTAAGTTTCTCTCCCTGAAGTATTCTGCACTATGATGACGATGGTCGGGGGGGGGATATCTGTGCTTCCATTGGTCCTGGAACCCCAGTCATCCATAATAGCTGCCAGAGCACCAGGTCTCAGTATCCGGGTCGTCAAGGTAAGCTTAAGCTTCTCCCCAGCAAAATCTGGAAGGTCGCACTGCCTAGTTTCGGCTAGCGTGTCCAAACTCTACCAAAAGCTCAGGCGCTTAGCCCCCCTCCTGCTACCGACAGCTGGTACAGCAGTCGAGTACCCCATACCGAAAATCAAGTTCCTATCGGCTTTACTCGAGCACCAGTATTTCTGCTTGCTATTGTCACACGTCATTCGCTAACCTGGACCCCTTTGATACACATTTAGGAAAAATGGAAGGCAAAAAGAAGGTCAGTCGTACTGGGGATTATATACCTAATTTGGATTGAACGACTGAGTTCATATGTGCTGCAAGCGGCTCAGTTTGGGCAGAGAGGAGGAGAAGAAAGCAAAAAAAGAGGCGGTAATATACTTGTACGGTACCATATCATACTGGTGTCTAAGAGTCTGATTGGGGCGGGAGGAAATGGAAAAAAAAAAAAAGGGAAGTACCGACGATTCTCCCCCTGCCGGCACTCCACTTGACTCGCTCGTGCAACGATAATCAAGACATCCAGAACGGCGGGAAAAGAAAAAAAAAGAAAAGGCATAATGGACAAATACTTGTACCCTATCATCCGCTCTTTCGGGCACTCTGCGTTTCGTCTCCCTTGTTCCTGTTCGTCAGCCAGTGCACCCGAGTTGGATACGCTCTTTCTTGTCCAAGCTCTGAACTTGAGCTTGTTCTTTTTGCTATTATTATCATCACTATTAACACTCCCTTTACGTATTACACTCCTTCAGTTTTAATACCTGTACTTGGGTTCCTCAATTGCGCTGAACCGTCCACTCCCTCACGTATAACAGATCAGGTTGCCTTCGCTGTTTTAAAGATAAAACACTCTTTTGCAAGTATAAATTGCGACTCACTCGCTCCATCCTCAATCACTGAGCGTCACCTTCGAAAAAAGATGTCAATGCCCAAAATTTCCCCACTGCCGTTTCCATCCTTCCTCCTCCTCCTCTCCCTCCTCAACCCGGCCTTCACTAGCGCCCAACAAACCGGCGACGTAGACGAGGAAAGGCAAGGCCAGACCGTCGTATCAGCCGACGGTGTCCCTTTCCCCCCGAGCCCGAGCCCCGTACAGACCGGACCAAAACCAATAATCCCAGGCTGGGATGACAGTTTAACCATATCATGCATCATCGGCAGCATTTCCCTCGTGGTGGTCATTCCCATGTTTATTTACGTCTGGCATAGACGGAGACGTCTGCGACGAGCGAGGGTGCTACCTTCAAGTCTGGATAAGGTCGCCTTGGTCAATAGGAAGGGATCTCTTGCTTCTGTCGATGGGCAGGAATCACCATTACCGTGGCCACAGAAAAAGCTCGAAAGGACGGAGACCCAAGTTAGTTTTGCCTCAGAGGTCACGATTATGGATCAAATTACAAAACCGCAGCCAGTGTTTCACGCTATGTGAGAGGTCTCGGCTACGAGAGGGAAGGAGAACGGCGATGATATATACGAACTGATTGGGATGTGGATACTGCGACACGCTAGAGGGATGGATGGATGGACGAACGGGGGTTGACTGGAGTTTGGAGAGACACATTCTCCCCCATTGTATTTATCAACGTTTATTCCCTATGTTTATTCCCCTTGAGGATGATATTATGTTGCGGAGTATCATTAATGGTCAGTTTATGGGATGGCCGGAACAGACATTCTTTTCTGGGGGTTTCCTTCCGACTTAGTAGACGTAGCACCTTACTCGGGTACTAACGCTCGACTGTTTAAGGAAGGATCTAAGAAATAAACGTATAGTACTTCACGAATGACACAAAGTCCGCATCCACAATAAACCCCATAAATCTCCATGACAAAAGTTACCCGCAATGGGGGGGCCCTTGGGTTTGCACATCCATAATTATTACAATTACTATGATATTTTGAATTTTTGAATTTATTGTGACAGCGGTTTGCTATTAGTGCGCTTGTGTTATGGTGGATTAGGTTGCAATATAAGTCTTATGATACCAGGTTTACGGAGATACAGGGCATAAGTTTTGTAGGTTCCACGAGCGAGGTTTGCTGCCCTCGCCCTCTGTGTTACCTACAAAACTTATGCCCTGTACGGAGGTACAGCGCCTAAGTTTTGTACTTTTTGCGAGCAGGGGGGTCTTCGGCTAGCAGGGTTGAGGTGTGAATGAGGAATAGTGGCTTGGGGGTTCTCGAGTATGATTAAAAATTTTTCATAAAAATTAACGTTAGATTTACTTTACCGCAAGATTAACAACAATGCCACCGTTAAACCCTTTGCACTTGACTCGAGACCAGAGACGGGATTGTCAACTATTGCGATCGATCGGATGGAAGTATCGCCAAATCCAAGAGCAGACAGGGTTTTCTAGAAGGCAGGTCCAGTATGCATGCACTTCCCCAGCAACTCCAACAAAGCGATCGGGACGCCCCCCAGTGCTTACCCAAGCACAAATCGAAGACCTGGTTGGATATGTCTGTATGTCCTCCCGCAATAGGCGGCTTTCATATCAGCAGCTAGCTGAGGGTATTAAATCTCCCCCACAGAGGTAGAGCGTGTGAGTTTTGTGAGTTACACATGGGGCAGGACGAGGGTGGCAGACCTTATTTGTGGAACCTACAAAACTTACACGCTGTACTTGCACCTTTGTATACAATTTATTAATTAAGGCTAATTATCGGAGTAGAATTAAATCTCGGCGTTGGGAAGAGTGGGATCCTACTTGTATAGTAGAAAAACACCAAAGAAAGCGGGGATGGATGTTTTGGGGCTGCTGTCATGGAGATATACAAGGGCCAGGAATATTTTGGGAAAAGGATTGGGGGTCAATTAATTCTGAGAGCTACTGTGCCCATACGGTGCCTATTATTCATGGGTACTTTGAATTATGCCGTCGCGATGGC
>Ga0307509_10004406_pt1 | contig 20375 bp, 12 predicted proteins | sample 10_EM_MG_FD_202245 | JGI IMG/M metagenome (GOLD analysis project Ga0307509, IMG submission 202245) | Populus trichocarpa ectomycorrhiza microbial communities from riparian zone in the Pacific Northwest, United States - 10_EM | ecosystem: Host-associated > Plants > Roots > Unclassified | place... | reverse complement strand
CAACTCAAACTACAAAAAAAAAAAAATGCCTAAAAAAATCAAGAAAAAATCTTCTTCCTCCTCCTGGCCCATTATATTTGTATTTTTCATGGCTTTAACAAGGTATGACAACCATGTTTACTGGCATTTTTTCCAACAAAACCTTGTCACATGGCTGGGCTAGCGACAAGGTAAATGAGCTGGACTTAAGCCTACCCCATGTCTAGGCTGGGTCCAGCCCAGGTTTATTTAGAGAAAAAAAGCATATTGGGCCTTATGTCGGCCCAACAAACCGGGTTAGGTTCGGCTTAAGCCCAACCCATACACATGGGTTTGGGCCTCTAGCCTAATAGGCCCAATCCATGTGGTTGGGCAAAGCCCAACCCAGATTTAAGGGTGTGTTTGGCTACTTAGAGTGAGTTTGCCAAACACGCTTTTAAGACATTTTTTTATACCTCTAATTTTAGGCTAATGGTGTGTTTGACAAACACGCCCTCAACCCTTTCCTTTAGTATTAATTTGTTTTTATTTTGGGGTCTAGCCAAACGATCCTTAAGAAATTCAAAAAATTCTGAAAAAATTCAGGGATCATTTTGAAATTATTTATAAGTCCCTTGAGTGTTTTTCCAACAGTTTTTGCCTAATATCGAACTATAAACTTACACTGTAAGATACAGATTTAGTATTAAAAATACTTGATTTTTCTCCGGAATTTCAGAAAAAATTCAAAAACTAATTTCTTTATTTCAGAAAACATAAAAATATATATTTTTAGAACTTCATTTAATATCATATTTTAGAATTACACCGTAAGATATGGACCCAATATGAAAAATACTTTGTTTTCTCTGAAATTTCAAAAAACAAAATCCAATTTTTTTTTAAAAAAATTTCATCATTTCAAAAACACAAAAAATATGTTTTGTATTCGTGCATACGACCAAATTCTAAAGGTTTTTCATGCATATTTTTTTAAAAACAAAATCGCATTTTATCATGCAAAATGGATATCGTATCCAATTTATAATTATCAATTAGGATTTGATCAAAATACCAAAAATCACACAACAATTAATTTGTTTCATTAATATTCAGAGTATTAAGATTTAGCTATAGACTTTAATATTCGGAGGTATAAAATTATACTATAAAGTATACCTCTAGGTATTAAAGATACAAAATAGAAAATAAATGCATTGCTAAAAATTAGGCTTTAGAATGGTTCGAATTTAACCCGATAAGGTATAGACTTTCTCATGAAGGGAAATCTGCCTTGAACCTTAGATGAAACCAACAAATAAAAACACACTTTAGATTAAATATCAATCAATGATGCAGTTTAATATAGGTAAAGTGTAATGGTGGTGATGCGTTCTCCTTGCACAACTAGTTCTTTTACCTAGACTCTCGTAGACCATTAGGTTTTTTAGTGACCATAATATTTGGTAACAACTCTTGAACCCTCTAATCATAATTTTATGATTAAACCTAAACACCCTTCAATTCCATGAGGTAGCTCTGCCATTCGATGTCGTGCACTTTATAACAGGATGGCGACTCTACTTGGGATTTGTCTGGTTGGATTGAGCTTTGTTTGTTTACTTGTTTATTTTTATTGGTCTATGCAATTTAATTTTAGCATGTATTTTTACATATTGTTCATGTATTTGTTTTACATACTGCTCATGTATAAGTACATCAGGTATGGATAAATGCTTTCATGCATTTTAATTTTCAATTAACCCTGTTTCTAGGTTAGGTGGAGAGTAGTGGTCTAACTCATGACTTTCAGTCAGAGTTTAGATTTGTAAAACATCTAACTATGAGCTGAGCATTTACTCAGTAATGGCGGTCACACTGTGCCCCAACCATTCCTTATAAACCCCCATATTGACTTTAGAAAATGTGGTCACTAGGCAGATCATGGACCCTTTTGAGACCAGACAGTAAACCTATCCTTTATGTAATGGCTTAGAACTTGCCATTAGAATATGGACTCTTTAATAATTCATTTTGCATAAAGACAGACCTAATAAAAATCTTGAACTCTACATGATTTTCTATGCCGAAACCATAACATTAATGACTCTTTCTAAGTACTGATAAAAATATGAGATGATGCAATTAATTGAAGGGGATTGCCTAGGGACCAAGGTTGGGGAATTACCGCGCATGACCAAAGTACATTACTTTGTGGATAAAATAGAGAAGTATGTGTTAGTTTTGGGTTATGTGGATGAAACCCTGTTCAAGAGAAAATATTGAGAGAATTGTCCATTTGGTAAAGCTCTCAGTACAAATTTCTATAGTCAAGGTTTTGATGCATTTTTATGATCCAGGTTAAAGATGTTTCACTATTGGGGATGTTGACATGACCCCCACCATTGAGGAGTATGCTCAGATCCTGAACTTTCCAAATGACCCTGATAAGGTGTACTTTAGACAAAGGATCGAAGACACAATTGCCAAGGTTGTCAAATTGCTACGCATAGACCAAGTCGATCAGTACAGGACAACCTAAAGGGGTGTTTAAGTGGAAAATCATTGAGACTAAGCTAAATGCAAATAAAAATAAAGGAAAGCTGGGAGAAGAGAGATATCGGGAGGTTGTTTTTTCTATCTTTGGGTTAGATTGTTTCCTTTGAAATCTTTTATGATCATTAGTGTCGAAGCTGCCAATGCCTTTGTTGAATATGAACGGATAAGGAGTAACCATTCTTCAGTTGTCTTAGCTGAAACTTTCTTATCGCTAAATCACTGTAGGATGCATGGAAAGGGAGCATTGTGATGTTGTATTCCTCTATTATTCATATGGATAGTTAGTTACTTGAAAACCCTGAGAAAGGTTTTCAATAATTTATAGTGCTTCAACATGAGGCCCTTGAAGCTGATTTTGAGTGAAGATTGGAAAAGCCTAAATGAGAAGGCATGGGTAGAAAAATACCAAGCAATCCTTTAGAGTAACTTTAGGTGGAAAGCCCCTTGCGTAGATAATTCATCTTATTTTATGAGTTGTGGAGATAAAGCATGGGTCTCACTGATTGGTTTAATTAGTTACACCATTTACTTACCTTCACTAGTTGTCAGACAATTGAGATGCATTCAACAGGTGTTGAGGACTTATGTTTAGCAGAGTATACTGGGTTGTTTAAGGATTGTAATTTTTTTAGTTGAGTTAAAAGCCATAAGACATGATTAGGGGCAACTTGTATTAGTCCATAAAGGTGAACGAGAAGGGGAATTCTAAGTCAGTCTTAATTACTTAGTATAGAGAAAAGGTGGTTCATCTGAGGTATTTAAAGCATGGGAATGTAAGGCTAAATGGTAGTTATAAAAGCAAGATCATTTTTCACTAGAGAACCCTTGAGAAAAAGGGTCAACAATGAATAAAAGTTGCAAGATGAGTTGGATAAGCTGAGAATTGAGCTAAGTAATAGCAACAATCAATATAAATTTTTAGAAAACCATCTATTTAAAGAAGAAAAGATGAAGTCCTTCCTAAACCAGCAGTTGATAGAGAAGGATGAACGAGTGGCTGCATTAATAAAAAACTTAGAACGGGAAACGAATGATCAAAAGATGGCTACGAAGTCTAAGAAAATTGTGCATGGGATCTAAGAACAGTTGAAGGAAAGAGTGGCCAAGCATAATGACCTAATAAACAAGCATGTGATGTTGGAAAAAGAATTGGTAACTGTGAAAAAGGGTTTTGAGGACAAGAGACGTGTTGATAAGGGATTGATAGCTTCTTTGAAGAAAAAAAAAGGGATCACAATAGAATGAGGTTGGAGACTAAAAATAAAAAATAGATTGACCAATCTCAATATTGAGGAAGAAAGAAGCTTAAGAGCTCAATACAAGGCCTAACTGATTATGAAAGAGAAGCAAGAAAGACAGCCAAGTCAAATATGAGGGAGTATCAAAATAGAGCAAATGCCTTGAGAGATCAAGTCTCTATAGTCTAGTATAAGCTAGAGTTCTGAGAGGAGGAATTGAAGAAGCTAGAGTCTAAAGGAAAGATGAGGGAGTTGAGATATAAATTCAAGGAGTGACATGATCACATTCGTCACTTCAATATACAACTAAAAATGAAGATAACTAAGATCAACACTAAATGAGAAGAACTTTATAGGGCTAGGAACTAGATTCAATAGTTAGAGAGGACAATTCAAATATTGAATAAGAACAATGAGTCGTTGGTTGCAAGCAATAGTATGCCACTTCAAGACAACACTTTGTTCCATTATAAGAATGAACAGATAAACAAGTTGATTGATATGATGGACCGAAAGACAAATGAGTTGCGAGTGAAGGCCTCTATGATATGCAATAATGTTAGCAAGTATGAATTGTATTTAAGTGAGGTTTTAGCTTTTATCAGAAATGTAGCCAATATAGAGGTGGCATTTAAGAATGAGTAGATATGTATATAAGTCTTATTCCATAATGTAAACTCTTTGTATGAACTACTTGCTCTTAATGAATGAAAAAGGCTTATACCCACTAATTTATTGTACTTTCTAATATGTATGAAATTCAACCAATTCGAGGACTCGAGAAAGATCTTTTCAAATCTATCAGACTACGGATTCCGCTCATGCCTAATAAGAAAGTCATGGATTAGCTCTTCAAACAAGTTAATACATATCTGATGCACGTATACATACACTTGCATTCATAAGCATGCATATATTCATATCTTAGAGTTTAAATATCATGAGTGCATTATAGGTTGAAATATATATCCCCAAAAAGCTCAAATCTGTAGAGTTTACAGCACCCGAGTTTGACAAATAAATATGGAAGATGAAGAACACACTCACTATGATGCCCACTTCCAAGAAGCGTTAAATTCCCTAAAGGTTAGCATGGTCCGTATTGCTAGCTTGCTTGAGGAAATGCTTAGAATACCTTTGGTGAAGGCCCGTCCAATCGGCCTGTCACTTTTGCTCAAACTCAAGCAATAATTTAGCCTGAAGAAAGGATGGGCGAACAAGGTCAGGAACCCTAATATAATGCAACATTTATGTAGACGACAATACCGACACTAGCCCCTGCAATTGTAGATGCATTCACCAATTAATATCATAAAATAAAATTATCTAATGATATTGATAAGGATAAGATGGTAATATTGGAAGCCAAAATAAGGGCTAATGAGGGAGTAGATTTGTATGATCCTGTGCAGGCTACATAAATATGTCTAGTCCTGAACGTGGTGTACTAAAGAAGTTTTGTGTTCCTAATTTCATCAAGTAAACCGAAACCCAATGCCCTATCACTTATCTCAAGTCTTATTCTAACAAAATAGCAGAAGTAGTGCATAATGAAAAATTTCTAACGTATTTTTTTCAGGACAGTTTGAGCGGAGTAGTGCTAAGCTGATATATGAGACTAGATAACATGAAGATTCAAAGATAAAAAGATCTAATGGACACTTTTACCTAAGATAAAACTAGTTTGTCTCATCTAGAGAAGGGTGACAAAGAAAGTATGAGAGAGTATGCTAAAAAATAGAGGGATTTGTCTGCACATGTACATCCTCCACTTTTAGATTAGAAGTTGGTTACCTTATTTGCAAATACACTTAAAGTGCTATACTGTGATCATATGATGAGTAGTTTGACACATCAATTCACTAACGTTGTGACCATGGCTAAGTGTATAGAGTAAGGGATAAGAAAAACCACTTCCTAAACTACAACCCCCCCATCCTTTTCATCTTAGATTGCCAACATCAATTTTAACTCTTCATTTCCCACCAAAAAACCTGAGATTCAAACCAACCAAGTCAATAACCAAACCAAAAACATACTAAAGAATCCAAGAACAGTTAACCTTGTTACACTAAAAGCTACTACGCATCAGACAGGTAGCTCCAGTATCGCTTGCGCCTCTGCAGCTACCATTTCATAACTGGTATAAGTCAGACCTTACCTGTGAGTACCATGCTGGTGTTACAGGACATAACATTTATACTTGCAATGTCTTCAAGAAAAATCTCTTGTAATTAATTAAAGTCAGATGGATAATATTTGAGGAGACCCCGAATGTAAATAAAAACCCTATACCCAATCATGCATCGAGTAGTGGGTTAATAAATGCACTAGAGGTAGAAGACCTAATGAGCTTAAAGGTGTCATTGGGTAGAGTTTATAAGATGTTGGTGAAAACCGGGTACAAGAAGGATAGTTATGAAAAAGGACTAACAAGAAAGAATTTTTATAAGTATCATTATGAAAAAAGCCATACGATTAATCAATGCGAAGGTTTTTGCAATGAGGTGATATAAATGCTAAGTCATTGAACTTTTAGATTTGAGGGGGAAATAAACAGAGAAGTGTCCATGGTATATGAAAGGAGGTCTGTCAGGTACAATTCACTGCAGAAGGATTACCCAAACTAATTTTGTCAAAACCTACAATGGAAGGTAAGGGAAACTACAATACCTTACCATATAACTATAGGTACTCCTTTCAAAAAAATATAACAAGTGCCTATTTTCCAAGTTGAAGTTGTGATATGCAACAAGTTAGGTTCGAATTTGGTTTTAAAAGGTTAACTGACCAGTTTTGCAAGACCAGACATATCTCTTAAGTCGCACATCAAAACAAGCTGAAATTTTACAAGAAGATACTGGACACATGTAAATATATTTTTTTAATTATTAAGGTGAAATGAAGTTCAAGAACATATTATTTCAGAGGGTCAAAGTTATTAGCAAATCTTGTCAAATTTATCATATTAGACCTTTGTGCATTGTTTGCGACATATCTGGAGCTACAAGTGGAATTTTGCTTTGATTCTAGTTGTTATGGAAACTAGACATCTTAAGGTTTCCAACGATATGTAGTAGACCCATTAATTCATTCAGACAAGAGAGAACAACATGTTTGAATTCAGCACTAAAAATCAGCCAAGAATGTGTGAAAATTAGAGACTCAGGCTGGATAAAGGAATTTTGGCATGAAGATTTTTTTTTATTATCCTATTTTATTTATTGATTTAATATTGAGTATTTATTTCTTAATTTGGGTTTTTTCTGGCCTACCAAACATTGTTTAAAGGTTTATTTCATTATTGAACTTATGTTAGTTGATTACTAGTTTAGGCCCATTAGCTTGCAACCCAAAAGGGATCCATTAAGGTAAGTTAGATGAGACTATATTATGTTTTTTTAGCTATAAATTCCAGCAGTAAGTTGGAGGATGAACATGATTTTTCCTTTTATTTGTTTATGGCAAAACAACCTCTCTTTACAGGGGTATAGATCGTACACTGACATATCAAAGATTAACTGACTTCGTGGTATCATTCGCATACTTAGATTTCTTAGATAAAAGGTTATCTTTGGGTCCAAGTACTTTTTAAATACCATTGGTTCTTAGGTACAGGGTTACCTCTAGGTCAATGTTCTATCAAACCTGATTTTTGGCTTTCCAGGTTGTTATTTACTTTATTAGGGGGTCACTTGACCACATAATCAAGAGCATCACATCAAGTTAAAGGCCTAACTCATAGCGAAAGATGCTTCAGTCCATAAGAACTTGAGAAATAAAAGAAAGCAAAGAGGAAATAGGTAGTTAACCTAATCGAGGAGGTGAACAAACCCATCTCTAAAGAAGAGACCAATGATTTCCTAAAATTGATGAAACATATCAAATACAGTGTTGTCAAGTAGCTTAAGAAGACTCTTGTTAGAATATCATTGCTGTCAAGTAGCTTAAGAAGACTCTTATTAGAATATCATTACTGTCAATTGTCAGAATATTATTGTTATAATTGATTTTGAGCTCCGAACCACATAGAAAGGCTCTGTAAAAGGTGCTAAATGAAACATATATGTCTTAAGAATATCAACCAAGAAACTATAGAGCACCTAATAGGGGAGGATCCAGGCTTTAAATTATCTATACTTCACCGAGGATGGGTTGGATCCTGATGATATTGATATAATAAATCACTATATATCATAATAAGATGTAAAGACATCCTTGTCAAGAAAGTACTAGTCGATAAGGTTCCACATTGAATGTGTTGCCCATACACATGTTAAAAGGAATGCCCATCAATGAGTCACACGTGAGACCCAATACCATGATGACGAGAGCATATGATGGCTCATCGAGATAGATAATTGGGACCCTGAAAATGAAATTATACGTGGGGCCATAAATGTTCCTAGTAACATTGCAGGTGATGAATATCTATCCATCTTACAACATATTATTAGAAAGACCATGGATCCATACGGCTGGAATAATAGCCTCCTCATTATACCAATGCTTGAAATATATTATGAATGAGATGCTAATAATTATTAAGGTTGAGGAGATAGTTTTCATGATCAAGAATGTGATTATACCGTTCATTGAGGCGAAAGATTATAGATAAGGGAACATTCATGCTTTTGAAATCATGAATATTGAATGGGTTCTTAAGGGTACGGTGTTGAGAAAACCAAAAGTTTCGGAAGCTACAAGGATGGCTTCCATTTTTTTTGAAGCATGAGGTTTCTTTCTAGTATGATCTTATAACTAGGATGCCTGAGGGAGTCAATTTGATGAAATTTGAATGTGTGGACCAGAGATTTGGTCTCAAGTATAAGCCTAAGAGAGATGACTATAAGTGGGTCGTTAATCGCAAAAGGGAAGCTAGAATGGTGAAGATTAAAGGACACGAGCTTGAAGAGTGATGTCTTTGCAAAAGCCTTTGTGAAGAAGTTGGCTAAGGGAGAGGCATTCTAGAATTGGAAGATGGAGCCTACTCTTATTGTGTCAAAAAAGAACCGTGAAAGTTTTATCAATTCATGAATCCACTATATTAAGAATAATTGGCTAAACTTTGATAATATAATTGCAATGGGTGACAAAGAATGAGAATAAAAGGAAATAAAAGATTTTACTAGGTTGGTGAAAAATTATGAGAAAACCTGAAAACTTGTTAGTGAAGAGTTATAAGCTATAAATTTGGGTATTGAACAAGAAAAGAAAGAAATGAAAATTTGGTGCCCTTATTATAGCTGAGGAAAAAGATGACCTAGGCCCCGTTTATTTGTTGGAAAATAGTTTCTTTTTGGAAAGTGAATTCCGAGAAAGTGAATTATTTTTCGATGTTTGGTAGTGTAATGGAAAATAAGTTGGAAAACACTTTCCAGTGTTTGGTTTTATCATGGAAAATGAGCTGGAAAATAACTTATTAATGTTTTATTTTTTCAAGTTTATTAAAATAATGAGGAACAAATCTTAGAAATTAAAAAGTTGAATGAGAATGAAATTGAAAAAAATATAATTTCATAAATTATCTCAAATAAAATAAATAATAATCAAAATAATAGAGATCAAATCTAACAAATAAAAAATTTGAAAGATGAAGAAATTACAATTATAATAATTACCATTTCATAAATTATTTCAAATAAAATAAGTAACAACTAAAAGAATGAAAACTGAATTTGACAGATAAAAAATTTCAATTAAAAAATTATAAGAAAAAAACAAATAACAATTATAAAAATAAGGACTAAAGTTTATATAAAAATTAAATTCTAAGAGATGAAATTGAAAAAAAAATATTCGAAACAAAATATATATAGCAATCAAAAGTTTGAGGACCAAATTTGATATAATAAGCAAATAATATGACATTTCTAAATTTTTCACAATTTTCGGAAAGTGTTTTCCGCCCAAAATAAAAGGAAAACACTTTCCAGGAAACTAAGCCAAATTTTCCTTTGACTAGAAAGTGTTTTCTGTTGACCAACTTTCCTAATGACTAACAAGCATAGGAAAGTTTGGAAAGTAGTTTTCAGGAAACCACTTTCCATCAAACAAACTCCTCCCTAATCTCTCTGTTACATGAATATGCGAATATCGTTGCCTGGACATATACAAATATGCCTGGTTTAGACACCGACATAGCGGTACAAAGAATTCCCTTAGTAGAAAGAAGTACGCCAGTTAAACAGAAAACTAGACAAATACGCCTAGATATGCTTCTTAAGGTGAAGGTGGAAATACAGAAATAGTGGGATGCAAGATTCCTGGATATGGTCCATTATCCTCAATAGGTGGCTAATGTAGTTGCCGTTACCAAGAAGGATGACAGGATCAGGGTGTGTGTGGATTATAGAGACTTGACAGGGCAAGTCCGAAGGATGACTTTCCTCTACCCCACATAAAGATCTTAATTGACAATGCTGCGAAGAGTGCATATACTCATTCATGGATGGGTTCTTGGGATATAACCAGATTAAAATGGCAAAGAAAGACAAGGAGAAAACTACATTTGTCATGCCTTGGGGAACCTTTTGCTATAAAGTGATGTCATCAAGATTGAGGAATGCCGACGCCACGTATCAGAGAGCAATGGTCATTTTGTTCCATGACATAATGCACCGAGAAATGAAAGTCTATGTGGATGATATACTTGCCAGATTAAAAAAAGAACACGAGCAATTATTGAGGAAATTGTTTGCAAGGTTGCGGAAATTACGATTAAGATTGAATCCTGTAAAGTGCTCATTCGGGGTAAGGACCACAAAACTGTTGGGTTTTGGGATATGCCGGCGCCTAAGATGGAGAAAGAAGAAAGAAGTTTTCTTGGGCGTTTGACCTACATAGCCCTGTTTATATCTTAGCTCACGGTAATGTGCGAGTTGATTTTTCGTTTACTTAGAAAGAACAATCTCAAGGTATGGGACATTGATTGCTAATAAACCTTGACAAGATCAAAAGGTATTTGCAAGACTTGTCATTGATAGTGCCTCTTATACTAGGAATACCCCTGATCATTGTTGTCAAAATCATGAGTTGACTCGTAAAATCGTATGATTTTACGAGTCAACATGTATATAACATGTGAAATCGAGTTAAAAACTCGAAATCGGTCAAACTTGCTCAAAATCGGTAAACTCGTTCTAAATCGGTCAAACTCGGTAAAACCGGACCCATTTCACAAGTTTGACCAAAGTAAAAAAAAATTGCTGACTTCTTGAGTCTTTGTCCCTAGACCCTGATGCCCCCGACACTCCACCCACAGTCCCCACCCCCAGTATCCCCTTTTCCCTTTGCCCAAATCTCAATTCTCAACCCTAACGACTAACACCAGCAGGCAGTAGCGCAGCTGGTTCCACATTTGTTTAATCTTCATTCTCCACTCTCCACAATGGTTTAATTCTTGCCCAACAACCCCACTTCCACTCTCCACTCACCAGCAACGCAAAGATTAATCTTCATTTTTTTCTTTACTTTGTTTGCCTCTAATATGATTGTCTCCACTTTCCATGACGCTGCAATGAGGCTAAAAAGGAGTGGGAGTAGGGAGGGAAGACAAGAAAAGGAAACCCAATAAATACTTCCTCTTTCGCTCTCTTTTATTTATTTGTTAATCTATCAATTTTTCCACCCGCTCGAGTGGCTTCCTTTTAATGTATTATGCAACTTATAGCTCATTGCAGTCATGGCATTTTTAATGTGCATTAAACCCAGAACTTAACTTTATAAGAAAGAAAGTGCTAATTTTATTAGATCTCTTTCATCTGTGTTATTGACACTACCAAATCAATAGAAAAAATCACTCCACTATTTTCTGGTAGGCCATTTGATGATAATTTCTATATGAATTTTTTTTCTTCTGAAAACAGGATTTCCTAAGTGTTTACTCTGCTGTCTATGGCCCTTTTTATTTTTCTGGTTAGAGTTGATCTAGATGAAATGCTATGTACTTGCAGGTTGTTGCATCAGTTGTGTTGTACATGTTAAATCAAGACAACTTAGACAACCAGAAGCTTTAGGGATCTCTGCTGAGATGAAGTTTAAGGTCTGTGCCTTTTATTTCAGATTTTTTTTTTATTTTTTTATCACAGTGACATAACTTCTGAATATTACCTATAATTTAGGTTTATGGACATTGTACTCTAGGGACCTTGTAGAAGGGGCAGAGTTCTGTAGCTTCACTTTATACCAACTATGTGCAGTTGTCTAGAGGCAACAACTTAAATCTTGTTTAGTGGACGAGTTCAGGAAGAAAACAAGACAATGATAATTGAATTATATTGTATAGAGGCAACAACTTATGCGTAGTTCAGAAAACTAGCATTGAGGCTGTGTTTAGTTTACATGACACACCAACAGATTGTTTGTTTTAGGTTTGTTAATTTTTAGTTAATAAAATTCTATGGACATAATTGTATTATATTGTATTTTTAAGTTATTTAAATCATGTATGAATTTTTATTTCAATTATGTATTTTAAGGTGTTTGGACATTTGTATTATTTATTTCACTTTTATTTTAATTGTGTTATATTATTATTTACTACTTGATTGGAATTGTCAATATATAATTAGTTAAGATATTTTACTTGCGATTTTACGATTTGAGTTTACGATCCGAGTTTATATTGTATATTCTTCGTCGTGTCAAAAAAGCATTTTTGACAACCTTGCCCCTAATCCTATATTTGACGGTGACAAAAATAGCCATGGGATGTATGTTGGGCCAACACGATGAGTTGGGGAGAATGAACAAGCTATCAACTACTTGAGCAAGAAGTTCAATTATTATGAATCCTAGTATGGTGCCATCAAAAGACTATGTTGTGCCTTGGTTTGGAGCACGAAAAGGCTTAGGCAATATATGTTGTTCTGCACAACCTGATTGATCTCAAAACTGGATCCATTTAAATACATCTGTGAAAATCTTTACTTGTCAAGCCGAATAGCAAGATGGAAAGTGTTGTTAGCAGAATACGACATTGTTTATATGACAAGAAATGTTGTAAAAGAAAGTGAGATTGCTGACAATCTGACAAATTATGCCGTGGAAGATTACGAGCCACTTATAGAGCTAATTATCTACCAAGTGAAGGGAGAATGACAAACCAAAGATGAGAAGTTGAAGTTTTATAAGGATTATCTCTCAAAGTTAGCTAATGAGTTCGAGGAGATAAAATTCACTCATATAAGCAGAGATAAGAATCAGTTTGTTGATGCTTTAGCAACCGTAGCTTCGATGACACAAATCAATATTGGAAGCAAGATCCAACCAATAAGCATTGAAATCAGAAATCTTCAAGCTCACTACTGTTCACTAGATGAGTCACCAAATGACATCAAGAGGTTTATCCAGCACCGAGAATATCCTTTATGAGCCTTCAAGACAGATGAAAAGACTTTAAGGAGAATGGTCATGAATCATTACTTGGATGTAGATGTCCTATATAAAAGGTCATTTGACAAAACTTTACTCAGGTGTCTGAATGAGAAAGAGGTTATGCAAGCATTACAAGAAATCTAGGAGGGGATTTGTGTCACTAAGAAATCTAAGAGGTAAGACAAATGCAAAGATCTGGGTACTTCTGGTTGACTATAGAGAGGGACTATATAGACAATGTCAAAAAATTCCATAAATGTTAGATACATGGAGACAAGATAAATGCACTTACGATATTGTTGTTCAATATAACCTCGCATTAGCCTTTTGATATGTGGGGATTGAATGTTATAGGACCAATCAATCTGAAGGCAAAAAATGAGCATAAATTCATCTTAGTGGCCATCAATTACTTTACAAAATAGGTAGAGGCTAACTCTTATGCACATGAGACATAAAAAATGGTTAAGAGTTTCATTAAGAAAGATCTGATTTGTCATTACGGCCTGCCAAGGAGATTGATAATTGATAATACTTAGAATTTCAATAAGAAGCTAATTGCTGAGCCTATACTGAGTGAAAAATTAAGCATCTTAACTCTTCTCCCTACAATTCCAAGATGAATGGGGCAGTTGAGGCAGCAAACAAAAATCTCAAGAAGATCATTTAAAAAATGATGGGTCACCTATAAGAATTGTCATGAGATGCTTCTATGCGTACTTCAAGTGTATCGTACTATAGTCAGAACCGCTACAGGTGAAAGCTCTTACTCTCTGGTATATTTAGAAGTGCAGATTCCATCATTAAGGGTTCTAATGGATGTAGAGTTAGAGAATAAGAATGGACAAAACTGAAATTTAGGTAGTTGGATCTAATTATTGAAAATAGACTGACAACCATCTGTCACCACTAGTTGTACCAAAGTAGAGTGGCTAAAGCATACAATAAAAAGATCAGGCCAAGAGTATTTAAAGAAGGAGACCTGATATTAAAAAAGATCTTGTCAACATTAGGAGAAGATCAACGTAAATGAGCACCAAACTATGAAGGACTTTACATGGTGAAGAAGGCTTTTTCTAGTGGAGCTCTAATTTTAACTATGATGGATGAAGAAGATCTGCTTAAAGCTGGAAATTTTGACATTGTAAAGAAGTACTATGCCTGATGTGTTTTGCCTATTAAATTAATAAAAATCAAAGTTTGGCCAAGAATTCTTTAGTGTATTGCATCTTTCTTTTTTTTAAAAAAAACTCTACATGATCTCATAAACTTAAAAATACATCTTTTTTGTGTTTTCACAAAAATGTTTGGAAAATCAAAGTTATTAGTACAAATGCAGAAGTCAAATTAGTGTTTTGTTTTAACAAGTCAGTTTTGGGAATTCAAGTGATCTCCTAATGAGGTGATCAAACGCTTACAAACCCATAAAAAATAAAATAAAGCAAACACCACAAAATGACAATAAAGTTGTGTTTTAATTGAATGAATAATGATTCATAATCACAATGAAAAATAATTTTGCATGGTCAAAATCAAGGAAAGAAAAGCTTATCGATCTAAGTGCATGCGTTTGAAATGAGAAAAGACCATATTTGATAATCCTTTCACAACACTCAAAAATATCATTTGTAGTCCCCTTTGAGTCTAGTAAGTTTTTCTTGAAAATCAACCTTGATTAGGATCACACCCTACTAGGGGCAAAAACGAGGGTTAGGAAAGTAATTTGACCGCAAAAATATAAAAAATAATCATTAATGATAAAAGTGCCCAAACAAAGCTAAGGGCATGAAGAAATTCAAAGAATTCAAAAAGGTCGAGCATGTTATAAGAAAAATGAAGAAAACAAAGACAAGAAATTCAAGCTCAACATCGGGAGACTGACCAGACCATTTTGCAAAATCAATCATAAGGTTTAGGAATCCTTTGATCAAAAGAATGTTTGAGGACGAGCTCTAGTGATCCTTGGTCCTGAGATCTCTTAAAAACCTTTTGAGCTTACAAATATCGTTTTTTTCATGGCTAAGAGCCAAAGCCTACGTTACGTGCTCATAAAGCCTTTTCTAATCAAAGGTAAGCAATCTAAATTGGTAAGTAATGCTTTCCTATGCAAAACAAGCTTTTCAAGAAACTTCAATTATGCTCTGAAACTCTGAAACTCTCAATTAAAATGAACACTTAAAAAATATATCTTTCCTCTGAAACTCTCAAGTAAAAAATTGAACCTTTCTAACCAAAAAGATAGAAAATAGAAGGTCATTTCACATTCTCAATGAAACCCTGTTCACGGGAATTGCTTGAATTTTTTTTGAAACAATTTTTTTTTAAAATAACATTAAAATGGATTTTGCGCTTGGAAACGACTTTGAAATTCCAAAGATTTCCTGTTATAGCAACCTTTTATAAAAAGCCAAACACTCTTTTATATGACACCATCCCTGTGAAAATCAAAGAAAAAAGGATGAGATAAAATACTTAGAGGCATGATCAGACTAGGGGTAACTCAAGAAACACAATATAGTTAGCTTCATGATTACTCTTCTAGGAAAACAAAGAATGGGAAACAAAGCTAACAATCTTTGGGATAAATGTTTTCAGACAATGGGGCATGCTGATATCATTTGAGATCATCAAATGAGCATCCCTCGCAGAGGTTAAGATTAGAAGTTGTGGCTCGGGTAAGTGAAAGCAAAAAAGCTATGAAAGCTTGCTATGAGGATCAAAGTTTTGAAAAACAAAAGTCCATGCTTATTGAATAATACATGCTTATTGATCACAACGCATTGTAATTTAAGCTTGGTAGGAAATCCTAGGAAAGAATCCTTGATGGACTCAAACTTTTCCAACAAAAAAGACCCAACAAGATGTTGAGCCCAACAAGGCTCCCGTTATTTAAAAAACAGTAAAGTTTTTAGAGACATCTTTGACACTTTTTTAGTGCACTTTCTAGCCCTTACAACCAAATAGTGCGCTTTCTAGCCCTATCTATTTTTATTTTGAGTGCGCTTTCTAGTCCTCATCCATTAGATAATGCATTTTCTAGCCCTATCTCTTTTTTTTCGAGTGCGCTTTCTGGCCCTCACATACCGGATAATATGATTTCTAACCCTATCAATTTTTCTTCTGAGTGCGTTTTCTAGCCCTCGCATACAAGATAAAACGCTTTCTAACCCTATTAATTTTTGTTTCAAGTGCGCTTTCTAGCCCTCAAATACTAGATAATGCGTTTTCTAGCCCAATCTCTTTCTTTCGAATGTGTTTTCTAGCCCTCGCGTACTAGATAATGCACTTTCTAGCCCTATCAATTTTCTTTTTGAGTACGCTTTTAAGCCCTCCCTTTTAATGTTTCTAGAAGGATTGATCATTTCATGATCTGGTAAATCCACAATCTTAACTTTTTTCTTTACAAGCTTGCTATCTAAAGGCCTTTACGAGACTTTATGTCGTAGGTATTGTAAAGATGGGACAACTTTCATAACCTAATTTTGAGTTTTGCCCAAAATTATCCTTTTCTTTAAAATTTAATAAAAAATAAAAAAGACTGACAACTTGGTAAGAGCAGGCTGAGAAAGGTTTCAAATGCATGAAGGAACTAAGCTGGAGTTTTTGATGAAATTGAGAGCTCAATTGTACCCCATTGTACCGAAGACTGAAAAGATAATGTAGATCCAAGGTCAAATTAAATGATTATTGGGCGAATCTGTATAAAAATTACGTCCAAGGAATTAATTAGATTTTTAACAGACCAATGACCCAATTAAAGGTTTAATTAAGTTTAAGAATTAATTTGGATCAAATTAAAAGATTTAATTAGGTGCAAGGACTTAATTATATTTTTAATGGGTCAAGTTAATTTTATTAGGGACTTAATTGGTGAAAATTAAGTTTAAAAGCTTAATTTGGGTTTAATTAAGAAGAATGCAAATTTAGAGGACTAGATTTAATTTTTCCAAACTCAATTGGGTGAAATCAAGGATAAGATTAAAAGAAAATCAAAGTTTAAGAGTCAATTAAGGGCCAAATTAATGAAATTAGGAACCAAGGACCTTTCTACCAAAAACGCGCAAATTCAAGGAATCAATTCAATTGAAAACATGTGTGAAATTGAACAAATTAGAAGTTTGGAGATCAATTAGGGATGAAATTGAAAATACCTAAGATCAATGACCAAGTTGAAAAACACGCTTAAATCAGGGGGTGTTTTTAAAGCTTTGTAGGGGTGAAATTGAATTGATTTTTGAAATCAAAATGCAATGAAGAACCTAATTAAATAAATTAGAAGACTAGGGTCTAAAATTAAAAAAAAAAGGGATTAATGACCTAATTCAAGCTAAAACACCATAATAACACTGTTTCATTTAAATGAAACAGTGTGTTTTGGCTATGTCTTGATCAAAACGACATGTTTTAGTTCAAATCGGCATTGTTTTGGTCAACACCAAGTCAAAAAAATAATAAAAGAAAAATGGCAGCTCTAATGCCACGTTTCAAGCCTTCATTCTCTTTCATATCTTCACCATATAAGGAAAAAGAAAGATACCACCCTCGTGACCTGTTATTGCACCCAAACCTAAGAAAAAAGTTGTTCTTTGAAAGCCCTAAACCTATTGCAAAGTTGACCCAAAGAGGCTGACCCGGCCAGCCTTCGCAACCCGTGATTGTGACTTTTAGCCAACAGTTGGGATCCTTCCCATTTGAATTAAGGGTCAAGATTCATACCTAATAAAGACCAGATGTTCCTTTTCTATCCCCTATAAATAGGAGTGAATTTCATGCAAAAAAGAGAAGAGAATTAGGAGAAAGGAGGCAAAAAGCAGCTGAAAACCATTGTTTTTTTCTAGCTACCCAACCAGCTACCACTCTCCTCCTCTAGCGACCACTTTGAGCCACCAATAGCCCCGAATACGCCACCACTAGACAATCAACAACCACCTCTTGCAAAGTTAAGCTTCTTCTACATCCTCTTCCTGGTTAATTACATTTTATTTTTCATGGCTTCAACATGGTATGACAACCATGTTTGCTAGCTTTTTTACCAGCAAAACCTTTTTACTAGGCTAGGCCATTGACAAGGTAAAGGAGTTAGACTAAAGCCTATTTCGTGGCTGTTTGGGTCCAATGCATGTTTATTTAGAGGAAAAAAAAAGAAAAAAGACTAAATCCTTATGCCTTTATCTTTTTATCTTGGCTATGGGGGTTCTTGGTGGCATTCTTAAGCAGGCCTTACATAATTCTAGATTTCAGTTCCACTAAAGGTGTCAGCAAAACACCATCACTCATATTGCTTTCCTGATGACCTTATGATTTTCTGCTAGATGGATATGGACTCAGCTTGTATTATGAGAAGGGCCTTGGGTGATTTTTCAAGATTGTCAGGATTAGTCCCTAATTTAGAAAAGAACCATGTTTTCCTATCTGGTGTTGATGATAAGATAAGGACTTCTCTTCAGGCTCTTTTGGGTTTTAGACTAGGGTCCCTTCCAATAAAGTATTTTTAACAAATAGAAAATATTTACTGACCCATTTTAACGAGATATTAGATGCCATTTTTTAACCCAAAAGCTTATACACAATTATCATTTAGTGGGTTCTATACGTAGATGTGCCTTGAAGATATATATAAAGAAAGATTTTGATACTATTAGTTGGGAGTATATCCTCTTGGGTTTGAGAGCCATTGGGGTTCCTAGTTCCATGATTAAATGGATTGAGGTCTATATATCTATAATGTATTTCTCAGTGGCGATGAATAAAGAATTACATGGTTTTTTCCTATCTTACCAAGGTATTTGGTAGGGTGACCCATTATCCACTTATCATTTTATCCTAGCTATGGAGGGTCTTGATGGCATTCATAGGGAGGCCTCACAGGATTCTAGATTTCAGTTTCACTAGAGGTGTTAGCAAAACACCATCACTCACATCTGCTTTACTGATGACCTTATGATTTTTTGTTAGATGGATATGGACTTAGTATTTATTTTGAGAGGGGCCTTGGATGATTTTTCAAGATTCTTGGGATTGGTCACTAATTCAAAAAAAGAGCCATGTTATCCTATTGGGTGTTGATGATGAGATGCAAACTTCTCTACAGACTCTTTTGGGTTTTAGACTAGGGTCCCTTCTAGTCAGGTATCTTGGCATTCCTTTGATCACCACTCACTTGAAACATAATGACTGTTTGCTTTTGGTTCAAGATCAAGCTATGAACCTCAACATCATTGGTTGTGTCGCATCTCGGTGGACATCATGACGAGGGCTAAAAAATGTATTTTATCATGAAAAATTAGGTGTCGTCACCTAGTAATTAAATGAAACTTGGGATCCTAAAACGTGCACTGATTTTAAAGATTTAGGAAAGGGGTTAGTTATGCTTAAAGAAAGAATGATGTCACCTTTACAGTATCTTTTCTTACGAAAGGTTACCTTTACTATGTGTTTTCTTCTAAATTTATCTTTTTTATTGCGATTAATTATCCTTACCTTTTTGTGCTTTTTTATTTAATTCCCAATCATTTTTGTAAAGGTTGATTTCAGTCCCTAGAAATAGGAGACTCGTCGATTTGGTTATTCACAAAAACATTGACCACGATCTCTTTGAAAAAGAGACACTACAAGATTTCACAGTTTTACCGACGGACCAATTCCGTCGGTGTGTGATTAGAAGTTCGTCGGTGATTTTTTTACCGACGTCCTCACCGACGGATTAAGTCCATCGGCTTTACCTTCGTCGGTGATTCCCCCTTCCGTCGCTATATCGGTCGGAAAAACAAAAAAACCATTTGCCGATGGTTTTCCAGACGGAATTTGCGCGCCAAAAAAAAAAGATTCCCGCTTGAAATATACCGACGGATTTTTATTCCGTCGGTGATATTGTAATTGACCGACGGAAAATATCCGTAGGTAAATACGTCGGTGAGTGCATGAAATATCGACCGAATATGTCCGTCTGTAAATTCGTCGGTACTGGTGGAAGCTACTGTTAAATTCCAACGGATTAATTCCGTCGGTAAGGCTGTCGGTGAATGTTTAAAATACCGACCGAATTAATCCGTCGGTAAAATCCTTGGTAATACTTTTTTCTGAATTTGTTTTTAAAAAATTATTTAGGATATATAATATAAAACTATTTAAATTAATTGTAATACAGACCAATTATGCAAATACAATTTATATTAAACATTAAAAAAAAAACAAAGTTAAATAATATTCATTACAAACTGAATATGTTTCAAGAAAAATATT
>Ga0307509_10004405_pt1 | contig 20376 bp, 34 predicted proteins | sample 10_EM_MG_FD_202245 | JGI IMG/M metagenome (GOLD analysis project Ga0307509, IMG submission 202245) | Populus trichocarpa ectomycorrhiza microbial communities from riparian zone in the Pacific Northwest, United States - 10_EM | ecosystem: Host-associated > Plants > Roots > Unclassified | place... | reverse complement strand
TTCCGCCCGTGCCTTCGCCTCCCTCGCCTCTCGTTCTTCACGCTCCTTGGCTTCCTTACGCTCCTTCGCCTCCCTATCAGCTCGCTCCTTAGCCTCTCTAGCAGCACACTCGCTAGCTTCCCAATCAGCACGCTCCTTAGCTTCGCGTGCGGCTCGTTCCCTCTCTCGTTCAGCCTGCTCATAGGCTTCCCTCTGTGCACGTGCCTCCTGGTCTTGACGTTCCTGATCCTCACGTTCCTTCCTCTTCCTAGCCTCCCGATCGGCCTTCTCCTGTCTCTTCTTCTCCTCTCGCCCTTCACGATCCTTCTTCTCCTGTGCCTCGCGCTCTTGTTGCTCTCGTTCCCGTTCTTCGCGTTCCCTCGATTCCTTCTCTTTCCGCTCCTTCTCGCGCTGCTTCTTGGATTTCTTCTTGTCAGCTGCGCTAAGGAAGGATGGTTCGGCGTCAATTGGGGTTTGGGGAGCAGTCACGGGTTCGGATTCGGGAGGGGTGGGTTGGGAAGAAGCGAAATCAGCGATTCCGACTTTAGGTGAAGGGACTTTCAGGATCTCGAGCTCGTCCAATTTCGGTGGTGTAGGAGGGATGACGGTGACCGGTTCAGGAATTCCCCTTTGAGATAAATGAGATCCTTCCCACTCTCGCTCTCCATTGAATCCACCAGGAACTTCGACATCCTCGATGGTTTCCAAAGTAGACTCGAACGCGGCCGTGGCAGGTCCTGGCGGTGGATTCTCCACAATGGGAGAAGCGTTGGCGCTCTTGTAAGCACCCCAAACGCCGGTCAAGACGCCACCAAGAGCACTACCAAGCCCACCGGCGATAACGCTTCCGGTGTCGCTGTTCTGTCTCGACATGGCAGGTGGTTGAGGAGGCGGTTGCTCAGGATTGTCCGTAACATAAGAGAGGGAGGACGTGAAAGAAGGTTTGAGCGAACGCGTGGTGATCGGCGTATTTTGCTTCGTCGTGAGTCCAGAACCGCCCATCGAGGAGGAAACCGCGGGGGAATCGGGTATAGAGATTTCCGGAATTGCAGGAGGTTGAGGTTGTTTTGTCGGGGGTTTGGTGGTGGAATGGCTTGCCGACGTGATAGTGGAAAGAAGGCTCCTGTTCTTGTCCTTCTTGCCCTTCCTGCTCACAGTTGGTTCCGGAAGGACAGAGCCAGTGGTAGGCCCAGCGACGGTACCGGGAGTGGTACCACTCCGGTAGAAGTAGTTGAAGGGAACGTTAGAGGCGGAATCCGAAGGGGTCAAAGAAGTCTTCACCGACCGCGGGGCAGGAGTTTCAAAAGGTGAACCTGTCGTAGAAACACTGGGGAACTTGATCGCAGTTGGGTCAACCGGCGGCGTAGGAGCGACGATACTCTTCGAACGGACGTGGGATCGGGATATAATGGACGTGGAATCGTCAAGGACGGAGTGTGAGGGGGTGGGTTGTTGGGATTCCGAGTGGTGGGATGGAGTAGGGGTAGCATCGTAAATTTCGCTCCTTGGTATCTCGCGGTCGCGATGGTGTGTTTGGACGGTGGGGACTGGCATGGAGGGGCCACTCTGGTGGCCAAGCTGGGACGGCTCTCGAGAGATGGGTTGAGAAGCAAGATGGCGAGAGAGTTCGCGGGGTGACGGAGAATGATGGGATGATTCCCGAGGAGAGGCAGAGTGATGAGAAGGATGCTGGGAGGAACGAGGCGAATGCTGGGATCGTTCGCTACGTGAGGTATGATGAGATACATTGGATGGGTTCGGAGAGATTTGCTGAGGCTTGGGATGCGAGTGAGAACTCGAACTCTTGGACTTCTTCGGGGCGGGGATCTCGACATAACCATCCGACTGCACATCATCCTGTGATTGGCCGGTCGAGAGGCTCCTGCTCACCAGGGTGGCGGCCGTGGAGCGGTCATCAACCGGAGATTGGATCGTATGAGGGGTATTCGACATCGAGTGGGTTCTGGAAGGTGCCATCGAAGGTGCCCTGGATGCGTATCGCGAAGAGGGAAGAACGGAGATCTCGTCCTGAGAGTCCCTGTCATCTTCCAACTCCTTGTTTCCACCCTCATCGTAGACAATTGAAGCCGGTCCACTAAAAACGAAAGAGGTTAGTTACCACACCAGAGGCTCCCCCGTCCGCCTTTAACTCACTATCTCGTTCTCCCCTGAAAACAAACAAGTGTCAGGACAACCCATACCAAAACCACATGACAGAAACGGGACGTACGTCATCGGTCCACTTGATTCTCGCCTTGAACTCGGTCAAGCCGAAATGAATCTCAATACTGAACACGATCGTCCAGTACTTCTTCCCGCCCTCACCCGTCGCCGCCCTGGCGCTCGCAGTCAATGGGGACAGATCAGCTCGCACAAAACACAACGTCGAGAAGTCGTCTGGAACCGCAACCAGATTAATATGTTGTGCCACAATAACTCCGCGATTCAAGACCCACCTTGTCCACGCAAAATCCACTTTGGTTGTTCCCCAGGTCCGCGGTAACACCAAATCTCGATCTCGAAGACGGAGAGCGTTGAGAGGCTCGTGAGTTCCGTGCAGTATTTCCTGCTGAACGTCGTCGACTCCTTCACCCTCGAGTTCTGCAAACGAAGCCCATATATCGTCAGTCAGATCCACGTGAGGCCGATGTTCCATAAAATTGAACTTGCCTGTGCAAGGATGCAATCAAACGCATCCGGCAACAACTTCGGTCCACTCGGTAGCTGGAACAACCGACTATGCCTCTCCACATGTTCTGGATCCGCCTGGTCAAACTCTCTCAAAAACTCGACCCCGTACATATACTTGGCGACTCGAGCTCCAACGTGGTGATCGCAATAAAAGCCAATCGCACCATCCGCAACGGCTTTCGAGGTCTGACCGTCAGGTCGCGACACGACGATGCCATCAGGTTCGAGTCGTTCCTGGAGTTGTGTAAAGAGCCACGGGGAAGAGGCGAAACCGCCGACGAGCCAGACGGATTTGACCAGACCTCCCGAGAGGGTGACTTGGTTCCTGATGGAAGAGACCGCGGCTTCTATCGAGGGTTCGAACAGAGCGGCGACTTCGTCACTATAGGCGAACTGTTTGAACGAATACCGACGATTGGATAGGACCCGGACTTACCCGGTCAGCCTCAGCTTTCCGCCACGAATCCCAACGCTGTTGTCCTTGTCCAGGGGACTGCCGAAATGGAGGAACTGATCTTCGGTTTTAGTCCGGAACAACCTCTTGGTCGTTTCATCGAACCGTTTGGCGATATGGTCCAGAACGGTAGGAGTGTTGTACCGTGGTGAACCTTCAAGTCTGTGTTCCAAAAATTTCCTGGCTCGGCGGCTGACGAATACTGAACCAGAGAAGAGACCTGTAATGAAAACGGCAATGTAAGGCGGTGAATTTGGAACGAATCGAGAGAAAAAAAAAGAAGGCGTACAATCTGGAGGAGCAATTTCCTCGATCAATAGGGGAGATACGCCCTTTATGGCATATGAAGAGATATCGAGGGTTCCACCTCCAGCATCGGCCACGACGAACCCATGCTGTGATGGATTCTAGGGAAAGATGCGTCCAACTCTGAGTCTAAAACTTCCAGGAAAAGGACTGACCGTGAGGACGCTGTCTGCAAGCCCACTCAACACACACGCGTGGAGACTGGCCTCGCCCTCGGTAACGAATCTAACCCTTGCCTTGCCTTCGTCGGTGTTGGGTACGAGACCAGCATATATCGCGGCCTTGCGCATCTTGCTCTGCTGAGCTCCTTCCCATCCGTTCGGATGAGAGAGAATGAACTGGATGTCTTTCTCGACGGATTTCCATACAGAGGCGCCGTCAGCGTGGCTTTCGACGATGAAGGACCGAGTGCAACGGAAGAGATACTTGAGGAAGTCGCCAAACACTTCGATCGCTGATTTTGATTTCGGGAGATGGGACAACTTCATGCCGTTCATGTCCAGCTTCATCGATTTCGGGCGAAGACGGAGCTTGAAGCTGTTACGCGCACGGCGGTGAGCGACCCATCGGATATCTAGACGGGTTGAAGAACGTACAGTTCGACCTTAACCCATTCCTGTTCTTCGGCCGTGTTGATGATGGATTGTTCCTCCGCCTCTGCACCAGCTTTAACAGGATCGCCGTGTCTATCATACCAAATAATGGTGGGGATCTTAAAACTTCCCGCCTGGTGTTCTTGTCCGGGAAACCTATACTCCGCGATAACGTCAGCACACGTGTTTCAACCCCGAGGGAGGGAAGCAATAAGGGGACTCGGAAGGGACGGAGGACATCGCTTAGAGTGACAGGAAAGTGTGGCGGGGAAGGAACACGCGGCGCGTACCTCGTAACTTCGTATATCTTTGGGATCTCACCGGGGTCCAAAACCGCGTAGGACACGCCGGAGAAGGTCGTTCCGACGTCGAGAGCGATCGCGAGGGCCTTTTTTGGCCCGTTGTAGGGTTTGCGAGCAGTCCCCGGCTGCTTCATGGGGGACGGGGTGGGGGTTGGAAGGAAAGAAGGCGGTGGGGAGAGAGGACGGAAACGGACAGGCGTGCATCCTGGATGATTTTCTGGCAACGAGGCAGATCTGGCAGATCGAAGAGGGTTAAGCGTCCGAATCCAAAGGCCATTTCCAGAAACGCATCCCTCCGATCCTTTTGCTTTTAATGTGATATTTAACCCGTTTCCGTAGCGTAGGATACCAACAAACATGGGATCTACAATATCCTTGACCATCGCGCCCCCAGCCTTCGCCGCCGCCGCCGGGGACGGCTGTGGGGAGAACGTGATCTCCGCAGGCGGCCTGACTCAAAGCGGTGACAGCGGCACGAACAGACTTTCCCTCCCAGACGTCACGCCCATCCACATCCAAGCCGAGATCGTCCAGCAACTGCTGCAAGAGCGCACCTCCCTCCTTCCTTTCACTAACCTCTCTTCGATGCGGAACTCTTACCACGATTCCTCCCCTTCATCCTCAAGATCCCGAGCAAGAGACCAAGACAGCCTCGGACACCACTCATCCCACAGAGAACTTCGGGCAAGAGAAGGTGCCGCTCACAACGCCGAACTAAGCAACCTCATCGACAAATGCAAGCTTTTGGAATCCACCCTCAAGGCTAGGGATAGGGAAATTCACGACCTTCGCAAAGAGAGGGACCTCTTGTTGGAGGATCGGAAGCGTATGCAACGGAGGATGGTCCAACAAGAAGCTGCTCAGGCCACTGCTGTCGCCAACGCCCTCGCAACTGCTGCCCGCTCTGCCCCCACACCTCCCCCGAAGCCTTCAAAGTCCCGGTCGTCGACCATCTCCCGGTCCTACCCCGAAGAGTCGAGTTCGTCGTCCGCTGAATCATCCCCCACTCCTTCCTCCCACAAGACCTACGGGACATCTACAACATCGGTTACCTCCATCCACGGTGGCCCTACGTTCCAGGACGAGTACATCGCCCACCTCCAATCCTTTGACCTGTTCATGACAAAGACCGACTCCTGGTCCGGCTCGCAGGTTATTCAAGCTGTCAGGGATCTCAACTCTGAGATCCTACAGTTTTCCGCTTCCGTCACCGAGTTACACTACGCTATTGACAGCAGCAATGGGGGCAAACGGCCAGCGATCAATCCCAACATCCTCACTCAGGCCAAGCAAAACACTGCTACGCGTCTGGGGGTTCCTTTCATGCACGTACTCTCCACCCGGGAAGGTAGTCAGGATTCGTCGATGCTCGTCCAGTTTGCGCTACAGGCCACTTTATGCACTATTATCGACCGGACGCTCGCCAGCTTCTGCGTTGGATTCCCAGCTAAATACGACGCCCTACTAAACCAGCTCTACCTTCGTGTCAGTTCTTCTGGTAAGTTTTTTTTCCTGTCCCATGGTCGTAGACGCTCGTGTATTATGAAACTAATCGGACTATATAGAACCACAAGCCACGTCGTCTCGCTGGCGCGCCTTGAGTCACAGATACATCAATACGTTATTCCCAACATTAGAACAACAAGCGTTGGACGACCTCGTGGACGACGCCATACGGTGGTCGATGGATATTTTAATCCTTTCCGGCACTCCGATACCCAAAGATAACCTCCGGAATCGATTCGAATCCCAACTCCGGCGCGTGGGCCAGTCCGCTCTGCGGATTGCCGCGGTTACGAAAGAACAGGTGCTGAGCACCAATTTCGAGGTGATCAGCGTAGAGGTCGGGAGGGAATTTGAGAGAAAACTGATGGTAAATCTATTCGATGAATATTACGCTGGAGGGGCGAAGGATGGTAATGGGGAGAGGGTGTTATGTGCGACCGAGGTTGGATTGAGGTGTTTTTCTGGAGCCGGAGTTGACGAACGGACGTTGATCCAGCCCATCGTTATCCTGGAGTCTGTTGTCCAGGTTATCTGATATGTCACATAGACTGTACACTGTACCATTACATATATACCGACACCTGTAGGAACACGAGGATTAATTTATGGTCCGACACCGTCGTGGCGCTCCTCCAGTGAATCACCTTCCCCCTCTCTTGATCGAATCACTGTGGGAAAGGCCAGCATTGGTTGTCAGTACGAAAGGTTCAGCAGTCTTTACATCTATCTGTCTGTGGTGTGGGAATCCATCTGGTAGAAAGCGTACTGAAGGTGCTATAGAAGACCAAATCGTGTCCTGCGCACTGCGCTTATCAGTCAGCAGTTTCCTACAGTAGAAGTGCCATGTCGATATCGTTCTCCCACAGTACAGCATGCAGTATACATCTTGACGTTGGCAGAACTCAGGGTCCACGGGCGGCGACCCATCTCTTACATCATCAATCCTTCAAAACTAAGCTTCAACTCACGGGTGGCTGAGAACCCCAGGTCACAAGCTGCGCGGGGATGATCGCCGACCCTTCATTTCCGCGTTGGTGCTCTGAACGTCATCAGCAACGAACGGGCGCACGCATAACAGTGGATGACCAAACACAAGATGGCACTCACGAGTTAAATTGTTACCGTGTGGGTCTCTGGGTGCCTGAACGAACTCCGACCGGCTTATCTTCCATTTCCCGATTTCTGGAATCACCCCACCCGGAAAGTTCTGGTCTCCAGACAACTGACAGCCCAAATCATTTCGCCTGTCATTACAAAAACAAGCTCTCCTCATCTTCCGCCCTCTCCATCTTTCCTCTTCATCTTCGCCTTCTCCTTCTTTCCCATCTTTCACTTTCCATCTACGACACAGAAAAATATGCGAGTCAAGCTCGAAGATCTCTCCCCAGAGAAGCGTGCGGCCGTTCAAGATTTCAAATCGGATATTACCAGCGTGTTCAACGACATCTATGGGGACAAATGGGACCAGGAGCGATGGGATAGAGCCATCGGTGGGTATTTTCTTCGCCCCTTCTCCCTCCCGACTTCCGACTCGGTTTCGAATGTGTACATCCTAATCGTGCATCGTCGGCTTCTCCCTCGGGGTTTGCCCGATTGGCGTCTGTGCGCTTCCCACCCGACCTCTTGATCTCGCGGTGGACCCTCTATCCTGTCTCATGATTGTGCTAATGCCCGTGCTGCCGGCGCTATGCAGACCGGTTTACGAGGGTGCACGACACGACACTCCTCATGAAAGCGATCAACAGCAAACAGGAAAGCCCCGAAGCTTTCTGGGAGGACCTGAGGAATGAATTCATGAAAGGCCCTCCTATCTTCGTCAGGTGAGCCGCTCTAATCACCGTACACAAATTCGCCGTTCTCACAACTGAGTACCACGCCACTCCTCCGCCCTATCTCCCTTTCGCTTCCTTCTACCTTCCGCCGGCTGTGCTCGTCGCACATCATTTCTTGGGTCGCGCGATCAACGCGGTCCGGTTCTGCCCAATCTAGACCTGGGTGGAGAAGTCCTTTGCTGGGCAAAAGGATAAGCTTGGATTGGTTGGATGATCTCATGAACGGCGAGTCCGGATTCGAGTGGGTCAAAGGCCAAGACGAATGGGAAGACGGCTGGAAGGACAAAAAATTGGTCGTCCTGGAGTTTTGGACTTCGTGAGTCCCTCCCCAAAAGCTCGACCCACCTTGACCAGACGTTTGTCTAATTCTGTTTAGGTGGTGCGGGGTCAGTGATCTCAATCCCCTCCAACGAAATTCCGAGCGCGATACGACGAAGCGAATGATTGACCGTCGTTTTTTTTTGTCCTCTAGCCTTGCGTGCGAGCATTCTCGCAGTTTAGTCAACTCGCGGAGACCTACGATGCATCGGTCTTAATGGCCGGCATCAACTCCGAAGAGATATTCTCGGGAGACGAAATCAATATCGACTCCGTCTACGCTTTCGTTCAGATGAGGAACGATATGAATTTCCCCATTGTCGTGGATTCGGAACGGACGGCTGTACGAGGTGAGGAATTGAAGACTCCTCGCCTTGGATCTATTCTGATTTCCCTCCAGAACTGTTTGATAAAGCAGGTAGAAAGGCGGTGCCAACCGGTGAGTCTGGATCTCTCTCTCTCTCTCCTTCATTCTTTCCCGGTCCTTCGGCGATTCCCACGTGGTCTCTCCTTACGTCTTCCATGACTGCCGCCGAATTGTGATAAGAGCTGTTCGGTCCCCCCTTTGATGCGTCGAATTCGACCAGAAGGCACCGGGGACGTGTCCAGATGCTCCTTATGCCTCGCCGAGCGAGATGTTCACCTCAGGGTTTCGTTTGCTTCGGGTCATGTCTCTTTCTCCGCCTTGCGACCGCTGGACTAATCCACTTTTGTCAAAACCCAAAGTTATCATCATTTCGATCAGGGATGCGATCGTCCATTTCGTCGGAGACCCGGCGGACGTGGACGGGGTTGTGGATAGGTTGTTGGACGATTACTGAGTGTGCGTTATCTCCCATGCTGCTCTACTTCACCCCGGTTCCCTTTGGAATTAAACCCGGTCTGGTGAATAACCGGTTACCCCATCGAGCGGCTGGGTTTCCACTGTTCAATCTGTTGACTCGCGTTTTCCATCCCTGCCCCGGTATCACTTCCTTTTTAAAGCCTCCCCAGCAGCCTCTCATCTCTTGCTCTCATGTGCATGCCGTCGACCTGGAAAAAAAAGCGACATGCAAGGAATCTCTTCACGCTTTCATACACGCATCCTTCTTCTTGCCTCTTTCCCCTCAACTCCAACCCCTCCAAACCCATTCAATTACCCCCTCTTTGTATAATGTACTTCGTTCCATCTGTCTTGTCACTCTGCCTCATCCCCATCCACACCCTGTCTTATCTACCCTCCAATCTTCTGCCATTTGGTCCCCTCTCCCGCTCCTGCCCCCTCATGTCTTGTTTTCGGGTTCCTTCCTCCTCGCTTGTCGTCGATTACGCGCATGTGGCGTATGTTTATGATATGTATGTTTTAACGTCCTCCCTCCCGTCACCCTCCTTCCTTTCTTTCGGATTGTATTGAGTGTTGAGATTTCTGATTCCTCTCTCGAATTCCGAGGCGCCAGGCGTGGTTACGTGGTTCGTTCCAGACACCTCATACCTGACCACAGGGTCGCTCCACCATTTCATCGTTCACGATCCCATGACAATGTAATTTCTGATACGGATCTCCCGGTATCTTACGAGAGCAGTTGCGCGTTGACCGGGTTGGTGGTATAATGTTCTGGGCCCCCTGACTCATGAGTTCAATCTTCCACGAGCGGCGTACCACACAGCACTTGCGCATACACACCCCATGACATGACAATACAAATTCCATGGTGAGAGCCTAAGCACGGGGCACGCGAGACTGCGTACTTACGACACCCTCTTTGAACCTGGTCTGATTGGCGAGGACGCGCGGTGGGAGCGCAGCGAGAGATCTAAGCCAAACGGGGTCTGGCACTCATACGAAGTGAGGGAAGAGATGAGATCGATAGGAGCACCTCTCTGACTGCGACCGCGTATGCGCGCTCGCCGGCGTGGATGCACGTGTATAGAACATGATCGACCCTGATTCCATTCGTTCGTGTGCTCTGGCTAGCGCTCTTCTTCCCCACACGTCGGGGTTCCTCAGGACCAGGAGGGCCCCGTGCTGTGTTGTCAATCGTACGGCCTTTGCAACAAATATCTTCACCACCAATTCGTCCGTGGGGGTAGAATTCGAATACACATAGAGGTTCTCCCACTCAACCCACATTGACCACGGATATTGCACTCGCCCTCTCTTGACGAAACCAACCGCCACACCGCCCGGGGGGGGGGACACGACCACGGTCTACTTGAGGTCTACAAACTTGTCCGCAGCCTAGGGTTATTGGTCAGCCTCGCTCAAGGCACGGGCCAGCAACCGACCTCAACAAGCAACTTCGAAGTCCCAACCTCCCTTGCCGAGTGCCCTGCATCAGGTACGATATGGAGCTCGAGTTCCGGCCAGACTTTCTTCAGCTCCCAAGCCGTCTTAGCCTGCAATCGCACCCCACACGTCAAAACGGCGGGGAATGGAAGGTGGGGCGAACGGGGGACCCACCGGACACACGACGTCATATCTGCCCTGAACGACGACGCAAGGAATGTGCCGGCTGTCATATGGGGTCATAAAAACGGTCAACATCTGACGGCATCAGCATCAGAATGTCACGGCGTACATCTTGTCAATCTCCCCTTTCTCCAAGAGCTGTCCGTCCCGCATGAACCCCTGATTTCGGGCGAGTTAGCCTTGGTGCCGTCAACGGGTTTCCGGAAACGCACGCTGTTGATGAAATAGTGGTTCTCTATCCTGGCGAATGCACTGAGAACGGTACCCCATAGTCATCAGTTCCCTGGGGGTTAAAAGGGTTCCACGACGGACACACTTTGCCCAATCATCTTTTTCCGCTTCCTCCAGGTAAGCCGGATCGACGAATAACCTCGAAGTGGCCATCCTGCAAGATCAGGGGTCAGCGATTCGTTTCCATGCCATATGGTCAGGTACGTACTCCCATAGCGACCACGCCCTGGCGGCGTTCTTCCTTACTTCGTCGTCCGCGGAATTGAGGCGTGTGTGATACGCGAGAACCAAATCACCTCTCTCATCCTCGGGGATCGGTGCGAGATAATCATCCCTGTTCCATACTCAGTAACAGATCAACCAGATGAGGCTCGTGAGATTCCTTACCATGCGTCAGGGAAGATGTAGGACGTTCCTTCTTGGTAGAAGAAGCGAAGCTCGCTAACGGGCGAGTGGGTCAGGGTTAGTCAATATCTTGGAGGGGGTCACGTACTTCTTACGAAGCGTGAAGATTCCACTTCCAATGCTGTGAGACTCCGGGCTCGCGGTGGGTAATACAACTCTTACCGTAACACCAGCGATTTTACACGTTCAGGGTGAGACTACAGAGAATTCAATCGCGTGCAGACAACCAGACGAACGCAGGTGCATACCTGGGCGTAGGCCAAGGAAAGTGTGGATCCCTTGAAACACCGTCAGCTCGAGAAACCAAATAACCGCCCTCAGCCCCAGCGTACCCATGAGCCTCCAAATACATGCCACTTATCGATTCCGAGGTGTTCCCTGACCCTCTCGATATCCCTGGGATCGGGAATTTAACATGTCGCCCTCGATCGTAATGAAGATCGTACTTGACCAACTCCCAAGTGGTGTTTTCCTCGATACACGCGCTTCTGGAAAGGGAAAGGTGGTCAGCTTTTGGGGTTAAAATACGGGGGCGAGTGGTGGATGGCGACGTACGGGGTAGATTTTCCGGCGCCACGTTGATCGAAGAGGACGATTCTGTATTTCTGTGGGTTGAAGAAGATCCTGTCCTTCGGGCTAGTTCCGCCTCCAGGTCCACCTAACACACGAGCGTTCCGATGGTGAGTCATTTGCGAGAGAATCCTCGGGAGGAAAGACTGACCGTGGAGGAAGACGACTGTGCACCGAATCGCGCTGGGATCAGACTCCCGGCGACTGGTAGGGTTCTCTCGTGGGCTCACCTGGAACGCCGTCCTTGTTCCCGCTCTGTTCATAACTAACGAACGCGAAGGAAGGGTTCGATGTGAGATCGGTGTGCCCAGAGGTCTTTTCCAACCAGGACAAGCGGTACCCAACGTCTCCCCCACCGGGGCCCAAGGACGCAGGGAACCCAGACCACTCACTAAAGATTATGCAACGGAGACACCCTCAACATCCCGGAATCGTAAGGCTCAATCGGGGGATACATGCTTGGCGGATTCAAGGGTTTGGTAGTTGTGCTGGCAGCCGACGAGGTCGTAGGTGAGGTGGGGTATCGCCGCGATGGGGAGGAAAACAGATGATGGAGAAAGATGGGAAAGGATCGATCTATTCCATCTCTCGTGGGCCGGCGCGGTGGGTGTAAAATCCCAGCCCGGTGCCGGCCTGAGATCGAACCTGAGCGTGAGGTCGGAGTGAGAAACCGAGGAAGCATTTCGGCTGATCTCTTCTGTGTACGGCCAAATAGCAAAATACCGTCCAATTCGAACCCAATCTACTCTCAAGTTTCTTCCTGAAGGTTTCTCCTCGATTACTCCCCCGGATGCGTCGTAGATTTCCCCACTCAGACCTCTCAGGAAAGAAGCGTTCGGGTAGACCGGCACGGTGGAAATCGTAAGTACGTATAGTCTCAGTGCATACGAATCTTATAACAGGCGCGGACCGGGGGAAGGTGCCGAGACTACAAAGCCCTGTTATCTCACTCGTCTCCCAGGAACACATTGCCGTTCACCTAGACGAAGCCCAAGCCGGTGATTCTCTCAACACTACCACGAAGGTACGCCAATGGAGGCATTGCTCTTCAATCTATTCAAGGCGCCCTGATACGTTTGTCCGCCCGTCAGCTTCCACCAAGACCGCCTCGGCCACCACCGAGAAACCATCTTCGACCAGCAGGGAGTCCAAGAAGGCGATGGCGAAGAAGTCATCCGCCAAGAAACCTGGGAAGGGTACCTCCAAGGGCGCAGCCAATCAACCCAAGAAACCTAACAAATCCAGGAGGAGGGCAGCCAAGAAGCCAGCCGCCCCCAAGGCTCTCCCGAAGAACACCATAATGGCAAAGAGGACCATCACAACTATGGAAACTACCATAACTATGAAGACCACCGTAACTAGGGAGACCATCGCGGTTAAGGGGACTGCCACCCCCAAGGTTTCCTCGAAGAAGACTACCCGAACCAAGAGGATCGCCGCTGCGAAACCACAGAAGGTTTCGAGTAAGAAGGCCCAGGCTAAGAAGGTGAGTATTCATATTCCCCCGATCTCACCACCGATTCTGATCTCTTCCAAAAGCCTGCTGCCATCAAAGCCACCAAGGCTGCCCGAAGGCGAGGGCGGGGACGAGGAAAACAAAGCCTGTGATGACACCGACGACCAGGACGAACATGTGACCCCCGCTGATCACATAGACTTTCTCCTGTTCGCCTTGGGTGTTATGTACTGCTAATTTAGGCTCTGTTCGTACGCTGGCCATCGTGCTGGATGTTATCTGTGACCTTGAACACGTTTGGTTGCGTTTTTCTTCGAAGTCGCCCGAATCTGGATTCTAAGCCCGACCCGGTGAAAACATCGCTGATGACCAGGTCACAGATCCTGGAAATGACCTCCGGGACAATTTGTGGTTACCCCTGACCACCGTGTTGGTCACAGGGTTTGCCCTTGGAGGTTCATAGGAACCTTGTAATTGGACATCGCTTGCATGAACATCCACTGGCGCTTGATACCGAGGGTTGGGGATGAAAACCACGACCTGGTGCGAGTTATCGTGGTGATGGCCCCCAACCCCCTGCTGACGGCCGGCCCAGACGTTGGCACCCCATGCCATTCAAACGCACGCTTAAACCGTGGTCGAGAGAAGTGAGCGAGCCGACTAGGAGGGTTTGCGCCATCGGGTGATTAAACGATGGTCATCTCTCGTCGAGCTCGGGCCAGCCAACCACGACTGATGGTAGAGTCCATCGTGCCCCCATTCGTCGCCTGGGCAAAGTTCATACGCCAATCGTTTCGAAAATAGGTTACACACACGATATAGATACGGACGAGGAAGGGGTTCGAGGACAGGGGATGGTTTGAAATAAAATAACATAGCAAAGCAACGAAAGGGAGAGATACCGGATCAGGAGGGGATGGGAGGCGCCAAGCCAGGGCAGGGGACAGTAACCGTAGAAGGGGTCAGATTGGAAGACCTCAATGCCTCAGGCCTCAGGCCTCAATGCCTCACCATCCGGATGGAGATCGATCGTTGTCTCAACCGTAACCCCATCGCTACGGCTCTTTCCATACCCACCCGCCGAACTCATGAGGTACCCACCAAGAGGGGTTCCATCGCCACCCGTCGGTCCCCCTTGCCTCCTAGGGTTGAACAAACCGACGTGTCCAGCGTTGATAGTATGGCTCGTCAACGCGCTCCGGTTGGCAACCCGTTGAACAATGAGCAGCGGAGCGATCACCTGTCCGATCCGTTGTCACATTAGGCAACTGGCCTACAGACTGTGGTCATGGGAAGGCACGGACCTGAACCCCTACAAGGATCGGGTAGACGATATCCACAACGTAGATTCCGGGGTAGTAAACGTCCCTCGTGGTGCTCGTGGCCCTAAACAACGCTACAACAACCACCAACGAGCTTACGGCGAAAAGGGCACAAGACTCGATGAGCATGGTGGAGACCGCCTTGTAGAATCCACCGATTCCAGCTCCAGACCCGGTGGCAGCGCGAATGCTCCTGTCGTGCAGGATGAGCCGGATGACGATCATCAGGGTGAGGAGGACGTTGAGTGAAACCGAAATTGAAAGGTATGGAATACCGTATTGGGAGTATACAGGGGTGTCGTCCATAAACGTCCCGTGGGACTGGGAGTATAGCATCACGATACCCATCCCTATATTAATGGGATCAACCTAGAGCATCACGGCGGGCTTGTGGAGAGGCAGAATGCGTACCCAAAGAGGCAAGGTACAAGAGGCAGGGAAGGGCGATAGCCCAGAGGTTTGTGGAGTAGATAACGTAGCAACGGTAGATCTAGGAACGGAACAAACGTCGGACGCCCGGACGAGTGGGAGCGAGATCAAACAGAACTAACCAGAAGACCATCCGCCAGCCAGTTGTTCAAGCTGAACATAACATTAGGGACAAGGCCGAGAGCCCTTTTGCGAATGGCCTGCTGGTAATTAAGTGGCCCGGAGGTAAGCTTCACGTCTGTAGGGTGGCCCTCGCGGTGATCGATAAAGGAATTGGATTGAATGTGGAGGGTCGTCGCAGTGTACACCGTCACAAACGAGAACATGGCGACCGTGTGGAATACGAGCCACCACTTGATGCCCTCCCCTCTCCGATAGACGGGGTTGAGGAGCGCTGCCATACATTGGAAGAACAGCAAGATGGTCAGCCCTAGAATGAACCGAACAATTGAAGTGAGCATAAATGGACGAACATGTGGGCGGGGGTACCATAAAGAATCGAGCCGATGAAGCTGCCAGCAAGCATGGTCTTCTCCTGGGTGTACTCGTATCTCGAGATCTGTGGAGCATCGACATCGTTGGACCACGCGTTGGACCAGGAATTAGACATGGTTTGGATGTGTACGGGGGAGGGCAGGTGGGAATGGGTGTGGGGGGCCAGGTGTGGGGGGACGGGGCGTGGGGGGAACAAGGGAATGGGTGGAGAAATAGTCTCCCCAAGTACGCCACGCCTTACCGCTGAGGATCACTTGCACAGGATGCGTCTTCCGCCAATTGTAATGGCACGAGGCACTAGCCCCTAACGCCGTGGCGGGCAATGGATTTCTTCCTGCCATGTGCCTGTCAATCCACTGTGGGCGTGGCGCTGGACGAACGGATTCTCTCCTTGGGGTTCGCCACCCCTCCCCCCTTTCCTGTAGTAAAAGCCAGATTTTCCGGGTCGTTTACCGCAGGATATGCAGGCCCCAGCATCACCGATTGATCGATGAAACAAATCAACTGTGCCCAGGTTGGAGGGTTTGGCGTCCACCAATTCATTATGGCATCAGGGTCCAGCATACCAGGCCCATTCAAGTACGTATTAACTTGCAAACCGGAACCCATCGTTATCAACAGGGACTTACAACCCGGATCTCCCCTCGGCTTTGTATCTGTTCGTTCAGCGCTCAGCATCCCAGCCGCGAGCGATCGTTGCTTCGCTGTCGAGAAGTGTACTGGGTCGGAGAATGTTTGAGACAGGTGCACCGCCATGCCTGAGTCAGGCATTTGCGCACATACGCTGTGCATTGACAGTTGCTTCCGGAGCAGGTTGTCCAAGCGGATTTGAATGTTGATGGCATCGGCAAGCCCTCGTGGTTTATCCTAAGCTTGCATGGACTGGCGGATACCAAGAGGGTCCAACGTAGTCCTTGGTTTGGGCCAGTTTTGTGAAGTGGATTTATCGTAGTACTCTCGGTTCCTTCCTGCGGCGACGTCCTGGGCTCGTGAACCAGGTGGCGATCACGATATCCCTCCCAACTCACATCACCGAGGGCGGAGATCAAGCGTTCGCTGGCACCATCGGCACGACAGATCAAGTTAACGTCAATAATCACCAGCCAGGTCGCGGCGCCGTTGGATGGCGTACAGCATGACGTCGATCCCCACCGATGCACGGAGATCGAGGCATACGCGGACCAGGTACCATCCAGAGTTCACCGGTGTTCCCCAGGTTCTGAACAGAGACGGTTGTGGGAAACAGGGTAAGGCGTGTCGTTGAACGTGAAACGGGTAGAAAACCGGTCATAGTCGGATCTGATCGATGATCGATGAAAAGTCACGACTCGGACCCGGTACGAGTTACTATCGTCATGATAGACCCAGACGTTGGCACCCCCTGCCATTCAAACGCACGGTTAAACCGTAATCGGGAAGAGTGGCCGAGCCGTCTGGGAGGGTGTGTGCTACCGAGTGATTAGGAGGTGGAGGAAAATCCGTTTCGAATAAACTCCAAGTACATGTGCTCGTTGACCTGACCGTTCTGGAGAACGTAGGGTGGGTTAAACTCGATCGTATTTTATCGAGCTCAGCTCAGGCCAGCCCACCACGACCGGTGGTAGAATCCACACGCCAACCACCTCGAAACCGGCTAAATGTTACAGGATACAAATACCAATGGGAAAGAGATCCAGGGACAGGGGACGGTTTGGAAACCAGACAAGATAGGAAAGCAACGGAAGAAACTGATGACAGGTCAGAAGGGGATGGGAGGTGCCAAGCCAGGGGAGGGAAAAAGATCCATAGAAGGGGTCAGGTTTGGAAGACCCTCAAATCCTCAGGCCTCAGGCCCCACCATCCGGAACCCCACGCTCACCACAGTTCTTTCCATATCCACCAAAAGGGGTACCATCGCCACCCGTCGGTTCCCCTTGCCCCCTAACGTTGGACGAACTGGCGTATCCAGTGGCGATAGTGTGGCTCGTCAACGCGCTCCGGTTGGCGACCCGTTGAACAATGAGCAGTGGAGCGATCACCTATCCAATCCGCCGTCACGTTAGACAACTGGCCCGGTGATTGTGGTTGTGAGGAAGCACGAACCTGAATCTCTGCAAGGATCGGGAAGAAGATATCCACAGTGTACGTTCCGTGCATGGCGTCCAGACTGTCGTAGGAACCGACCCTTACCAATGCTGCGACGACCACCAACGAGCTCACCGCGAAAAGGGCACAAGACTCAATAAGTATGGTGGATGTCGTCTTGCACAATCTACTGATTCCAGCTGTAGACCCAGTGGCAGCGCGAATGTTCCTGCTATGCAGGACGAGCCGGATGACGATCATCAGGGTGAGGAGGATGTTGAGTGAAACAGAAATTGAAAGGTACGGAATACCGAAGTAGGACTGTACAGGGACGATATCAACAAGGACTTGGCACTGGACGATTAGCATCACGATACCCATCGCTACATCAATGGGATTAGTCCAGAGCATCGGGCTTTTGGAGAGGTATAATACGTACCCAAAGAACCAAGGTACAAGAGGCAGGGAAGGGCGATAGCCCAGAGGTTTGTGGAGTAGATAATGTAGCAACGGTAGATCTAGGGGCAGAGCAGGCATCAGACACCCCGGTAAGTTGGTGCGGCATCAAACAAAGAACTAACCAGAAGACCATCTGCTAGCCAATTGTTCAAGTTGAACATAACATTGGGGATAAGGCCGAGAGCCATTCCACGAATGTTGAACTGGTAATCAAGTGGCCCGGAGATGGCTAATGTGGGATCAGGGACAGTTTCGCGGTTGTCGATAAAGGAAATGGATTGAATGTGTAGGTTCATTGCGGTGTACATGGTCACACACGAGAACATGGCCACGGTGTGGGATACGAACCACCACTTGATGCCTTCCCCTCTGCGATAAATAGGGTTGAGGAGTGCTGCTATACATTGGAAGAACAGTGTGATGACCACCCCTAGGATAAACCGAACAATAGAAGTGAGCGCGAATAGACGAACGTGTGGGCGGGGGTACCGTAGAGGATTGAGCTAATGAAGCTTCCAGCAAGCGTGGCCTTCTCTGCAGTGTATTCGTATTTTGGGATCTGTGGAGCCCTAGGGTTATCGGACCACGGCGCAGCCCGGTCGTCATACATGGTTTGGATGTGTACGGGGAGGGTGGTTGGGACTGGGAATGGGGAATAGGGGAATGGGTGGAGAAATAGTCTCCCCAAGTATGCCACGCCTTACCACTGAGGATCACATGCCCAGGATACGCCTTCCACCGCGTGTAATGGCACGAGGTACCAGTCCCAGACCCCGTGGTGGGCAATGGATTTCGTCCCGCGAGGCGGCCTGTCAATCCATTGTGACGAGATTTGTTCGTTGTGGGCGTGGGGCCGGATGAGCGGATTCTCTCCTTGGGATTTGCCACCATTCCCCCGCTTTTCTGCGGTAAAACCCGGTTTTTCTGGATTATTTACCACAGCATACGTGGGTCCCAGCGTCACCGACCGACCAATCGATGAAACCGATCAACTGTGCCCACGGCGGAGCACTTGGCGCCCAACAGTTCATTATGGCATCAGGGCCCAACATACCAGGCCCATTAAAGTAGGTATAAACCCGCAATCCAGAACTATCGTTAGAAACAGGGACTTACAGCCTGTATTTCCCCTCAGCTTCGTACCTGTTCGTTCGGCGCTCAGCGCCCCAGCCATGGGCAATCGTTGCTTCGTTATTGAGAAGTGTGCTGGGTCAGAACACGTTTGAGGCGGGTGTCTGAGTGAGGGACATGCACACGTACACTGTGCACTGACAGTCACTTCCGGAGGAGATTGTCCGAGAGGGTTTGAATGTTGATGGCATCGGCAAACCCTCATGGTTTATCCCAAGTTCGCATGCGGTCACCAAGAGGGTCCAACATAGCCCTTGGCTTGGGCCAGTGTTGTGAAGTGGATCTCGATTCCTCCCTTCGGCGGCGTCCTAGGCTCACGAACTAGAAGACGATCGCGATAGTACCTACCAATTCACGTTCCCAAGTTCGGGAGCGGCACCGGCACGACGGATCAAGTTAACGTCAATCACCAGCCACAGGGTAGATGGTCATGGGATCTGATTAACGGGTCACAGGGACCTCTGAAGAAGAAGAAAACCTGCACCTGCCATACCTCCACACAGTACTCGCAAAGCGGGTCGGGACGAGGCTTGGAGCGGGCCCCTTTCAATGATCCGCGCTCGAACACCCACAAACGAAGGTGCCATTCAAGGATTTACTTATACGAAGAGTTGGAACGTGAGACACAACAACCCCGAGTTCTTAATCTCGTCATCAACCCACAATCAACCTGTCTCCTTGTTTTCCTGGGTTCTTCCAGCCCCCCATGCCATGCCGCTTTCAAAGCTCTCCAACTTCTAGTTCAGGAATATGGAACCCTCGTCAACTGATCTTGTTCTGCCCGACCGGTTCGGACTGGATCTAATCTTGCTTGCCTGTCTACGAGTGACTGGGGTCGCTCTCCATGTCCCGAGGCTTCGTTTCGCGGTTCCTTCTGCATGGTGTTGTACGGAACCAGGACCCTCTTTTGTTGAATAGGCGCACCGCTGAACCTTACGTTTTACTCGCGACAAGTAACGATGTCCCCATTCAGGCCGGGCAACCGAGCACGTCAAGAGGAGTTAAACTCAGTTGCGAGCCTCGGACTAGGCTACTCTAGTGACCTGCGCCGGTCGCGTCGCTATCTGGTGAGCATGGGCGGACGTGGAACCCTTCGCACTACAATTATCATTGGACCAATTACAAGAGAGCAATGGCGGCACAGATGAGACCCCAGCGGGAGAGCTCCCATAAAGGTAACTTCCATTCCGCCAAGGCTGGAACTCGTGTCGTGTGAGTTCTGTAGCTCCCATCGGGGAATGCAGATCACAGCGGTGGAACTTGAACGCCACATGCATAACCACCAACCTACTTGAGAGCGTAGGAAGGAAACGTCAGAGATGGAGAATTCTTGCGTAGCCCCCACCCAGTAGTCGCATACGTCGAGCTGGATGTAAGAGTGTTA
>Ga0307509_10004404_pt1 | contig 20376 bp, 15 predicted proteins | sample 10_EM_MG_FD_202245 | JGI IMG/M metagenome (GOLD analysis project Ga0307509, IMG submission 202245) | Populus trichocarpa ectomycorrhiza microbial communities from riparian zone in the Pacific Northwest, United States - 10_EM | ecosystem: Host-associated > Plants > Roots > Unclassified | place... | reverse complement strand
CTTAAATATAGAGGGGCGGCTTACTCATTGATGTGTTCAACGAAAGCACCAATAACCTTTTTTTTCTTTTTTATATTTATTAAAATACAAAATTGTCCTCAAAACCAATGAAAATTAAAAAAAAAAACTAAATAAAAGTACACATAAGCCCCTAGAGGTAAGGTAAGGCAATTTTAATTTTAAAGACAATAGAGTCATTTTACTATACTGTGAAAAGTGAAATATCAAAAAGCCTATAAACCCAAGTTAAATATTTTTTTGCTTTTAAGAGCTATTAAGTAATTATCTTATGTATAAAAAAAATAAAAAGACTGAGCTACCATCAATCAACTTTAAAATGACCAATGGACCTTATAAAAATATTCAATTACCCTTAAACCTATTTGTACTCTTAAAGTAGCAAAAAATCAAACCAAGACTAAAAATCTTCCCAAAGCCAGATTTATTTATTTATTTAAGAAAAAAGAGGACCAAAAACCATCGTCATCAAACTCTTCTTGTCGAATGAAATATTTTTATATCAACTTGATCATTTTGGTTGCCATAATTGAAACAACTAGATACTTTCTCTTTTTCCACAACCATTTTCTATCGAGTCTCTCTCATCCAATGACTGAAAGTGACAAAAGTAAACTTTATGATCAAAATGAAAATTATAAAAATTTAGGATTAAACATATATTATCGTGTCTTACATTTTAATCATTTGTTTTTTTAATTTTATAAGTATACCACAATTTCAAGGCTAATTTAATCTAATTAAGCTAGAGCTTCACTATTTATATGAAAAGTGAAGCTCCATAACATAATCCAGTTCTTTTAGTTTGTTTAGGTAACTATCAATTATGTTATTATGCATTATATATTAAGTATTATAATTATTAAAAAAAACACTAAAATAATATGTGGTTATACGGTTCGGAAACCACTTTTAACACTCACATAAAAGCATATTTATCATTTTTATATTTTTTATTTTGAAGTTTGCATTTTTTTTCTTCAATTCAGTCATATCAGGTTATTTATTTGCAATTACATCTTTTAAAATTATGTTTTCATGGTTTTATGAGCTCAATTTTTTTTTAATTCTTATCTTGCTTTTTTGATGTATCGTTAATTTTTTTACATTAAATTGCAAATAGATTTTATGAAATATATAGTTTTAGCTTTCTTTTAAAAACCACTTAGGACCAAGATTGACATAAAGGGAATAAACATGGTTCTTTTCCATAAATATTGCACAAGAATTCCATTTGATCCCTCAAGTTTTGTTTTGTTTATATTCTTTTAGGTTATTACATTTTAGTGTTGGTTTGATATTATGGTAGCTTTTGCTTTTTAAAGTGTTTTTTAAATTTATTTTTGCCTGAAAAAGCATTAAAATGATGCTTTTACGTGTTTGTTTTTTTATTATTTTAATGCATTGATGTCAAAAATAAAAAAAAATCATTTTGATTAATTTTCAAATAAAAAATACTTTTCAAAAGCATCATACACTACATTACCAAATACAAACTTAGTCCTAAAGGTCTTTTTTTAAACATTTCAATCTTTGTAAGTTAAGAGGAAGAGAAAAAGTCATTGAAAAAGTTGAAGAGAGAGAAAGCTCTTGAATGAAAAGATTTCGACCAACAATAACTTTGATTTTAATGTTTATGGTTTTGACTTAGAGAGAGAAGCTCAATAGAGATAGTTTCGACTTTCAATAATACTTGAAGAATATATTTGGTCTTAGAAAGTTTTTTTTCCAATTTGATTATGAGTTTGTAGACATATGAGAGCGTTTTAAGGTTGATAATAAGCATATTAAGCTCTCCAAAATGTTTTTTTAGGTGAAAATATGTGAGAAATTAAGTTATGGAATCCTAATACATTAGACCCTAATTTTCGATCACCTTTGATAGTTGTGGTTTGAACTAGAAAAGAGTCATTGCATGGATTTTTTTTTTTAAAAGGAAACTTCCTCATGAATATTTAATAATTTTTTATATTTTATATTAGTTTTTTATATAATTTTTTCAAAAAAAATTATTCTTTTATTTTTTATACTATGATGTCATAATTATCATAACATTTTTTCTTACATTAAAATCTTGTTTTTTATATGTTGCTAAGTTATTATTTAAAAAAACTATTCGTCTAACAAAAAAAAAAGACATGTTTTCAATAGCAAATAAATATGAATAAGGTAAGAGGGTTTTGGAAAGATAAATGTTTATTTTTCTCCTTGATTTAAATATTTTGAATTCTTGTAAATATTTATTTTAATTGGGTTAGGTTTTCATTCAAAAAAATCATGTTACTTATAAAAAAAATACATGTTTTCATCAAAATAAAAAAAGAATGCATTTATACAAAAAATAAATTTTATACTAAAAAAATACTTTTCTCAATAATTTAAATCATTTGGATTATTAAAAATTTTTGTTCTAATTATTGTAGAATTTAGTAAAAATAGAGTTTGAGGATTGCTTCAAAGCAGCGCACGAGTATGCGGCTAGTAACATAATATAATATGAAGTAGTTGCTTACAAAATACTATTGTGTTTTTTTAATTAAACAAAAAGGGTGTATTAGCTATATATCTCTGTGGTGGTATTTGATTAGTATTTCACAATAAAATATAAAAAAATAGCTAGGAGAAATAAGACAAGATGGAATAGAAAACAAAGACAAAGTTGTATTTGATAATGATATACAAGACAAAATGAATATCTACATATTTTGTATGATTGATAGGGAATAAGGTAGAAGAAATTATAGAAAAGTTTGCTTTACTATTAATATACATTACTATTAAACTTGCCATATTGTAACAATAAATAGAGATCACTAGATAGGGTACTCACACTTCATCTCGAGCCAAATACAAATGTTGTTAATGTGTTTTATAGGGCAAGAAAAACTTTGATTTTGAACTGAAAAAGTGGTGCATATGTCTACTAAACTAATCAGGAACTATATATATCAACAAATGTTAAAAAAGCTTTAACGCTAACCAAAGCAAGTTAGGAGACTAAAAAAAAGATGCATATTAAAATATTTGATCTTAAAATGTGAGAAGCCTCTCAAAAAAAATTCTAAACAATACATCAATAAATTTTTTTCAGGAAAGTAAATAATTTAAACTAAGTTTTAAAAAATGTGGTATATTTTCCCCTTTCCTTATTAATATATTTTTCTTAAACCCTTTTCTTTTTTTCCTAGGTTTATAATTTAATAAATATCAAAAGCAATTAAAATAAGTATAGAAATATTTAGATAATTTCAAATAAGGGGGAAAAACACCTCTCCAGTTTTATTTTATTAAAAAAAACAATTTTTGGATGATTTAAAAAATATAAAAACAATGCACCACTCGCAAATTGTCATTGATATGTTTTTGGAATCCTTTTTGCAAAGACAAGAAGAGGAAAGACAACAAATAAAATTTAAGTAGAAAAAAAACTTAAGAAGGGTTGCACAGAAAAAGCGCTTTCTGATATTATAAAAAAATATCGTGATAAAAAAAAACAAAGTTAAAAGTGAACAACATGCAATAAAATATTATAATAAATATATTTTAAATCATTTAATTTTAATGAATTTAAATAAAAAAAGTGGAAAGAATCAAATACATTTACAAATTGAGCCTAGATGCATAAACCCAATTCATAAAAAGAAAGCGAGACATGCATAGACTTGCAAGCATGTCATTTGCTCATATTTTTTTCCAAACAAAACAAATGATATGGAGCTGTAGTCACACAACACATTGCATTGTAGTATGATCTTTGGCCACCTCGAGTAGTCGGAAACTGAGGTTCCAATAATTTTCATACAAAACCGTGCATAGTAACATTTTTCTCACCTAAAAACACCTAAAAAAAATCTTTTAGACCTTAGTAAACATGTTAATAACATCCAATCAGCCTTTTATCTCCCAAAAAAGAAAAAAGAAAACAATGTGGATCATGATTGTAATACATAATGTATTATGTCCTCCTCCTATGTTGCATTTTTGTTTAATTTTTTGGAATATTTCTTCCATTTCACATCATTTTGCGTATTCATGATCTCAAAAAAATCTCATGGTTTATTGAATGTTGATTCTGCAAAACCAAACTATATTTGTTGTTAAAAATTACAAATAAAAGAATGAGATCAAAGTTGACATTAAAAAAAATTGACAAGCCCTTTTTTTATTTTGGAGAGAACGAGACACAAAAACTGATGAGCAAAGAGATAAAAAAAGAGGAAAAGAAAGAAAAGAATAATGAGTTTCTAGAGCTACATCAAAAGCTCTTTAATCAAGACGTATCACATGATAAGAAAGCCATTGTCAATACGATTCTAATAGCACCAACGAAAACCGCTTTTGAAGCTTATAGGAAGCTACATGCGCCACCACAGCGTAGTGGTGTCCCTCACATGCTGGTGTGTGTGTGTTACTCATGTAGTCACTTTTCCTTTTTAGTCCTTGATTTGGCTAAAAAAGGGCTAAAAATTTATTTGAGTTTCCAGTTAAGTCCCTAAATTTTAAATTCTTTTGAATCAATCAAAATTAAGTTAATTTTGCTCAATCAAGCATTAACCAAGCGTTTGATTTATTTGCTGACATTGTGAAAACCCTATACAAAGTTAACCAAAACAAAAAAAAAAATGTCCAACCCTAAATCAATCCAATATAAAAGGATCAAATAAAAAAAATTAAGTGATAAAAAAAGATAAAAAGAAGAAGAAAAGTGTCGTGGATGGTAGATTTGGCTCCTGGATTGAAGAGGGTTTTGAATGTGTTGGGACAAATCATAAAAATATGATTTGAAGGGTTTAGGAATCGCCACCTACCTATGGTAAGCTGCATTGTTGATTGATTGTTTTTTTTTTTAAGATCATGTTTCTATTTGTTGGTCTGTCTAAAGTTCAAGAAAAGTCCTTCTAAGTAAGAACGTCCTTATAATGCTAAAACCTAACCATTCTAAAGCCCAAAAAGTTATGTATAATACATATCTCAAATTTAAACAAAATGAATTTTATGGTGTTTTTTTTTTGAAATTTTGGTCAAATCTTAATGAATAATCACAAACTTGTTGTGATACCTATTAATTACATTTTTTTTTGTATTTTTCCAAGTATGATAAAATGCAATTTTTACTTTTTTATAAAATATGCATGAAAATTTTAGAATATGACCATATACACACAAATAAAAATGTATTTTTGTATTTTTTGAATAAGGAATTTTTTATTTTTTCTAAAATTGTAAAGAAAAACAAGTATATTTAATACTGGGTCAGTATCTTACAATGTAAATTTATAGTCCAAATATTAAATGAAATGACTGGAAAACATGTGAGGGACCTACAATATATATTATATTGATTTTCAGTAATGATCTTGATTTTTTCATGATGTAAAAAAATCACTTAAAAAAATATTTTTTAATAAAAAACATTTTTTCATTAATTAATTTTATTCAATCAATAAAAAAAACTTATTTACTCTAATTCATTTTTTTTTAATTATTATAAGTTATTAAATTGCATAAAATAATTTTATATTTATTGTGAGGAATTTAGTTTCCATACTAATTCGATGAAAAGAAAAATCCAAAATTTTAATGCATCAAATTCTTAAATGTCATTATATATATATATATATATATATATATATATATATATATATATATATATATATTTGTGTGGGGTATGATAGAACATATTTCAAAATTAATAAAATAATAAAAGATTTAAGTTATGAAATGTTTAAAAAGACATTTATGAAAACAAATAAATAAAAGATTGGTTAATTTCTAAACTTATTCGCAAGTTATTTATTGTTGGTGGATATTCGTTGAGTTAGTGTCAGACCTTGAATCAAGAGTCTTGCAACTCAATGATTTTTCTAGTTTATTTATATATTTATTTATAAACATTTGTTTACCATGTTATCATTATTATTTATTTATTTACAAGACAAATTGAAAAAAAAAAAATATTATGCTCGTCCCACATTGGTCCCTTCTTGGAGAAGTCTCGTTGATTCATTATTGAACTCGTTTTAAAATTTTAAAAAAACATGTTAGGCCTATGTCAGTCTCTAAAAACTGGGAGACACGTCGACATAGTTTTTACAACCAAAGATTAATAATAATTAAAAAAAAACATGATAAAAACTCTTCGATGTTGTTTTCTTTTAAATAAATATTTACACACACATATGTACGTCAAAAGATAAAAAGAATAGTTTTATAAAATGCAAATAATGTTAACATGAAGAAAGTAAAAATAAAATAAAAAAATGCATAGGTGAATAGTAACTTATTTCCAATAAGGTAAAAATATAGTTTTACAAAATAAAGCTAACGAGATTGTGAAGTGAACATAACTAAACTAAAATAACAATAAATGGATGTATACTAACCATACATAAATAGTGTAAAGTACACTATTTTCATTCATGAATAGAAAAAACAATGCAAAAACCCTACTAAAAACAATAAGAAAACAAGGATTTCGCTTACCTTGGGGTTGGATCCAGAAAGAAAAAGGAGATGTTATGGTCACTAGTGGTGTAGTTTTCGGGTGGTTTTCTCTCTATTTCAAGTTTCTTTCTCTCTTTGGATTTTGCCTTTCTTCCTTCTTTTTTTCCTCTTTTCTTTACCTTCACCCTCTATTTCTTCTTAGTTTAAATCCATTCTGTTTTCAACTTAAAACTATCTTCTTTTATTTATTTATTTATTCAATTTCAGGTTTTTTCCTCTTTCTTTTCTTCTTTCACCTTGCCTACCTTTTGTCTCAATTTACCCGCACTTTTTTTTTTCCATCTTAAACCTTATATTTCCTCCCTCCCTCCCTCCCTCTATATATATCTTAACATTTTCTATCTATAGGTTAGCTCCTTTCATTCCTTTTTTTGCCCTTGTATTTATAGACAATGATGAAACTTTTTGAACCTCTTTTGGTGGAATGATTGTGGTCATTTGTTCCCTTGGGTTAATCTTAACCCTCCATCATGGTTGTACACTTTGGCAAAACATGTTTGGGTTTGCCTTTTTATACCAGTTTTATAACGGTTTTAGAGGGTCCGAGCATGTATTTACTATCTGAGAATGTAGTACAACGCAGAGTAAGAGAACCAACATCTCTTTTCTAAGCTTAGCCCTCTCCTTGTCTTCTCAATTAAACTCATTAGTCAATCCTTTGATTTATGTGATAGACCTGCATTTAAGATGGACATTTACCATAAATTAAATGTATCTTATATTATTAGACATGTTATTATAAAACATGCTCTAGTTAAGGAGTTATTGATACTTCAAGTGCAAAATGATGATATAAAACCTTGATAAAAATGCACTTTTAAGTACTAATCACCCCCCCCAACCAGCTTATTACTAGTCCCTAGTAATCAAAGCGTTAAAATAGAAAAACAATTTGCAAGTTCCATAAAGTAAGGCATTCATCATTCAACTTTCATTAATCTATCCAAATAAACAATCTCTCATTAAATTTATATATCTGCTTCGTACTGTTGAAACAAGATATTAATAAGCCTTCTTTTTATGTGCTAAATGTATGAAAACATAGATGATGGGGCTTTTATTGGAAGAAAACAATATTCTGTTCTGATGTTTTTCTAAGGTTACTTTCTTGGGTTGGGATTACTATCTTTTTTTTTTCTTTTTCTTTTTTAAATATATATACATATAACTTAAAACACAATGCATCTTTAACCCATGTAACGAGCTTTCGACCAATGACTCCCAGGCCAGTTGGTCTTAGGGCATAAGGTGTTGAGACACCCCTATGAACTTAACTCGGGTTGCAGATAGCCAGATACTGATACGTAGATAGTGGAATGTTTGATTCCCTTAAGCTTTTCTCCTTAACCCGTGTAACAAGCACTGCGCCAATAGCTTCAAAGTCAGTTGACTTTAGGGTATTAGGTGTTAAAACACCCCTTCGGGCTTAATTACTTAGGTTAGGGAGGTTACGAAACCAAACTTATCTACGTTTTTATTATCATCAATATTTTGTTTTTTTTAATGCAAATTATATATTATCCCTTTCCCTTAGTTGTTACCTTTAACAAAAAAACATAAATAATGTAATAATCCAATATGCAACCCACAATCATATGTTAAAGTGTGTTTGTGAAAATGAAGGTTTAAGAATACTTGTTAAATGAGTATATGAGCAGAATCAAGTGATAACAATGCGAGAGTTTGTAAATCTAAATATTTCAAGAAGTATTCTGATAGACCTTGATAAGAATATTTACTAAGATGCGTCTCAAGAGTCAATAAAATTCCTCTCCTTACTCTGTCATCCTAATAACAGTTTTGTCAAATGATTTTAATAATAGCAAAAATAGTTAGTAAGTTAGTTTTTTTTATGTCAACTATTATCCTCTCCCCCCAACCAAAACGAGACATTGTCCTCAATGTTCTAAGGTAGAAAGATAGAGTATAAAAGACATCACATGAAATAGTGAACACTGACAAACCTGAAAACACACTTAAACAAATATAAGAAATAACAAAATAAAATAATATGCTATTAATAAAACCAAAGGACACAAGGTTTCACAAATAAAGGCTCAAATCCAATCTAAGCTTTTTATGGTTTTCCATAGTTGACCAATTTATGCGACTAATTGAGGGATCAAGTACAGGGATGAAAGATTGTAGTTCGTCAATCAATTATTCAGCAGTAGCAGCAGAGATTATGATTTGTCGTGCCGAAGATGTTAGAAATTCCTGTTCCACAGCTTGATCAAGAATAAACGACAAATTATCATAAAAAACCATTAACATTTAACAAACCTATAGGTTTATGGTGAATGTGCAGTTGGGCCCAAGAGAAAATATGAAAGATCTCTTCCAATGTGTCCAGACCACCTGGTAAGGCAATGAAGGCGTTAACATGGTTAAACATTGTATTCATTCGATCAGACATTGTGGAGACTTATAGTTCCTCTCTAATTGTTTTTCCAATAATGTCCCCTTTTGCTAAAGTTTTGGGGACGACCCACAAAACTTCATTGCCTTCTAAAAATGCAGTTATTGACACACCTCCCATTAACCTAAGGTTGCCTCCCCTATACACTAAATGAATCTTTCATGCAACTAGTACTTGACCAAGATGATTTGTTGATTCTAAAAACTCCTTTTCTTTTCCAGGACTGGATCCACCGAAAACACAAATATTTCTTATGTGATGACTTGAGGAACCTGCCATTTCTACACACTTCTATATATGTTGAATGTATGAGTTGAGTAGAAATGAAGGGAAGGAAGATAGGATTTTTTAGATAAGAAATTAAAAATGCAATCATACCATATGGTTTTATGTCTAAGAACGGCTTAAACGCCCTCTATGGGTCGGGGATAGGCTTCCCATCCAGTTTTCTTAAAAACTGGCAATCATGTTCTTTTTTAGTCAGATTCCCAAAACTATATGGAATTGTGGCCATAAATCATGAATTGCACGATGCACATCTCCATTAGGATGCGTCTCAAGAGTCAATAGAAGATTATCTAAAGACCCCTTACTCAGGCCATCCTTAATGAATTGTATTTTATCTTCACGGTTTACAGATACCATTCCTAAAGAACGACATGTTGCATTACAAGTCCATCTAGCATATTTGTGAAAAACTTTCAGTTGTTTTGCACGACGTTTCTTTGCAAAAGTGCTTTTACCTATTCTAGGCATGTATGAAATGAAAGAATTGGAGGACTCACCTGATAATTGGACCTTTGCTTCAATTAGCCAACGAATATCTTCAGGAATTCCATGATTCATTAACAACCTCAATCTTTCACACCTAGCATGGTAAATTTTTGTAATCGCATTTGGAGGCAAAGCGGGAAAATACTTTTTCAATTGGAGAAGAGATGCAAAGAAAGGAGAAAGAACAAAGAATTGCACAAATATATACACAGATATCAGTTATTATGGGAAACTGAAAGAACCGACTTAAGAGTCACGGAGTACCGTTATCCGCCATTTGACCGGGGTGAGAGAGACTAACAAAACAAAATTCACACAAAAACAATGTGAGAAAAAGAATCAATCTTTATATACATGATCACTCAATTCAATAGAGTCATTTTCAACTGAAAAATTATCTAAGTAAACTTTCAAACGATGCCCATTTACCTTAAAAATATTGTCATTCTTTGGATTCTCAATATCACAGACCCTATATGGATACACATGTTTCACAATAAAAGGACCGCTCCATCTTGATCTTAGTTTTCTAGGAATAAATGGAGTCGAGAATTATAAAGCAAGACTTTTTAACCAACATTGAATGTTTTTCTCAGTATTTTCTTGTCATGAAACTCTTTGATTCTTGCTTTATGAATTCTTGAATTTTTGTATGCATCATTTCTTATTTCCTCAAGCTCATTTATTTGTAATTTTCGCAGCTGACTAGCATCATCAAGGTTTGAATTAAAAGCTTTAATAGCTCAATAAGCTTTATGTTCAAGTTCCACAAGCAAGTGACAAGGTTTTCCATAGACTAATCTATAAGGTGACATACCTAATGATGTTTTATAAGTAGTTCGATAAGCCCAAAGTGCATTATTAAGTCTTAAAGACCAGTCTTTCCTATTATGGTTCACTGTTTTCTTAAAGATCTGTTTAATCTCCCTATTAGCAAGTTCTACTTGTCCACTTGTCTGAGGATGATAAGGGGTATGTGTTCCACCATCACTTATCATGGCTCGAGGGATTCCAAATCGACTCAAAATATTTTCTTTCAAAAACTTTATCACTATTTTGTGATCATTGTTTCGACTTGGAATTGCCTGTATCCATTTTGAAACATAATCTACTTCGACTAATATGTACAAGAAACCAAATGATGGAGGAAATGGACCTATGAAATCTATACCCCAACAGTCAAAGATCTCAACGACAAGAATAGGATTTAAAGACATTATGTGACGTTTTGAAATAGATCCCAACTTTTGACAATTTTCATAAGTCTTGCAGAATGCATGTGAGTCCTTGAACATGGTGGGCCAGTAAAATCCACTTTGTAAGATTTTTGCAGTTGTCTTTTTTGACGAGAAATGACTCCCACATGCCTTAGAATGACAAAGTTTAATGATACTACTTACCTCATTGTCCGAAATGCATCTTTGAAATATTTGATCAGGACAATATTTAAATAAGTAAGGGTCATCCCAATAAAAGTTCTTCACTTCGTTCAAAAACTTTCTTTTGTCTTGGGTACTCCAATGAGTTGGCAAGAAAATTGATATTTTTAGCAAATCAAGGTATTGAACTAAGAGAAAATAAAGATTCATCGGGAAAGTAATCATCGATTGGTGGGATATCAGATGTCAAATCTATTGTCAATGTTGATAAATGATCTGCGACAACATTGTCGATGCCTTTTTTGTCCTTGATTTTTTTTCCAGAATAAATCATTTGCAAATCTTCATATTCGTCAAACTCTGTTTTACTCATGGTAGATTCAAATTGATCATAAACTAATTCTTCAATAAGATCTGCTTCTTGTAAATCATTATCATCTTTAGTTTGCTTGCAAATGTTGAAAATATTCATCTCCAATGTCATGTTTCCAAATGATAGCTTCATAGTCAATCCCTACAATTAATCAATGCATTAGAAGTTGCAAGAAACAATCGTCCTAAAATAATTAGAATTGAATTACATGCTTCAACAGGTTGTGTATCCAAGACAATAAAATCCACATGATAAATGAATTTATCAACTTGTACTAACACATCTTTAATTATTCCTCTAGGTACTTTTACAGATCTATCAGCAAGTAAAAGAGTTACAGAAGTTGGTTTTAACTCACCTAGATTGAGACTTTGAAAAACCGAATATGGAAGTAAATTCACACTAGCTCCAAGATCAAGTAAAGCTTTTTTAATTTTATATTCTCCAATAAAGCATGAAATTGTAGGACAACCAGGGCCTTTATATTTCAAAAAATTATTGTTTTGAAGAATAGCACTTGCTTGTTCGGCTAAAAAGGCTTTCTTTTTCATATTCAGTTTTCTCTTCACAGTGCACAGATCTTTCAAAAATTTAGCATAAGATGGTACCTGTTTAATAGCATCCAACTAAGGTATATTGATCCTTACCTGCTTGAAAGTTTCAAAGATTTCAGAGTTGTGATTGACTTTCCTTTGTTTGGTCATGAAATGAGGAAATGGAAGTGCTGGCGGGGAATCAGTCTTTTCTTTGCAATGTTCAGATTCAACCCCTTCCTTACCCTCAGAGATTGACTTATCATCTTTCTCACAATGTTCAAGAGTGGATTTTTTAATAACCTTACCACTGCGAAGAGTGATGACTGATTTGACTTGATCCATGTGTGGGCTTCCGGAACTACTTGCATTTGCATTGTATTGCCCTTTTGGATTTTGCTGTGGTTGAGATGGAAACTTACCTTTCTCTTGAAAATTGAGAGCAGATGTGAACTTTGCAAGAGTATCTTTAAAATCTATCATGGTTTGAGCAAGTTGAGTGTTGATTATCTCCTGGTTTTCAATGAATGCATCCAATGTTTCCTCAAGATTTCTTCTAGGAGGTGGAGCATAAGGAGGTGTATATCCATGAGAATTTGAGAAATTATGGTATGCTTGAAACGATGACTATGAAGTTTGTGCATTCTTGTTATCACTCTTCCAACTGAAATTTGGGTGATTTCTCCAACCAGTGTTGTATGTTTGCGAGAATAGGTTATGATTGGGCCCTTGGAAATTGTTTAAAGCATGGGCTTGTTCATGGAGGCATTCCTTGAAAGAAGGCAAAGTTGGACAATCATTGGTTGAGTGTTCATTGGTTTCGCAGATTTGACACACAATGTCTTGAACAGATTTTAATTGACCACTCTTTTTCAATTCTAGTGCCTCGACTTTTCTAGCTAAAAATGCAAACTTGGCTTGAAGGTCATGATCTTCCCTAAGGTTGTACATGCCTCCACTAGATGTATGAGGTTGAGTTTTACTTGGTGCCTCATAAGTGCCTGTAGTGTCTCAATTTTGAGCATTTTCAGCTAGCAAATCTAGGTACTTCATTGCTTTATTAGGGTCTTTATCTTTAAAAGTTTCATTGCACATCAATTTCACCATTTGTCTATCTTTAGGTGTTAACCCTTCATAAAAATGTGAAACCAATCTCCATGTTTCAAAACCATGATGAGGGCAAGTATTAAGCAAGTCTCGATACCTATCCCAACATTGGTAAAATGTTTCTCCTGGTTTTTGAGTGAAAGTGGTGATTTGTCTTTTGAAAGAGTTTGTTCTATGATAAGGGAAAAACTTCTTTAGACATTGTTGTTGCATTTCATCCCAAGCACGAATGGATCCTGACCTAAGATTTTATAGCCATGTTTTAGCTTTATCTTTTAATGAAAAAGGAAAAAGCTTTAATCTGATGGTGTTCATGCTACAATTTAAGTCATTATAAGTGCTACAAACTTCTTCAAATTCTCTTAAATGTAAGTATGGATTTTCTAGATCTAGGCCATGAAAAGAAGGTAAAAGTTGAATAATGTCTGGCTTAAAATTGAAGTGAGATGTATCAGGAGGGAAAACTATACATGAGGGTGCACTTGTTCTTGTAGGATTCATGTGATCTCTAAGTGTTCTAACTCGATTATTCTCATTATGAAGCGACTGATTATCTTTTTCGGCCATATTTTCCGAAAATGATGAGGATACCCTACAAAGTCTACCACTTAATGTACGTGACCAAACTCTCATGCACGTGTAGGAAAAGAATAAAACGGAGAAAAGAAAAGAAACAAAAAAAAGAAACAAAAGTTAGATAAAATGAGAAGTTAAAAGAGAAAATAAAATAAATATTATAATTTATACAAGAATTTATCTCTCCGGCAACGGTGCCAAAAACTTGACACGACCAAAGAGTTGATGTCTTCTCCCAAGTGTAGGAGTGTCGAAGTAATAAATAACCCGACAAGACCGGGGTCGAACCACATGGAGGTTAACTATATAAACTACAAATAAAAAATAGATAATAACAGAAAAGGAGTTAAAGAGAGCTTTGAGATGTGATATTGATATAAGGATTAAACAAGGATAAAATAATTGTCAAGGTTAGAGGATTCACTAATGGTATTTCAAACAAGTATAGTATAAACTCTTTTTATTACTCAACTGAAAACCACACACAAAGAAGGTTCCAATCGGATTATAAATTGTTAACATGATTATATTAGTTATCTTATTCGAATAATGCTAATACTTGTAAATGTTGTCAGATAATCATGATTATAACTTATGTTAACAACAAATCAAGTTCCTTTCATAGCACAGGTGTCGGTTATACCATACGGTTGGGCTATGAAAGTGCCAAGTATTTGTTGTACCAAGGGTTATACAACATAAATCTAGATTAACCATTTAACAAGTAAAGTATTAAAAGTGAACAAGATAACAAATACAAAACATGTTAGTATCAAACATTAAAGTCCATGTTGAGTTTATACTATCCTTATTCTTACACCATTAGTGTAATCTTTTCACCTTGACATAATAAACTTAGCTAAACATAATGAAAGAGAGAAACATAAATAAACAAGATAAGAACATAAATAAGAAATAAGTTAACTAAGTAAATGAAAGGAAATGAAAAGCATAAATAAGATATTAATATAAACAAAACTTAAGCATTACAAAAATATAAAGAGAGAGAGTAAGAACATGATTTTGATCTGAAAACCAAGATGCCTAAATGCATGGCAAATACCTCCTTTTATAGGCCAAAATTCGAAACTATTGATTTGATGCCTAATTGTTGAGTGGGTGGCCACATCTTGACTTGGTGACAATCCTTATCTTCTTGTCTAAACAAAACGTCATTGCTAACATCACTTTCTCTTTGCTTTTCTTCACTTGGTTTTGAACATTGTTATCATATTTGCTATTTTGTTTGGTGTGCTCAAACCTTTTGAACCTTTTGAATTCTCTATATGCCCCTAGCTTTGTTTGGGCATCTTTAATTATTAATGATTTTTTTTTGTATATTTCTCGTACTTGCCCCCAGTGTGAGGTGTGATCTTAGTCGGGGTTAATTTTCTTAAGAAAAATGCATTAGGCTCAAAAAGAGATTGCAAAAGATTCTTTTTTAGTCTTGTGAAAGGACTATCAAAGATGACTTTTTTTCATTTCAAACACATGTATTTAGGATTGGTAAGCTTTGTTTTTTTTAATGTGATCATGCGAAATGGTTTCTCATTATTCATTCTACTAAAACTTAGCTTTAAAGTCGTCTCATGATATTGTTATTCTTCAGGTTTTTTTGGTATATGGTCACCTTTCTAGGAGATCACTTGAATTTTTAGAACATGTTTGTTAGAAACAAACACCAATTTGACCTTTTTCTTTTGTACTAAAACTTTGATTTTCCAAAAACCTTTGTGAAAACATGAGATTATGTATAGTTTTTGGAGGAAAAGGAAAACACACCAAAGAATTTTTTGTGAATTGATGGAACTTTTAGGATTTCTGAAAGTGTAAGAATGAGGACAATCATAAACACACAAAAATGCATGATATTATTAAAAGAATGACTTATTTAACAGGGTAAGTCTTTTGGCATTATGAGTCAAATTACTGACAAGACTGAAACATGACAAAGTTAAAACAATTTTGCAGACATAATCAAACAAAGTCAATTACTTTTTAAACACAATAGGAGTAGGCTCTATCTTCCAATTTTGGTCAGCCTCCTCACGAAAGCTCTTGCAGGGATCTCATTTATGGCGAGGATAAAAACTAAGTGCTTGCTCGAGTAAGCTAACGATGCGGGCCATGTTAACTTTCAGGGAATCCAGCTCATCACGGCGAGCGTGTTCTTTATTTTTCATGTTTCTTTGTCAAAGTCAGGTGTCGTAAACTCTGTAGATTTGAGCTTTTTGGGGACATATATTTGAACATGTCATATGCTTACATGACATTTAAACTTCAAAGCATGAATACATGTATGCTTATAGATGTAAGTGTATGTACATGTACATTGAATATGGATTAACCCGTTCGAATGGCTAATCCATGACTTCTTTTTTGAATATGGGAAAAAATCCATAGTCTGATTAATATGGAAGGATCTTTTCCAAGTCTTTATCTCGGTTAAATCTCATACATATAGAATTTATTCGTAGTAATCTCTCAACCTTGGTCCTTAGACAATTACACCATCTTAGATTCTTACCCATATTCAGAAAAAAAAAATCATGGTCTTAGCACAGAAAATCCTGCGGAGTTCAGGATTATTGACCAGGTTTGCCTTAATACAAAATGAATTATTAGGGTGTTCATACCCAAAGGGAAGGTTCTAGGCCATTACATAAAGGGTAAGTTTTCTACCTTATCTCAGAAAAGGGTATTTGAGCTACCCAGTGACCACATTTCATAAAGACAGTTTAAGGGTTTACAAGGAATGGTTGGGACACAATATGACCGCCATTACTAAGTAAACACTCAGCTTATAGTTGGATGTTTCACAAGTCTGAACCCCGACTGAAAGTTATGAGGCAGACTGTTACTCCCTACCTAACCTAAAGTTTGGTTTATTCGTGAAAATTAAAATGCATGAAAGCATTAATCCATACCTAACGTACTTATGCATGTAGTATGTAAAAATGCATGTTAAATGCGGTAGAATTAAACAGACCAAAACAAATAGTCAAACAATCAAATAAGTAAAGCTTAGTCTAACTAGATAAGGTGTTCCCTAATGGAGTCATCATCTTGTCATGACGGCGCGACGTCGAGAACGACGGGTTTACCTCCCAAATGGTGTGTCAAAATGGGTTTTTGATATAATCATAAAATTATGATTATAAGATTCAGGATTCGCCACCTAGTATTATGCTTACTAGGAAACCTATGGTCTGCGAGAGTTCAGGTAAGGAATTGGTTGTGCAAGGGGAAGACACATTACCCCTAGTGCACCCTAACTAATGTAAGTTGCATTGTTATTTTATTATTTTTATAGTTCTTGTTTCTATCCATTAGTCTTGTCTAAGGTTCAAGGTAGATCTCTTTTCGTGAAAAAGTCTCTACCTTATTGGGTTAAAACTTAACTGTTCTAAGGCCCACATTTTAGCACTATATTTATTTCCCAAATATAACTAGTTCCTAACGTTTCGAACATAATAATTGTTATGGTTTTTTTGTATTTTAGTCAGACCCTAATGGATAATCATAAACTGGTTATGATATCCATTTAAAAAATATGATAAAAATGATTTTATCTTATTTTTTTAGAGAATGTGTATGAAAAACTTTTAGGATTTGTCCATATGCACAAAGACAACATATTTTTTGTGTTTTTGGAAAGAGAAAATTAATTTTAATTTTTTAAAAAAAAATTTGAATTTTTTTTAAAGAAAACTTTCGAAGAAAATCGAGTATTTTTAATATCGGGTCTGTATCTTATAATATAAGTCTACAACCTGATATTATGAAAAATATGCGAGGAGCCCACAAATATTTTTAAAATGTCCTTTGGAAAATTTGAATTTTTTTTTAAAATAATTATTTTAAATATTTTATTATTATTATATGGGGTTGGCCCGGCCTAGCCATATAGGTTGGGTTGAAACAAGTCTAGCCCATCATTGCGTGGTCATTGGGCCAGCCTAGTGACCATGCTTAATTAGTTGTGTCACTGTATGTAGAATGCAGTGGCAAGGGGGAGATTTGAGGAGAATAATACAGAGAAACCTTGCCTAGCTGGAGGTAGAGGGTTGCCGGCAACGTTCCTGGTCGTGCAGGGAACACCAACATATGGTTGGTGTTGGCAACAACGGCTGAGATGTGGTGGCGCAAATGAGGCTGGTGGAGGAGAATAAAAAAACAAGGGAAAGACTGATTTTTTCCAACTTTGACCTCTGATTTCTTCTCCCTCAATGCCTAGAATCCACCTTTATTTATAGGGGGTAGAAGAGGGACATTTTGTTTTTATTGGGGGCAAATCTTGGCCATTGATTCAACTAGGAAGGATCCTAACTGTTGGCTTAAAGATGCAATCATGGACTAAAAAAATTAGCAACTAAAGGCGTTATGAGTTGGTCTCTTTGAGGCAGCGTCACGGTAGCTGTGGTGACAATCATTCAGAAAGAATCATACCAGGATGTAGTCAAATGTCAGGCTATCATGGCGGTGTATGTTTTGTCAAATTTAGTGAAGAGACAAAGCATTAAATACCTTTGAAATGTAGCCACACAAGCAACTTTTTCAGAAAAGAAGAAGAACAAGAAGTTGGTGAATAGTAACCAGACGACTTGTCGTGTGGTCTATTTTTTTTTGGTATTGTAAGGTTAAAACAACGTCGTTTTGGTCAAAACGCATCATTTTGGCTTTTAGGGTTTTAATTTAGGGATTTGGCCATATTCAATTTAGTTATTTGGCTTTTGATTTCTTTCGATTACACCCCTAATTGACCCCAAACTTTTGATTAAATGCAATTTTACCCCTACCGAATTTCAACATTAGCCCCGAATTTCAGCGTCTTTTTTATTTTAGTCCTTGGTCTCGAATTTATGTAAATTGACCCTCAATTAACCATTAAACTTTCAAATCTCTTCAATATCACCTCTGGTTTCGATCAATTTAGTCCCTAGTTCGGCATCATTTTCAAAATGGTTCTTAACTGTGAATTTCTTTAATTTAACCTTTACTTGACTCCAAATTTTCAATTTCTTACAATTTTACCCCTGATTTGAACCAATTAAGTTTATAAAAAGTTTATAGAAAAGTGTTCTTTATTGGTTTATATCAAAAGCAACAATTCTCCAGTGTTGTTCACAATTTTAACACAAAAAAACCATTAGAATAACATTAGCTACACAAATTTGTTCCAAAAATTTGCAACAATATATCTTTATCTCCTGACTCCAATTCTTCACTACAAATCATGCAAACACACACTCTTTAAAATTACTAACCCAACACAAAAAATCATCAACCACACACACTGCCTAAAATAGACACAAAATTACCACAATAATTTCATCATATTTATCAAATGCTAATAGCTTACAAACTTGTAACAATGAGAATGGATTAAAGTTCAAGAACAAAAAGTGCATGAAATGTGAAAAAAGAACAGTTGTCAAGATATCAGAAATAGATGCAAGTAAAAACAAGTTTTTTTTATAGTTGCGATGAAAGGTTATGCAAGAACACATTCATTGATTGGTGCAAACCTATTAATAATATTGAATTAACCACTGTAGAAGGAGAAGGTGTTAATGAAATCAATCGAATAGTAGATGAAGTGAAGAAGACAAAAGATGAATTACAATGAGTTTGGATAATGAATTACAATATGAAGGCTACCTTTAAAAGTGTAAAGTTATTATTGGTTTGTAATTTAGTGTATGTAATTTTACTATTCCTAACTATGATATTGTTCATCATATTCAAATGAAATGAATAAAAATAATGAATTTATGAACTAAATATTATATCTCACAATGCATACTTTAATAAAGCAACAATCATCCACAAAGCTTACTTTAATCAATGTAACTAGTTTGGGTTGAGTGTTTGAGATGATGATGTTTCAACATCACTGTAATTTCCTGCACCCTTTAGAACCTTTTCAGTACCCTTTAAACCCATAGAAACACCCCTAGCAACACTTATCAAACCCCTTCTAATATTTCTTATACCTGTGTAAATACCCTTTAGGCCCCTTGCCAACACCTTTCACAGCTATATCAACACCTATAATCTCCTGCCAGTATCTATAACACTAACATGACCTTTTAGACCCCTTGCATCACCTTTTAGACCCCTACAAGCACCCTTTATACCCTTTATAGTATCCCTTAAACCCCTGTCACCGCTTAAACCTGTTGCAACCACTGTTATTAAACCCGGCCCGGCGGGTCGACCCGGGACCCGGTCGACCCGGTGGCTGGACCGGTCCGGGTTTAACAAAAGACCGGCTGTGACAACAGCCCGGCCAAACCCGGGCGACCCGGTGGGTTGACCCGGGACCCGGGTGACCCGGGCGAACCCGGACGAGACCCGATTTTTTTTTTCTTTCTTTCTTTCAAATGTGGGATTTGAAACACATTAGTATATATACTCTATGTTCCCATGAAAAAAACCATGTCTTTTCAATGTGGGATAAAAAACCTTTTGGTTTAAATACTTCAACTTAAAAGGATAACATAGTATTTTTTCAATGTGGGGTTTGAAGCCCTTTTATATATATATACACTATGTTCCCATGAAAAAAAACCATGTCTTTTCAATGTGGGATAAAAAACCTTTTGGTTTAAATACTTCAACTTAAAAGGATAACATAGTATTTTTTTCAATGTGGGGTTTGAAGCCCTTTCATATATATATACACTATGT
>Ga0307509_10004403_pt1 | contig 20378 bp, 31 predicted proteins | sample 10_EM_MG_FD_202245 | JGI IMG/M metagenome (GOLD analysis project Ga0307509, IMG submission 202245) | Populus trichocarpa ectomycorrhiza microbial communities from riparian zone in the Pacific Northwest, United States - 10_EM | ecosystem: Host-associated > Plants > Roots > Unclassified | place... | reverse complement strand
CAAATGTACTCCTCTACAGATATGGGTCCTCAACAATGTGCGATGACAAGCGAAAGGCGACGTGCAAGAGCATCATCACTGGGGTTTGTGCTGAGATTCTTGACAGCATCTAGCCACCACGACAAACGGCTTTGGAGGTCCTTTGGCTGCAAGCCATGGCTTAGCCTAAAAAAAGAACCTTCAGAGGGTTTCCTAACAAGGGAGGGGGGAGGCTTACATTCCACGTTCCCGAAGAGCTTCGGAGAGTTCTTGAGGCGAGAGCGTGTTCTTGCTCTGCAGGAGAAGTTGATCATCTTTCGTGATGAATTCCAGATGGCGGCGGATACGTCGTATCCGGAAGTAGTCGACGCCAATCGTCGAAAGGCCAAGAATTCTGTAAAGAATCCAAAAGGGTCAGAACAAGAACAAGATTAAAGAAATTAGGAACTATTTAAATATGAGAACAAAAGGATGAATGTAAATGAAACATTGGTTGTACATACCCACAAATGGCAGTCGGGACAGAGTCGAGATGCAAAGATGAGAGAGGCAGGAATCCTGAAGGGTTCTCAGTTTGCTTGAGGGTACGATATATTTGGTAGTACTGGGTTGAGAAGGTAGCAGCCTTTTCGGAGCGTTTGGCATCGATGCGGTCTCTCTGGGAGGGAAGAATACATGTGGACGGAAGCATGAAAGGAGCGTATATGGCGATAAGTGGGATGACTTCTTCCAGAAGAAGAGCGATAATTAAGAAGGGGATAACTCTTTTTTTGGGCACAAAAAAAAAAGGTTGAGATGGGGATGAAAGAGAAAATAGATAGAAACACACTTGTTAATGTCGTCCTTCTGTGTATGAATAAGGCGATATTCTGCGCGTGTCAAAGGAGGTCCACCGGCTCTAATCCGGGAGTTGATAATCGCAATATCTTTACGACGGCTAAAGATGAGTTTGACACCGCGGTAGTAGAATTTCTAGCACACCAATTCAGCCAGTGGATTGAGAGAATGAAAAAGGCCACGTACAAAGAGCTGGATAGCGTGATGCAATGTACGCTTAAACCAGTTGGCGTCGGCAGGTGGTGGAATCAGGATTCCGTGTTGCTCTGCATCCTGGAGATCCTTCTTCACCTCTTCGGCTGGACTGGCAGCCTTATGCTCAGTCGCTGCGTGCGGCGATTGCGTCGGTATTGAAGGAGGGATCCTTGTTGCTGCATTTACAGATGGTGGCTTTGGCTTTATGGGTCCTGGACGAAGGTCGATTTTTGGTTTCTTCTGGGATGGCAGTGGGGGAGGTGCCTTCTGGTCTGACGAGGTGTTTGTAGATGGGGTAGGGATCGAATATAGACGGACAAAACAAGGGGTTGAATGGACCCGCACGAATTTGCGCTGCTGTAAGGCCCTTCTGCCAACCTGGTGCAACATTTGGGAGTTGAACGAAATACACGCCTCGAAAACTAAGCAGCTTGTCACTGATGCTGTCACGTCACACGGTTAACTATGCACCTTGATGAACAAATTCAGGCGACAACATCGGTTGCGGATGCGCAGGTTCTCGCAGCGACGGCGGAGTTATTGATTTCTCAGTCCTCTCGAAAATTGGATTTCAAAGCTTCTCGCTTGCTACTTTTCTCTTCTTCGCAACCGAGCGAACAAGCTCAAATGTATTTGTACCAACTAGCAAAGGACGCACAGGCTGAAGCGTTTTCTCTGTTGTGCTCAAGTCTGCTTGTCGGGCAAGGAAATGAAAGTGATGAATATGGCGATGTGGCATTTTGGGTGGGCAAGGGAGAATTTGGTGTAGCCGAGAATGTCTTGCATGCTCTAGGGATTGCTGGAGAAGTTCGTACCACGAGCCATGTCGTGATTCATCTGGCTAAGCGTATATCCTTAGATAGAAAGGGTGGAGCTTCCGCTTCCTCCGGCAGTTGAAAATGAATCAAGGCTGATGGACGAAAAGTATCGCTTTCGAGTCAAGGCGGACGATTCGAGGGTTATGGTATTTTTGGTGGGCAAAATGGAGGAAGGATGGGGAGGGCTGGTAGGTGTTGGAGTATGGACGTGACGTGACATGGAGGGTTGTTGCACTACCACGACGATGTTGAAAGAACATATTGAAAAGCTCAACGAATTACATGGACGATTACAAGAGATTCGACAGATACCACCACAGCTGCTACATAACCAGATGGGGAAAGGAACGGAGAACGGGTTTGCAGTCATGAAGGAAATAGGGGATGTGATGTTGTCTGAGCCTGTGCAAACGGCACTGCATCGCGCGCGGGAGAGTCTGGAAGCACATGGGATCGAAGCGGAGCATCGGCGAGAGAACCGAAAACGGAGGTGAGCAATGGAATTGTGTAGAGAGAAATCGTACTGAAAGATAAGAGATAGACGGGCGGGAAGTCCATATGTGGAAGGCGATCGAGAGCGGACGGCGCTGCCGGGGAGCGAGAACGTGAAAATGGAAAAAGTGGGCGAATGGGCACGGACGTATAACGAAACACACACAAACAAAATCCGGATCCGGGGGCGGCTGGTGCGACTGGCGATGGCGGAGGTGATGACGGTGTACATGGGGATTGGAGTGGACGGGGATGGGTATGTGGTTGTGGAGACTATAAGGGCATTTGGACCTCGGGAACAGACGACAGGACAAGGCCAGTCACGATATGCGGTGTACCAGCAGTTGTCGCAGCAGCTGGCGAAAATGCTCGAGGGCAGCGGAGGGGGTCTGGCGGGAGTGACCGAGATTGTTGGTGGATATTCGGACCTGTTTGTGCGTGCATGCCGGGTGTGTGGGCGTGTTGTCGAGAACGAGGGTCATGTGCCGGCGGTGGTGCGGATCTGGACTTCGGAAGGCTGGGCTGCTGAGCATGTAGGTTGTGTCGGATGATGGAGTTACGCACGCGCTCTTGTTGTGCTTTATTGGGCCAAACAATGGTGTTCTATAAATACACTTTGGGATTGATTGGCGCTCATGCCCCCCTTTTTCTCTTTCTTGGTGGCTATCAGCGAATGGAATGTCACCGGAAACTATCGGCAGCCCGGCCAGAAACAAGAAAAACAGGGGGAATGGAGGAGAGGACACGAGGGGGAGGAAATGATCGGGCGGAAAAACCCCTTTCGGACATGTGTGGTCTGAATCCGTTTAAAGGTAGTCGATGCACATTGGAATTGGGGTTCATGGCTTCCTCCGACTCCCCTCCCATCATCTCCCCCACAGGCATCATCCATGTCCTGGGTTACACTCCCACCGAGGGCGAGCGCGGTGTCCCAATCACCGTCCGCATCCACTTCCACCCCGACCTTGCAGACGCAATGTATGTCCGTCTCGTCATCGGCAACAAGGCCGTCCCAACAAAGGTAAAACAGCTCCCCTCTGTCTCCTACGGTCGTTGGCAGCTCCATGCCGCCGCCCCGCCCTTCGATCGTGCCCATTCCCCTTCCACAAAGGTCCTCATCTCTGTCCAAGCCCTTACAGAGCAGAATGCCATCCTTGACTCGGTCACCTTTGGCGAATTCTCCTACTGGGCTTCAGGTACCTTCTTCTCCCCCCTTTTCTTTTCTTGTTTTTTTTTTTTAAAAAAAAATATCTCCTTCTTCCAGGTTCCTCCCATGAACGTGGGGCTGCCCTCGACAAGCTCCCCCGTCTGCAGATCCCGGACGCGCCCTCGTTGCGCAGACGGCCCAATAACCACCTTCCGACTCCCTCGCCCACCGCTTCCGAACGTTCTCCTTTTCCAAAATCTCCCCAGCAGCGGAACACACGGCTCCACCGCCGCATGAAGGCTCAGTCCCTTGTGCGCACAAAGCAACATACCGGTAATGTCCAAGACCAAGAGGAGTTGTACGCACAGACCCCCATCCTCGACTTGGTCACTCCCCTCTCTTCCATATGCACCGGTTGGACCCAGACAGAAGTTGCCGCCGGTCGTCGCCTCGTCCGCTTTGCAAAGGTCCAGGACGGCAGGCGTCTCATCGTCTCCTGCGAACCCATCATGCAGGAGGACTTTTGTGAGTCTGACAGCGTCATCTCCTGCATCTATCGCGAGGAATCAGATTCTTGCTTCGTTACCTCCGTCGATGTCATCTACCTTCTCGAACGCCTCACCAATGGCGAATTCCCAGTAGAGGAGAAAAATCGCATCAGGCGTAATTTGGAGGGTCTCCGTCCCACCACAGTATCCAAGCACAAGCCCGGGTTTGGTGACTTTTTCCAGCGCATCATGGAGTTCCCTGATCCAAAACCGCGAAATATCGAAAAGGATCTCAAGGTTTTTGAATGGAACTTGCTCGGACAGGCGTTGGAGAAGATCCTCTCTAAATACGTATGTTTCTCCCATTTTGGATGCGCATACATTCGTGCTCATTCTCTTTGTAAAGTCCATATACACTTCACCTTCTGCAGAACCTACCGGGTCGCCTGTCGATGTAAGCCCGGCAGAAAGTCCGGAGCTTTACGCCCTCCAACTTTCCTACCCTGCACCAGAGGAGCCATCCATGAGCCGCTTTTTGGACCAACAGAAGCTGGGTGTCCAAAAATATGAGGGTTTCCCAGAGCAATTTTCGATTGGCAGCCATGTCACCTCGTCGAATATCCCCAACGACGGCTCCGAGTTTGCTTCGCCTGTGGATAGCGTTGTGACCACCTCCTCATCGTCGTCGTCTTCCTCTGCTTTCCCCCTCTTTTCAGGCGAGGCGACCGAGCACCGCGAGGCACACGCTATCGAAACGCACCCATGGGCCGCTAGCACCGACCTCAAGTCAAATGAGTTGGCTCTCGAAAACTTCAACATCCTTGCCTCGTACGAGGGCATTGACCAAGGAGGAAGTGGGGTTCCAACTTATCCTGAAGCACCTGGGTTGGATTTCACCATTTACGACAACTATGGCAATTTCCAAAGCATGCCAGACGAAACCTTGGCCACCATGGCCGAGCACTATATATAACGCACCTTTTTCTTTTTCTTCCTTTTCCTCCTGTCTTGCTCTTGCTCTCTTTTCCAGATTTCCACACACGACTGCGATAGTTTGTATATTACCTGTGAGAACCTATGGACCCTTCTCGTCTCCCTTTATGGCTCGCTTCCTGTCTCCAATTGCACTGTTTTGTATTGGTGTTTATCATTATCGTTATTTAAAGATTGGGTCATTTGTTTGTTGTACGCTATGAGAGTAGATAGATTGAATTTGCATCAATGTTTCGCGATTCAAAAATATTGGCATTTGTCAGTAGAATATACAGCACGATGGGCTACGAGTAGAAACAAAAGCGTAACAAAAAAAAACAGGTGCTACAGAGGTACGATTCAGGAAACAAAAGAGGAAGATCCAGAGTAAGATGGGAAAGTAGTATGAGATCCAAAAGGCAGCAGAATACAGCAGGTCAGATGAACGAAAAAGAAAAAAAGGGTTTACGCATAATGTAATGGGCGGTTATGAATTAGATGGACCTCTACGACCGAAACTGAGGCTTCCAAAACGCGAAAATCGGCCTTTCAGAGACCCAAACGAGCCCATGCTACCCATATACGACGTCGCCACCGACGCACCCGATTGCTGAGCGCCAGAATTACCGTGGATCCCATTTCCCACATTCACGAACGAATTGTGTGGAGACTCGGTGGAAAGCGAGTCGGTTCCACCAATATCCCCGGGGGCGGATGACACACCATTGATTCCGTGTCTCGCAAGATGCGCGAGGTGACGCTGCAGTGGAGTCTGTTTGGCCGATGGGTGGTTGGCATTTCCTCCCGGGCTGACAGGAGACTCCAGCGTAGGTGTCAGGGTGGTAAAGGATCGGCCGACGTTCAGCGGTGGGATGACGAAGCGAGCAGTAGACGAAGAGGAAAGACTGCGGGTTACCGACTGCTCGTAACTTGATGCCGGATACTGTGACGATGATGATGTCATGTTATTCGATCGCGAGACGGTCGACACAGTAATCGAGTCCGACATTCCATCCACCGCTAAGCGTCGAATTTCATCGCGGAAGTTTTTCTTGAAGAATTTTTCCAGGGTCTCGTGGAATGGGATGAATTCCGGTGGACAAAGGAGTCCGTGTAGCTTGAGACAACTATCAATAATCCGGACTTGCTCGTCAATAGCCGCTCTCAGTTTCTCCACAAGTTCCGCTCTTTCTGGATTGCGGGCCACATAATCTGGGCTGAAAAAGATCTGACGGTAAGAACCAATGCCCGTGTTGAGTGGCGCATCTACTGCGCTATTCAGACTCATCGCCAGGGCATTTGTTGATACATCCTGTGTTGTTTTGGCAAGGGCTTGGTATTTCAAATGGAGACCCGCCAACTCCTTCGTCTTCTCCTCGACTTCTTGTAGAGCATTTTCCAGGGGGGATATCTCGATGGGTTCGAGGTTGACGACCTCGGATCGGCGCAGAACAGTCGGGAAGGCCTGTTCCGTGGTGTAATAGGTCTTCTCTAACCAGACTTCTTCCGTTCCATCTCGGGTTGTTTTCCTGATTTGCCGTGACGAAGAAAAGACGTTGATCGCGCTTAAAACATCTCTTGGTCATTTTGTCCTCAGTTAAGAATAGAACACGGAACCAACCTGTGTTCGTAATACGTCCGAACGGCCAACGGAACATCAGGATTGGTGAATACAGCAAGGTTGCGATCGGGTTCGGGAGTAACAGCTGTGCATTGGATATACTGCTCATTGCCATACCGGATGTCCACGGGTGGTTCACCAGCAGTCTTAAGGAGTTGTGCACCTGGATGTTTATTGAGCATACGCTCGCAGAACGCTCCGAATTTCTCCCATTCATAACCTCGGTACTAAAACGTATTAGAAAGGCAAGACGAGAGATGCGCAGAAGGGCTTACAATGAACCTCTTGTCCCTGATTGCCGCTGGGAAGCTGCCGTAGAATGTAACTCTGTAATAATCCGGGTAATATCGCTGATCTGTGACGATGTGTTCAAGCAGGGCGGCCTGATGCCTGAGAATCTCGGACAAGCGACCACTAGAGCACCATTGAATACGGGGTGGCTTTTATTTTCAAAACGGACGTACTAGTTGAATGTTACCTCAGCATGCTGGAATGCCAGCTCTTTACAGATCTCAATAGCATTTTCCCAAGCCTTGCCTTTGCCTGGTACGAATGTTTAAACAATTGGCAAGATGGCGATATCAAAGGAAATGCTACAGACCAAGATAATCGAGGATCAATAAGCAGAGAGTTTCTTTTCGATGGAAATGTGATTGCTGCGGTAGTCCAAGGTCTTCCATAGGTCCAACAAACGTGTTGAGATCCCACGCGTGGAGGTCGGAGTGCAGTTTCAAGGTCAGAGCAGCTTCGACATAATTCTGCGACTGAAGATGCATCTACAAAATGCATGGTTAGTCCCAGACTGGCTTTCGGTTTGCGTATAGAGGCGCACGTTTACGAGTTGATGGACATATTTGATGTAAATTTCATCGCGTCCTATCCGGCGAATGAAATTCATGAGACGCAGCTATGAATGAAAGATCGTAAGAGCTCAGTATTAAAGAGGCAGATATCAACATACAGTTGCGATGACCCGGTCGTCTGCATATTCTTCTCCTTCGGGCAAGGCACGAACGCTTAGTAAGAGTTCGAGGAAGAGGTCCACAGAGTCAAGGAAGTTAGACAGCTGATCACGTAACTGTTCATCCACATCTGAAGTGTCAAACATATGTCGGAGCTGTCCAATGAAAAATGCCCTTGAGATATCGTCCCCTTTGCTGTCGGACATGAACAAAGAGTCCAATCGCGTTACAAGTTCGTTCTCGATCCCATCGAAGTGTTCTGATTGGTGGTATTCCGAGACGATCATGCTGTAGAGAATTTGGACAGCGTTATTCCTTAATTGATCGTGATGGCTGAGGCACAGGTTCACAACATGACCAACGAGGGTATGGAGGTATACTTGGTAGCCCTTAAGATGAAGAAAATGATAAGACTTGTCTGAAGTAGAGAAAAAGTTCACAGACGTACTCCATATCGCATCGCTGGTTCTCCGTTTGTCGATGTATGTTCTGCGGAACCCAGCGCTTGCCAGAGGGTTAATAAAATTGCGGCACCTTCTCCACGAATGTCACCGGTGAGTCGCCAGACAGCACGTCGTTTCTAACCCCGATTGTCAATTTATATATGTCAAGAAGGAACCAATCAGCTAACCTGTGGACTGAAATCTTCAATCATAAGTTGGTCTGAAGAGAGCAGTTTCAATAGCATGTGCAGGCACTCTCTCCAAAGATTAGCATCAAAAGTGGATTCCAACTCTTGAGGAGGTATGAATTCCTTTTCCATGATGCTTGCGATTGGCTCCATGATCTTGATCAAGACTTTATGAGCCAAGATATTCACATTCATCCAAGCTTTCGGGAAAGCATCGTTTTCGAGGATGGAAGTCGCCACCTTGAAAAATTGCGACAAGAGGGAAACAAAGCGCTCCCGCCCTTCGATGTCGAGACTGGATTCCAGGAAAGAAGTGATGTGCTTAGTCGGCGAAGCCAGGCCAAGGACCAAGAACACAATCGCTGTTTCGCCAAGACCAGGATAAAATATAGTGTCTCCTTCCTGCGCCATGGGAATGTTACTGACGCCACGAGGGGATTCAGGCAGAGAAGCGAGGAGAGAGAAAGGATATGACTCTGGGAATGTAACCGGAACCGAAGCCTTAATAGTTGAAGGCGTCTTGGTCCTTTCAATAGCTTTCCTTGATGCCGGGCTTTGAATCTCGCGGTAAGAGTCGAGGAGCCTAAGGTACTCTCAATAACAAGTTGTATACGTGATAATTGCCAAACAAACAAATACCTTGGCAGCAAAGGTAAGAGACTTTCCACATTGTCTTGTTCTTGCCGGTATGCCTTGCGATCGGCGATGATGGCAGGGTTGCTTAAGTGTTGTTGAAGTTTGTCTAGCATGACGGCCACAATTGTCACACATAATCGAATGCTTTCCAGCCAGCTGACCCGTGCAGCATCTCGGGCAGATTCTGAATCAGTTGAGTTGGTGAGCACGAATTCATCGAATCGTCCGAAGTGTGGCTTTATCCAGATAACGACAGCCTCAACAAGCAACGGGCGGGATTCGGCATTGTCGAAGAGGAAACTCTTCACAATTTGGAGATACATGATCAATTTCCAAATTACAATCTTCCCTTTGCCAATCGTGACGGCGTTTGCAAATGTGGTGGCAATCGAGACGAGTTCGACTGTTGTATAGATTTTTGCAAGCTCTGGAAGGATCGAGGTGAAGTGTTGGAGAGCAATGGTCTGCGTTCCGATAATAGAAGGAGGAGAAGATGTCGACATCATTTGTGTAAATCCAGATAGATGGGACCGCAATTCACGTTTGAACGTTGTCTCCAAGTAATCAACGGTTGCGCCTCCACCCATGCCAATTTCTTTGGCCTTCTGCAATTCTCGAGATCGGGCGATGAACTTGAAAATATAATGCCAGACCTTCAGCGCAGCGCGAAGGGGAGAGGCGGTGTCAGCGGATGTGGGGTTGATTACCAGGCGATTCATCGAGTGTATAATATGAGAGGACGCAGCAGCGCAATTATAATGTTTCTCAATGTAAACGTCGAGGACAGGTTGAAAATTACTGAACCGACGGTCTTGAACGATCCCGAGGACGGTTACCAAAGCGTTGAAGACAAGATGATCGAGGTCGCCCGATTGATTGTTTTGTGAAACTAGAATTCCAAACAATGAATCGAAGATGTCGCGGAGGAACTTGACTATTTCACCCTCTCCAACGAATGTGAATTTGGTGAGGAGGGTCGCAAGCAAATCTTTATCTTGTTGTTCCCAATTCAACAACCTCAGCAAAACAGGGTTTTGGGTGTATTTTGTTGAACAAAGCGAGGAGCGAATTGTTAGTGAATCTTTGAGGGGAGCAGCAAGTCGCATGACTTCGGTGGGAATCTGTAGTTGGTCTGACCTCTGGCCTGCAGTCAGCCGAGAAGGCGCGCTGAGGTATATGGAAGGGGGGATTTGACCGAGCTTGTCTGCTCGGTACATGATCAATGTATGGCTTCCGTCTTCTACAAAGGCACTCGAATCAGGGAAGAGGGGTAGGAAAGCAAAGGCAAAGGGACGATCGTTGGTTTCCGCAGGGCTCTTTCCGCTTGACCGATTGGATCGATTTCTGAACGAAAAGAACAAGTGCCATTTTGGAACCTCATTAAGAGGGAGCTGGATTTTGATAAGCTCGCCAAACGTGGGTTCGTTGCACCGCATGAAAACCATAGAGTGGAATTGTGTCATGAGGGGCTCTCCACTTCCTTGCGATATAACATTTTCGATTGTAATACCATGATCGTCTTTCACTTCAACCGTAATCTGAACATTGACAGCAGATGGGCCTATCTGACCACGGGCAAAATTAGCCACGCTGAGCCGCCCTGATCCGGCGTGCGCTACTGTAAAATCACCACGCCAGAGCTTGATGTACAGCTCGTTGCGAGCATCACCAGGGAAAACCACATCAGGGAATCCGAGACGAAGGGTGTGCGGGGTATCTTGTAGCAAAGATGTGTTTTCGCGGACCACTGTCTCCACATTACCACGAAACACTTTGATTGACACAGCAAGTCCTTCCGCCCTGAAGAGTATTAGGGCTCCATCGACAATCGAGACAAGCAAAAAAGAAAAATTCATACCTAGAGGATTTTTCGAACTCTTTCGTGTTGTTGCTGATGATATTTTGATGAATCATTGAAAAAGATGCCTCGTTTGCGGGAATGTATATCGGCATTGTGTACTCTTTTAGTGGGGACACATCCGCCTGATCGGCAACCATCTTGCTCAATTGTGTCAACTCCAAAACGGCGCAGCCAAAGGGTCGTCGGAATTGCAGCTGCTCACCAAATCCATTGGTAGTACGAGCACTGCTAGGGCTTGTAATGGACGAACCGTTGTTGTCAGCCCAGCCCGATGTGAAGGTCGTTGGCGATGCAGGATCATTACGAACGGAGGTCTCTGACCCTCTTCTTCCTCCGTCACTAGGCACACCTGAGCTAATGTTGCTGCCGATTTTGAGAGCCCCATTTCGAACTATGCGGCAGACCAGATAGACAGGGTCTTGGATGTCAGATGCTGCAAGGTCGACAAAGAGTGTGCGCATCCGGCTTGAAGGATCACGGGCGAGGACGCCATTATGATTTAATATAGCACAAAATTCTTCCGTGACAAACTGGGTGCCTTGTTTCTTGTAGAGCGAAAAAAACAACTCGGCGGTTTCTCCTGGGGCACATGGCGACGCAACGAATGCCCGAAGATCGAGGAATACGTGATAGAATTTAGCAGTGGAATATTTGCTAGGGTCTTCCGGTCCGAGGCAGCCTTGAGACCGTGACCGAGTTTTGTGATGGAGGAAGTCAGGAAAGGCTGAACTAGCCGGAGTTGGCAATGGTACAGATGGAATGTAGTCGGTACTGGCACCCAGCGAGTATGGTTTCGAATCGTCATATGTGACATTCAAATAAGCCAGTGAAACCTGCATGGCGTACATGCGAACTGCACTGACCCAACTGCGGGGATCTATGTCGCCTTCAACATCCACAGTGACCAGACCTCCCCAGGTTGGGTGTCTCACGATGACATCCAAGCCTTGAACGAGGTTGCCGCTTACCAGTCTTGTTACGCATTCTCGTCGCATGTTGACTGTTTCTTCGGCACTCAGAGTTTGAGCTAGAAGCTGCCTGCGTCCTAGATGTAGGGCTTCAATATGCTCTCGGACAATGAGAAAGAGCTTATAGTCCCTTCGAGCCAAATACTGAAACATCAAGGTGTGCCATTCACGAAGAGCGGATGCGATTTCGTCAATAATAGGTTGTTGGCTACCAGAGGCGGTATCATCACCAGATTTTCGAGAGGGCCGAGGAGGTAAAGGTTTTAGAACCTGGGAGTCTGCAGGAGAGGATGACCTAAGACTGGTTGGATATACTGGCAAAGCCGCGCGAGATGAGTTGGCTTGATCTGGGGGGGGCCCAAGTTTAAAGGATTTTCTGGACATGTACGCGTCGGCATCTTCATCTTCTTCTCTCACCGTGTCCATCCCAATGCTGGCCTTATCCCTATTCCAATTCCCTAGTGCATCGCCTGGGCTGCTGCGGCCGTGAATTCCAGCGTTGATACTGCCATTATTTCCACCCTGGAGCGAGCGTGCAAGATCGGGCAGTCTGCCCTCGGCATCGGAAAGTTCGTCGCGAACAAAAATATGGGATGCTGGGAATATTCCGATGTAGACTTGCTGGGTTTCTTCTGCCTTTACGGAGGGTCGAGCAATGGAAGAGGAGGAGGATGGGTCTGACAGGGACCATGTCACTGGGGGCCTTCTTGTGGTAGTCAAGACATAGCTAGAAATACTGTTAGTTCTCTTGAGCGGCAGAAGAGGAGGAGATGGACAAACCCTCGATACCAGACGCCCTCAACTTGATCCCTGGGTGAAGGCGTGTATTTTTCAAACGCGTATATCTCATCGCCGACCTCAAGCGTTACAACATCTCTCATCACGGAATGGTCGTCGTTGGAGGCTTCGGTGACAGTGGAAAGACGATGGCGACTCGAGTGCCTGGTTTCGCGGCGAGATGGGGCGAGAGGATGGACGGCATATCCATACACAATAAGGGGAAGAGGCTCCCACATAATTCTTAGCGAGAGGGCGAGGTATAGTGAGGGGGAAGAAGACGTGCGCAGGGAGGAAAAAAGAACGGCTGGAAAATAGGCGGGGCAGCAGAGAGGGCGCTCGCTGTGAGCGGGCTCAGACTACCCTCAATGTGAAGGGAGGGGACGAAAGCAGATTTCCTAGTTAGGAATCCATCACTTGAACTCAACCATGGCCTCGCTCTCAGACCATATCGACCGTTTCAACAAAAATACGCGCTCTATAACGTCTACGGCCTCCCAGATAGCCCAACAACACTTTGCCTTTCCCGGCACCTTTACGCGTGCAGTTCTGAGCACCCATCTCGGAGACCTGATCAGAGATATTGATCCTTCCGAACTCGGACTCTTCCGCTTGGTGGATAGCCCAGATAAAGGTGGTCGAACACCCCAAGATCACGAACTCAAGCGTACAGAATTCTCTGGCGCGACCCCTCTTCGAAAACATCCATTACATCGAGATGAACTCAAACCAGAAGTCTATGCGCATGCTGCTCTTAAATATATCGACCAATAGTGGGTGATTTGTGTGGCCACACTGGTTTTTATGCTTATTTCATTGTTATAGTGACCCTGTTCGGCCAATGCCCAGAGCCTATGATCAAATTGTTACAATCTTGGGCAGAGTGAATGCCTTACGCGCGAATATCGCTAACCTGACTGCAGAGTTGGAAGAGGTTCGTGGACTCTGTTCTCACTGTGACCTAATTACAGACGATGTAATAGGCCAGGAAATCTGCTGAAAAGGCACCTCCCTTGAAAACTCGCGTGGAAGAGGAGGAGCGTCGTGTCAAAGATCTTCAGGCTCGCGTAGCTGAACTCTCAAAGTTCAAGGTCTTTCTCGTTCTCTCACCATCAGCGCGCCAGTACTAACTCCTTGGCTATTCTTCCATATAAGACTACCAAAAAGCGAGTACCCGCAAAACACGATCCGACAGCAGCCAAGTCCAGGGAACAGAGAGTAGAACAACCCATCCCATCCCTTTCACCATCGTCACCACAAGAAGAGAAATTCTGGGGTACACGAGGAGAACCATCTCGAACTCTGCGTTTCTCAGAAAACCTTCTTGATGAAGAGGTAAATCTCGGAGACATCAGTACAGCTTCATTTGGTAGCCCATTGGCCAACCCTCTCCCATCACTTAAAGTTCTTGGGAATATTGATTTGCCTGACGATCCTACCATAACACAATTCCCCAAAAACATCACAGATGACCAGGAAGGAACCCAACCTATATATTCTCAAGACCCCAAACTCTCAAGCCCTGATATGAGCGGACCCATTGTCCTAGACGTATCACCAACTCAATCCCATCGTCCTAATCCAGTTCTGTCAAAATCTGAATCAAAGGAAGATGCCGAGCTTTCCACGATAGAAATTCTAACCTCCAAGAAGAAGAAAATAAAAGTTAACATTGAAGTTGAAAGGATCGTTGTGAGTGAATCCAAGGTGTTCAGAAATAGGTGTACTCACCAATTCCTGACTCAAAGTCCAAGATATGGTCTACTGTTGGTGACATTTTTATCCCTCCTAATCGAACAGGAGTGACGAATCCACTTTCCGTCAGCGAAACCATGTGTGTCCCCATATTTCATTTTTTGTGCTTTCCTATCGCTCATGAAGCTTCGTACAATAGTGCGTACTTACAACAGCTTTCTGAACAGTCTGCGCAGCCAGATTCGCCGATAACATCTACTGCATCCTCGACGTCCGCAGAAGGGAGCAACCTGCCGACCTTCCAACAAATACAATATGCCCACCTTCTAACAATGTTACTGTCGGCTTCACCCCATTATTCGATTCCCCTTAATGAGGTGAAAGAGAGCCTTGCCATCAAAGCCAGGGGCAGTGCAGGGACAGCTGGGAGTCAAGGGACGACAAGAGTGCTTTTTGGATGTGTAGCGAAGCGACTCGTTAAGATTGACCGCGGGGGTCGTGAACAAATCGTCAAGTTTGATATTTAGGGGCTGTCGCAATAAATGGAGCCAGTATCAAGTGTAAAAGTAACATTCCCATACAGCAAAACACCAATTATTACCCTCTAGATATGCCTATACAAATGTTCAACCAACCGTCAGCTCCAGCCAAACAGGCACTGAGCCATGCTAATTCAGCTTCGGGAGGGGAGACGACACCCTGAATCAACGCGAAAGCAAGTTCTGGGGCAGGAGGGGCTTGGGGATGGGGATTGAGACGAGAGGGCGGCGGTGGTGGTGGCCGTGGAGGAAATAATAGCTTAAGGTGCGTGGAAAAGAAGTGTCCAAGTGTGTGGGCTGAGCCTGGGGAGGGGAGGTAAGAAAAAGACGCTTATTAGGGAAATATAGAAGTATACCATCATCCATCAGAGGTGGGGCGAGTTCTTGAACGACTGGTCCATCTGGCAGATAAATCCTGACCGGCACACTTCGCATGCTATATGCACCATCTCGGTCTGGCTGGTTGCTGGTGTCAGAGGATAAGGGTCGAGATGTGGTGGGTGGTGGTGAAATAGAACGTGTTGGTGGTCCAGCCGTTGGCGTCAATTTGGAAGCCACCCTCCAGAAGTCGTCGAAACTATCTATACTTCAGTAAGACCTCGTATTTATAAATCTACGGAATGTGAGGTTACTCACGTTCCCGAATGCCCTCCCATAGCCCGTCCTGATCAACCTTGCGAAGAGCAGTCATCCGCCGGGTGTTTCCCCATCGAATAAAGTCTGCTTCTTTCAACTGGTTCATAAAGGCTTGCTTACAAGCATCTATTGTGGGAGAAAGATATAATTTGTCGTTCGGAGGTGCTGCCAGGTGCAAAATTAACCGCATGGGAATCGACATCGATGATGACGACGGTGTATGGGGTGAACGGACGGATGCGCTTATGGTATGATTGTCATAAATTAAGCCTATTGGCCAATGCCTGGGTTAAATATCATGAGCGGATTCCAGAATTTGAGTCTTGTTCGATATGCACCATTTTAGCAAAGTACCCTCCTCACTTTCAAACCACCATTCCTCATCCTTTAATCCTTTAGCAGCGACTTCATCAAAGACAACATCCATAAGAAATCGCCGAATTTCCGGTACTATCAGTGGAAGATAGCTGACACGAGGTGCTTGAATGAAATAACATTCAAGGCCACGATCCGAATTGGCGGGAAGTTCCTTTGGATCAACGCGAATCTCTAGAGGCACCGTCCCTTCCCAAGTTAGACGACGGAATAAGGTGGTGTTGTAGTCAGCCGTTCCTTTGTCTGCGCGAACATTGGACGCTGGAGAAGGATGGCGTCGAGAGTTTCCATATGTTGCCATCTCAGTGTCAAAAACGAACGTTAAAGTCTTAAGATAACCTGTCTGAGAGCTTCTGAATCTGAGAGTAGCGTGACGTCTCTGTCACACCAGGTGATCGCGCACAAGTCACGAGCCTCGTCGCGTCAACAAACGGCAATGAGGGTGACCAAGTTTATGATATCAAGACTCTCATCTTTGAACTAGGCCCTTTCCTTGTTCGCTTCTTGGTTTTTGCCTTCCACCTATATGGCGACATCTCTACCACAGCGTCGTCCCCTGTCCAGCCGTTTTCTTCAAGGCCCATCCCAACCATCTCCTGTTAAACAAGTCAGAACAGTGTCTGGCTCCAAGCGCCCACGTTCTCCAGAGCACGGTGATGCCCCCACTTACCCCCATATCAAGCGGGTTCGCGCCATTACACAAGATTCCGCCACCTCTCGAAATCTTAACAAAGAGCGCAAGCATGCCGAACGTGAAGCAGAATTCAAGCAGAAATACACTCGCGCATTCCCTGGATGGATATTTTATCTCGATTCAGAAACCCTGGCTAAGAATGTTGAGCACACGTTCAGGGCAAAGATTCTTCACCTTGGAGGAGTAAGCCTCTTCCTGTTTGCTTGATGGGCAGTGGCTAACTGCTTTGTGCGCAGGGAATCGAGCCGTTTTTTTCTTCTTCTATTACCCACCTCATCACCAATCGAGCTCCGCCCAGTAACCCAGCCATTGATAAAGAGAACACCACGCAGAGAGTTGCTGGCAAGAGTGGCCATGGTTTGAAGAGTCCTATTAAGATTATCGGCCGGTAAATCTCTCGTTTTCTCATTCATCCGGGCTCTGATGACCGTCACCTCATTAGTGGTGGCGAAGAGGTGACTGCTTATGATGTCGTAACAAAGGCCTGCGAATACGGAATAAAGATCTGGTCTCAGGCAAAGTTAGACAGTGTTCTTTCACGCTGTATTGTCCAGCCTTCTTCAACGACCCTTGTAAATCCCCGCCTTTCGGGAGTGTCCTCCGCCCCACAACGGTCTTTGTCTCGCCTTCTCCAAACTGAGAAAATTCACGGCACCACAGAGCGCGATCCAACTCAAAAAAGGCATGACTTCCACTACTTTTCTCGTGGTACCTGTTTCGTCCTTCTCGAAGATATCTACCAGGAGCTTGCCACGATTACTGCCCACGAATATGCGGTTTTCAAGGAGAAGGATAAGTCCGGCAAAAAGCCTTGGCCCGTTCTTCATTGCCATCCTCTATCCAGAAATCCCTTCGCTCCTTTCGACGACAAAGAAAAACGAAGGTGGGAGCGAGCCCAACAAGTCGAGAAAACCGAGGATGCCGACCGTGCCCGACGCAAAAAGAAACAGCTCGAAGCAATGAAGCGAAAGGCAGAGAGCCAAATCCATGTCAAAACAGCTGGTGACCTTCGCCGTTCGTTGTCTCTCAGCAACTTGCATCGTCGACTATCTCATCCAGTTGGAAAATACGATGTGGGTCTGATCGACTTGGATGCCGATCTTGACGACGCAGACTCCGCAAATGCCTCCGGGTATCTCGCCTCCGGGGCAGGGATGGGATACATTGCCGCCTCAGGTAACAGTGTCGGTATCACGTCTGCAACAGGAACTACTTCTACATCTGGCCGAACTCTCCGAAACCTCTCGCTTTCAACAGCTCTAACAGACCGAATGAAGCAAGAGGTTCTGACGTCGCGTAAATTTCCAACCAAGGCGAGGGACGAAAACACGGAGAACACTGGCATTATGGGACCACCCTCCCAGGTACCTAATAGGCCTAACAAGCAAGCTTTCCTTAAGAAAAGTAAAAGTATGAATACCCTCAAGTTACCGAAGCGCGAAGAAGGTGTCAAACCAGGCTATTGTGAGAGTTGTCGCGTAAAATTTAGTGACTTCACAACCGTCCGTCACTTGGTTACTGTTTAACCCTTTCAAATCAACTAATGCCCTTCAATTTTAGCACACGGACTCTACCAAGCATCGAAAATTTGCCTCAAACTCAGCGAATTTCGAAGGGCTTGATGCTGTTCTCAGTCGAATCAAACGACGAACCCTGCAAGAAATATACGAAATTGAAGCCCAGCGACGCCGTGACCTCCATGCTCAATGCAAACAAAGCCCGCACGAGATTCGTCCTCTGAAGGAATTATCATCACCCTAAATTCTTTTTTAAGCTTATGAAATAACTGCCGCGGGCATCTAACCTTAATGACGTTTGATTATTTTGTATATTCGCTTGAAGCATGTACACAACCTAGATACCACCTCGCAATTGACTGGAGTGTCTAGAATGTCTACTAAATCGTAAGATATGTAGTAACAGTGAGAAGAGTCGCGATCCCGTCAATTGCGATGCCTGATTTTGGTGTTAAGTGCAAGTTCGTGGCATTACCAAAACTATTTTACCATGGTTGATCCTAGGACGCACAATCACTCAATATTGTAGCAAATTGATGAACGTTTCAGAAACCTACCCTGTGCTTCCTGCAGCAAGGAGCCCCGAAATATTCTTAGCAGTTGTGGAGTATGTTACACCCCCAAAGTTGGTAATTCCGACGGCATTCGCAACTAATGCGTTTCTTCCTATGTATATAGGATCATGGATTTCGCCACAATCGCTTGAATAAGCAAGGTACTGAACACAGGGAACAAATCGTACCAATGTCATACCCATCAGGGACAATGTTATGGTGTTGCTGGGCATCCTGTTGTCATTCTTGTTAGCACTTCGATCAGAGTATCAATATTCGATCTGACCTCCTCTTGCGATACTCTTTGAATTGGGTAAACGGGAAACGCTGAGAATGCATCGGAAACAGAAGCACGATCCCTTACGCAAGAAACAAAGCACCACTGTTAGCATTCGGGCCATTCTGGTGAAAAATTCTGCATTAAAGTTCCATCAGCAAATTCAGTGGTAGCAAATGTCATAAAAAGAAATAACCGGAAATGGTTTCCACCTTTCAGACTTTCAAGGCAGGTTCCCAATTTGCGTCTCCATAATCCTGGCGAAGTTCCAACTGTGATGAACAAAATAAGAACTTAGGATCACGATATAATTGAGCATCTGGATTTTACGGTCTGGTCTACAAACCCATGCCCATCCCCCAAATTGGCGGATTGTGGGTCGCCGATATGGATGCCCAAGCATTCCGTTGAGCTGTGGCTCGGGGAGTCAGTATTGCTCGTGTGACGAATGAACCATAATAAAAATTCACGATCCAATGGCCTTGGCAAAATTCACGATGCCGTTGTTGGTGAGGACAGCAGGTGAGCTCAAACCAGAAATTATTACCTGTCAGAAAAAATGCGTTTTAACATGATCACAACCAAGAGCATGGATGACCCACGTTTAATGGTTCGCCTCCCCCGGACCCCGCTGGGAAGAGAGTGAGTCAAGGCGCGAGACTCGGAAATAATACGAGCACGCGAGTACCGTTGTCCAGCATAAATCCCCCTCCATCAGCCGGATTGAAGAAGTCGACAGCACGCTTCTCTAGAGGTGTCCCAGTGGAGCAGATAAACTGTAATACAACACTCAGTATCAAGGCCTTGAAGAAACGAGCCATGTGAGAACAGAGGAAGCAAAGGAGCCTTGCAAATCTAAGGCTGTAGCTTCTCAGTTTATACACTTGCTGGAAAGTTCGTTTGTTAACAAGACGGGAAGAAGCCTGAACGCTAAAGGCGGTAATCCCCGGATAAACGTGTGATGGACATGACGAGTACGACATGGTCGCGCTAGCCACCCATGCAACTCGATACCACACACTAAAAATAGAGTTTTCATAACTTGGAGACGACAGAGACGGGATGTTAATTCAAGACCAAAATTGTTGCTCGGCCGCCGTCAAGGGGTGGGGGGGGGGGGGTCTTCGTTGACTAAAAACCAACGTGTGTAGGGATATGCTGAGTAGACTTCCAGATACTCTGCGATCGAAGAGCAGAGGATGGGCCAGGGCTGCAACTCTCGTTGGGGTGTGCTTTCCACACTCGGGACACACAGTGAGTCAACTGGAGCATATCCAGAGTGCGATAGATTCCCAAACATGCCTAGAAGTGGGAAAAATAGACTGCATGAACTATGGTAGAAGTATATATTCCCTGAGGAATATATAGTAATCAAACAATGGTTTTTACCTGGTGGGTATTAACTCGTTCAAGGCCCGAGGTGGAAACAGAAGCACAAAAGGACCCCCGAGAAACCAAAATACTTAGGTGATTTCTAAAAGCTGAAATTGAGGGCAAGGTGTGCATCGGGGCTTGCATTCCCGAGAAGTAGGAGAGGACGTAAGTAATCTGTCTATGAGAGACCAAGTGCTGCTTCCTCGTCACCTGAATTGACCATAGTAGTGCAATAAAATGTGTAATTGTAGATTAAGGAAAGTGCAAGATACACTGTAATTGTAGACATCGATGTTGCACTATTCTACAGGATGTGGTCAGGCTACAGGGAGG
>Ga0307509_10004401_pt1 | contig 20378 bp, 13 predicted proteins | sample 10_EM_MG_FD_202245 | JGI IMG/M metagenome (GOLD analysis project Ga0307509, IMG submission 202245) | Populus trichocarpa ectomycorrhiza microbial communities from riparian zone in the Pacific Northwest, United States - 10_EM | ecosystem: Host-associated > Plants > Roots > Unclassified | place... | reverse complement strand
GTACCTTAGTCAGAGGTAGAAAGTAAGAAGAAATAGGGACGATCAACTTACACTTTCTACCCGAATCTTCCATTCAGCCATGGTTTGCTCATACTCCCCATCTGTCTGGGCAGTACCACTCTCCTTAATCTCGCAGCTGACCTTTAAGTCATACTGAGCCAGCATGCGCGCCATGATACTGCGTGGGTTGCACACTGGGCGACCAAGTGCAGAGGAAAACAATTCTTGGATTTTGAGCCAAAAGCGTTCTCGTCCTCCTCGGATGGAAAACTCGCCACCATGCTGAACACACAGCCGGGCAAGAAGAAGCTTTTCCCCATCACTGAATCGATTGCGTACCGGCCGTGTATGTATGATTTCTAATTCTTCGTGGTCCTGAATTGATCCTGCAGCTGGTGTGGTTGACATTTTTGTTCGCCTGGAATGGTGTTCGCATGGGACAACGTCATCAGTCAACAGATCAGTCAACAAAACTCTTTTACGACCGCCTTATCTCAGAACTGTTCTCAAGACTTTACTAAAGTTGAGCCACAGTAGACTTATACAAATTTGGAATTGTTAGCGCCGTTGCTCTGGCAATAAGTACAGTTCGTATTACGACCGTCTTAGCAGAACCTGTCTAATCACAATGTGGGAATGGGTTTATTCAAGAAGCATCAATGATCCGCCAAACCAGGTCCTGTCGGGTCCCTCCGTGAAACAGTGCAACAAGGCTGGTGATTACACTTTCTTATCCCGTGAATTTTACGAGCGAATTGGAGAGTTCTAATTCTGCATTTCTTTAGGCCCGACCGGATCAGACAAATGTTCCAGCACGATACGTAAGTGCATGATAGGCAAAGGGGGAGGGGGCAGGGCTTACGAGCAGATAAACTAAACCCAATCCTTAATGCCCCCCGATAAACACCCGTCATGGATCGGTCATCTCAGCGATCATAGCCCCGCTTTAACGGTCTCATCAACTCGGATCGTGAGCACTCACCCAGCCTCTTTTTTTTCTTTCTTTCGGCAATCGTCAGCCCTACTCGGGTACAGCCTCGCAGCGCCACCTATGTGAAGCGAGAGAAAGAGAAAAAAGGAAAGGGGGAGAGCAGAGAGAGAAGCTTCTTTACAATACGGTAATAGCAACTCTCATTTCGGCCGCGAATCAGCATTCGTTTTCGGTTTGCGGTTGATGACGCTTTATCATGAGTGGGGAGGGCCGTTGTCTCAAGGATGCTGCATGAGGAGCTTGTTACGCCGCTGACGCACGCAGGAGCCATTCGTGGGGAAAGTGGGCGGAGGGTTTGGATGGTCTAACTCTTGCTTCATCTCTGCAGAAGTTTCTCGCCGCTGGGGGGTTGCCAAGTTTGGCATTTCAATTAGGTACGGTACGGGGAGTGTGCGGGTGAGGGGTTAGTCTACCTTTTGGTCGGGGAAGCCTTAACTCAACCTTCCATCCCCCATGTACAGTACTGTACAAGTATCATACGAGTAAACCTCGTTAACCTTGCAACACAACGAACCTCTCAAACTCATTTCTAGCGACTATAGATCAACAACCAAATACTAGCTAGTATTTAGATTTTACTTTCTCCGGTAAACTTGCTGCTCACTTCGAAAATCTCGGAGCGGGAGTGTTGGGGCTGAGGACGATAGTATTACATAACGGATTTGGAGTGGAAGGAGACTTTGCGGCTCGGGGAGCAGACAAAACGGGACCGTAGCCAAGCCTTACGTTGCCTGTTTCACTTCTGCGCCACACCTCAGTGTTAGTCTACGGTAGTCTATCCTTCCGCCAAACTTCACTCGCCACGTTGCGGGCTAACCTCTACTTCCGGAAATACAGGTAGACTACCGTATTGATACAAAGAGGAAACCTATTTACAAAATTAATTTCAGTACACGACCTACAAGTAGTAAACCACCTCATGCCCATTGTTGGACCAGGGGCGGCATCTCATCCATGCGGGTTGCCGAAATCGTGATTGAGGCGGCGAATATGAAAAGAGAGAGAGGGGCACTTGGACGGGCAGGACTTCTCCTCTTCCAGCGCTATTAATGTAGGCTATTAAATACGGGAATTCAACGACCGTAAAAAGCGCCCTCTGGGTAGGTAGGGGGGATGTCAATACGCGTTCATCCAACGAGAGTGGTCGGAAATCGCTATCCATGTCCTGCCGAATGTCCATATGGGGCACTTTGGAGACAGACGACTCTAGGGTGAGGAGATGTTGATCGATCCCGATTCGTCGTATGGATATGGTTAGACGCCGCTACCGGCACTACTCGAGTACAGCATGCTGCGGGATCTAGACATGGGGGGCGTGATAGATATATTCCTAGAGCGAGAGAACGTTGATCGATCCCTATTTGTCGGGGAAGTTTGGCTGGATGCTGCTCGAGTATTCCATCCTATCCTGCCAGATGTGGTCAAGAGGTCGCCATAAACACAGGCTGGAAAGGGGATAGTCTATGTCAATACCAGTTTGTCGGGTGAGGGTGGTTAGACATCTACTCTCACTCGTTGCCAGGGGTGGCCGCAGTGGTGTGGTGGAGTTGTTATTATCAGAATCAACAAGGCCTTTTTTACTCGTGGGATATCATAGAGCAGTGACGTGAGATAACAAATCTCGTCACTGCTATGAGTGCTTAAGGTGAAGCAGAATTGAGCCTGCTATCACGAGAAGACGGCATTATTTCTGGCACTAGATACCTGACCATCATCCCCCTTCTAGCCTTCGCCGGGTCTAGTTGAAGCACCCCCGTCAGCATCTATTCTTCAACCCATGCTTTCAACACTACACCGACCCTGCCAGTGCCAAACCAGCTCCTACACAATTGCTTGAGGAAAAGTGCTATGTCGTTTGAGTTGCCCCAGTGATAAGGGACAACAGTTTTTAGTCGCTTTGTTTATTGGGGTGGCTAAGTACCGCTGGCTTCATTATGTCTTTTGTACCCATTCTAGTGGAGGGAATGCTGGACTACAGAGTCTATTGTTTAATCGTTCGAGCTGATATACACTGCATAGCACGCATTTTCTTTGAGATAAACCGTAAACTGAATATTACCCTGTTCGATTCGTATAAAAAAATCACCAATTGCCACCGGAAGCCTCCTGCAACTATGCTCCTATCATACTCACCCCCATGCTATGCCATCCCATTTCAGAAGGGCCACAAAACGCATCTGTGTCAATCCAACTGGGGTGTCGGCTCGCGCAGTTTGTTTTCCCCTTCGACGGGCTCTGTCTCAGATCCAACCGGCTTGGGCATAAGGGCAGCCTGCTGCTCAAGTTTTTCGCGTTTCTCACGTACCGAATCCAATATCGCGCCAGCCCTCTCTCGCTCGTTTGTCGGTTTCTCATCGTCTGGTATCGATTCCGATTCGTCGAGAATCCGTCTTGCCAGCCTTTCCGCGCCTTCAAGGTGATCACTCTCGAGATATGTGGAAGCTAGGCTCAACATAACTCCAAGGATTAGCCCATCACCGGCATCAAGGTATTCCTCAGTACGCTTTAAAAGGTCCTCTCGGATATCTCTCGCTCCAGCAAAGTCGTTTTTGTCTAAGCATTTTGATGCTAAAGCTTCCGTATTGTTGATGATGCTCTTGTCGACTACCTTTAGGGCATTTATGATTTTTGCATCTCCTCTTTCTTCCGCCAATTTCTCGGGGGTCATGTCAGCATCGCTGGTAGCATAGGGACTTGCACCTGCACTGATCAGGATCTGGACTGCCTCTAGATTGCCCAACTGTGACACCTTGTGCAATGGTGTGATTTTACGGTTGTCGGCTATTCGTGGATCTGCTTTGGCGTTTACCAAAAGTTTCATCACCTCTAGACAAGGGTCTTGAGAAGCCAACAGCAGTGGTGTTGAACCCTCGTTATCAATTGCGTCGACATCTGCCCCTGCTTCTAGTAGCTCTTTGGCTGCTTCAGTTTCGCTGTAGGCATAGTGTAAAGCTGTCCATTCAGCTCGATCCTTCCTCTCTAAATCGGTACCGCGCTGAACCAACTCTTTGACAACGGGCGAAAATCCGTACCATGCAGCCCAGTGCAATGCAGTCCGGCCATAACTGCTCGTTGCGTTCTGGTGCGCACCGCCATCCAGAAGGGCCCGAACAACAGATAGATCTCCGCACATGGCAGCACAGTGCAGTGGTGTATGCTTGCTTAGGTCTGTTGCGTCTGGATTCGCTCCGATTTTAAGAAGCGCCTCTACGGATTCCAATTTCCCCGTGAGTGCCGCAGTGTGTAACGGAGTCTGGCGATTCTTGTCTTGTGCATTCGTGTCGGCCTCATGCTCAACAAGTTCCTTTATTGCTAAGTTATTTCCTTTCTTAGCAGCAATATGTAGTGCAGTGTATCGCTCGTACTCGGTCTTCAAATCCGATTTTGCTTTCCCCTCTTCCAGTAGAATTTTTAACACTTCCGTATGTCCACGTTCAGCTGCTAGGTAGAGTGCTGTTGCTCCTGTGTTGTCTTGTGTATCTGTGAACGCAGGATCGAATTCAAGGATTACTTTAACGACGAATTTATGACCATTTTCCGCCGCTATGTGTAGGGGCGTTCTACCCTGCCTAGTAGTGCCAATAGTTGCTCCCCACCCCAAGAGTTTTCTAGCAACTATGTCTTTCCCGGATCTTGCGGCAAGATGGAGGGCTGTCATCTCGGTCACATCTTGGACCCGCTTGTCAACCAATGCCAAACCGTCGAGAAGGGCCTCCACTACTGAGATGTGGCCTTTCATAGCCGCTAGGTGAAGTGGTACCATTCCGTTCGAATCTTCTGCGTTGGGATCTGCGCAGGCATTGAGGAGCATCTTCACCACTAATTCACTTCCACCTTCCGCAGCCAGGTGAAGTGCGGTTGATCCGTTGCAGACTTTCGCAAGATCGGTGCCATCTTTGTCGAGAAGCCTTTCGACAACATTCGCACTTCCATTTAGTGCAGCAACATGAAGTATTGTCTGGCCGCCCTTATTTGTCCATCCAACATCTGCTCTGGAATCTTGTAAAAGTATTCCCATCAGTGCCCCATTTCCACTTTCTGCTGCTATTTCCATAGCTAAACAGACGGTTTCCTGCATTGAAGGGTCCTTCGACTGCAGGTATATCTTGATGACTTCCAGAAAGCCGAGCTGAGATGCTAGAAGAAATGGCAAATTGGATAGACAGGTAGTGAACGGTTGTTTTGCGTAGGCCAATAGCTTGTGCAAATCGAACCAGACCTGTAGTTGGTCCGTGTCCGCGAGCACGTGCGATACCCTATCGTGGAACGTTGCTTCTGGGCCTGTTGTGTCATCACTCCCTCCAACGGCCCTATAATGTTGTGGCCAATATTGCCCAACATAATTCAAGAGACCAAACTCTCGCGCCTCGGGGATAGCCAACTGTGGTGACCCGTCTTCGCCCAGTTGTACAAATGGCCCACCACCCTGAATCTCTTTAGTTGCTAGGTAAGCTACACAAGCACGTGCAATATCGAGATGAGGTTGAATACTAGGACGGTACCACGCCGCTTCGTCGAGCCGCTCCTCTAGTAGGAACTCCCTCGCCGACGGATGTACAAGGTGAACTTGATGGTTGTCTATTCTGATGAGCGGGCCGAACGCATCAGCGAGATCTGCGCCTAAGTCTCGAGAAAGTTGATCATTATCGATTTGTGGGGGCATCGTTTCCATCGCTAAGGCAATCGCAAGCTCCTTAATTTCTAGCGGCCGGAAGGAATGTAGAATCCACAAAAGCGCCTTCCTAGCCCATTGGCGAATTCTCGGAGGCACGACTTCAAGGATACGCGTGTAAGTCTTTTCTATTCCGCCCCGCAACAATCCAAGTTCCTGCTCGACAAAAAGCGGCGTTGATAATTTTTTCAGATTCGATAGGTGACCCAGTGCAAGTTGCACGCCGAGAAATGATTGTTCCGCATGATCCAATTGGTTGCTGATTTGTTGTTTTAGTCCCGAATATCTTGGAGCCGCCTCGATAAAGTCTGAGATTTTACTCTCTCGGAATAACTCAGTTCCCTGGCGGGCTTCCTCTTCGGCGTCCAAGTCAATAGTAAAATCTGGTCTCTCCCAGTAATTTGGGCTCCTACTGCTAGTAACAATAAATTTGCACGATGATTTTGCGCCTTTGTGGGTCTTTATTATGTTCTCCAAGAACTCAGGGCATTCGCACTCGTTTAAGGCATCAATGATAAATGTCATGGGACTCCCAGGACAGCATAGTATTGCCCTAAAAAGTGACCATGTGTCTTTTACCCGCCAATTTGGACTTTCACGGACCAATTGAGTATACATGTCCTCTACTTGAGCGAATAGTGCAGGCTTATGAATTAGAAGCTGGTAAATGAGGGATAAGAGCGCCGCCTCTGGCCTTCTTCGAACTTCGTCTTCTTTGCTAAAGAAGAAGTAAACTGCACTAGACACCTTTTGTCCGATGCGAAAATCTTTGGCTAGAAAGGTTGAAAGAGCCGTTTTCCCACTGCCGCTCCTCCCGTGAAAGTATAGGAAAGTGGAGGTCTGCTCTGTAATCCACTTCTGGTATTTCGCGTGGTTCGGTACCCACTTAAAAGCCTCATCGTGTGTCAGGACACGTGTGGGTAGGTGGGTCTTGGGGCTCAAGATGGAGAGGTTCTGGAGACAATTCAAACAACCTTCACTGAAGGCTATAACAATCATAAGTCTCATATCATATTGTGGAAATTTGATTGAACTTGTATATTAGGGGTTCATGCACACACCTGGTATTTGGCGAATAGAATCAGGGCAAAACCACTGAAAGTAGTCAAAAAGGTAGTAGTAAGGAGACTTGCTCATGTCTTGGTGGATCCCAATATCGCCAGAGAGTATTGGGATCAAATACTCATTGCCGGTTCCCAACGAACCAGAAGAAGAATCGACAACCTATATGTATATACACCTCTAGTTAATAAAAACGCGTCGTAGCTTTATTTGTCGAAATATATTGAGGTAGAGCAAGAATTGGGTGGGACCGGATTGGTTGTCTGAGGAGAGCGTGACTTACCTTTGAGCCCATCCATGGGGTATCACTCGACTCGGTGCAAGTGAGGATGTAGGGGTATTTCCTTGTTATTATCTTGAAGTCGTTCGAGATCTTTTCTATCTCTTTGGCGCAGCTTCGGGAGAGATCGACATATGATTGCTTTATAGGTTGCTCAAAGGAAGCACAGATAACTCTAAAAGCTATATTCTCCCAGGTTGATTCCATTGTTGCCTGGTGGGGAGTTGCTAAAAATACCTGGGTATATTGTTAGGAGTCTGTTATGCAGAGAGAGATTGGGAATTTTACTGGATAGGGATTTGCGGGGATAAACCAACATAGAGGTGCGGGTGGAAATTGGCATGTAAATGCTTTCATGTTCGGCGATCTATAGAGCCTGGGAGAACCGTATGTTAGCATCGCTGCACCTATTGACGAAAGGTCACTAGTGGTATGATACCTGTTTGACAATAATACCCCCATAGCTGTGGGCAAGGAAGGCAATAGGACGCATCTATTATCGTTGTCGGAGCCTTAGAAAACCTCGAACCCAAGAAGAAATAACCCGCGAAACCACTGTTGGTAAGGACGTTTTGTATACCTGATGCTCCTTACCCCTTTTTGCTATTATCTCATCTAAAAGCCGTATAGCTGTCCTCCTTATACCACAGGGCGAAAAGACCCCATCAAGGTCCTCATCGGAACGGTATCCAAATGTCATGATACGGGAGCCTTCCGGAGAATAACGCAGTAGCTTGTCCACCAACCAAGTTTGCTGATCGGGTTTAGCGGAATCCTTGTTCGTGGGTATAAATGACCTGAGCGGATGCCCATTCAATCCATGCAACACAACGATGCTGCTTCGGTTAGATCAAAATAATTTCAGGATTCACAAGCACTTACTCGCATCCAGATTCAGGGTTAACTTCCGCCTGATTCTGGGGATCAACATCTAATACCGAGAGGCCCTCATCCGGGATGGAGTCCCAGGTCCTCGAGCGCCGGATGGTTGAGCTCATATCGAGACAGCTCAGTCGCTCTTGCGTAAGAGTGTTAGCATTTGATTATATCTGCCTGAGGGAGAACTTACAGATGCGTTATGTTGATCCTACTTTGGTGGCTTTTGGATTTATTTTTTAACAGGAGGGCTTACGGAGGTATCCCCTAGGCACTATGATGAATTATCGAGACAGTGGAGTGGGGAGAGCGGGATAACAATCAGCCAAGTTTGCTTCCGCTGATCCTTCGGAAGCGGTAATTCTGGACTAAAGTTTCAATGTGCCAAAAATCAAGCATACCAGTGAGTGTTGATCTAGCTGCAACAGGCGGCCTAATTAGGGCAATGGGTACCTGATATGTGAGAGCTTTTCACGACTAGGACTCGACAGTGGTTACCGTGCTTCGAAAGCACTATTGAGGCGCGGAAGGATGTGGTATCGTCCCCGCCATTAGGCAATTGTTTCAATGGGGAGACCCCCGCCTTTCCCAAGAAAGATATAAAAAAAGGGAAAAAGAAAAAGAAAATCAATTGGGTTTCTAGGCATTGTGTGACACTTTTAAAATACAGACATGTCCATCAAGTGCTCCGTCATGCAAAATTAGGCTACATTGCCGCATCAGCGAGAGAACCGACAGACACTTTTATGTTGAAATAAGTAGCGGCTGAAGTGAAACTTGGAAATCTGACCTTTGGGAAGCCCAGTCCTACCTACAAAGAGTTAGCGTATGGGGGTTTATTGCGATTTCGAGACTAAATTAGGATAAACTCTTACAGTATTTGAATGCATGAGCGCCTTGACTGTTCTCGCCACTAGCGTTCGATGCGATATCTGATACCCCACTTGTACCTTAGCAACTCAGATATCGTCACAAACCTACTCGAGTACTCGTAGATCGTGCAATAAATTGAAACTCTTGATTGATGGACGGTTCCTGATCTGGGCTAGAAATATGGATGGGTATTTTGCGAGGTCTACTTGGAAGGTACAGCCCCAGCACATCGGCTATCCAAAGAGCCGGAAAGCGCGGCACGACCAGCCCAGGCAAGTGCATTGTAACCTCTGGCTGTCTTGACCTCTTGACTCCTCTGTACTCAGCCTTTGCATATGATCTTGTGCTCAGGCGAGAGAGCTAATATGTGAACACCGTCATATTGGCTAAAGTAGCTGGGTGCCTCTTCCGGTAAATAAAAAATCCTAAAGTTTTCATGCAATCTTTTTTTCTTCAGTGTTTGGATTTAAGTTTCGACAATCAACAGACCTCCCTGCGCGCGTCCGAAACAACCAACCTCGTCAACTTTCTCCAGTTGCTTGCCGTGCCAAAGCGAAGTGGAATGTCACGCGCAGTCTCTCAACAAAAGAAAGGTGCGGAAGTTGTCCTGTACTCGTACTACCCGAGCAATATCGAATGTTTCACTCTAAGGACATTCGAAATCTCTCATTTGTCGAGAATGCTGAATGGCTGCGGGGTTTCTGAACCCAAGGGTTCGACCCCACCTCCGAGTCGAGAATTCGACTTGGATTAGAAAACTGGCATCTGGTTGTTGTTGTGCATGAGATTACTCTTCGTTTACCAATATGACAAGTAGGAATTGTGCTATATACTATCATACACCAAAATTAGAACTCGTTCTGTCTCCTGTGCCTGAACATAATATCAACCAAATAAAATCCACGAGTGAAATAGATAAAAGAGCACTTTCCTAAGAACCCATGCTTATCCACCCCTTTTATCACAGTTAATACCTTCCCTTCTGTCTCCGGTAAACACTGTGGCCAGCGCTCAAGTTATCAAATTAATCAACTAATATTTTGCAGGTAAAGTTGACATTCTAAAGCGAGGTTAAACTGTTCAGAGGGGAGAGCTGATAGCGCAAAGATTTAGCTCTCTCGAAGAATATAACGACCTGCATTCTACCCTACAATTTTCTATATAACAATATCAACAACCAGACCCTCGCCCTTGTTATGGAACCCTCTACACAGTTTCTTATCGGCCTCACTCCAGCCGGGGATGAGGGCTCAGCATATCGCACAAAAAATGCGAATGGCAACGAACGCCAACGGTCCAACATGCTGGATCGGGGTAGCGAGCTCGTAGTTCAAGGGGACTTGGTACGGGTCGTCCATGGGAGATACGGGTCGGGCTCCGTGTCGGCGGCAACATTGCTTGTTGTTGAGTTTCGTTTCCTGAGCTACAAAAGTGACCGCCGCTTCCGTCAGGCTGTCATAACATTGCAGTTCTCGAGCTCAGACAAAAGTGAAGAAGGGCCGGTGGTAGCTTCTATCACGCCATATGGGCGATTTTGCCTGAACCCGACTGTGACCAGCGAAGAAAAGACTATAACGACAAACATCGGAGCGAACGTAGGAGTCGGCGGGGTCGGGGGAGCGACTATTGGCCTGGGTTGGAGCCTGAGCAAGGCGAAGGAGAGAACACATCAAACGACATTGGTGGGCTCGACGAGACTAGAACTGCGAAATTATGGAGGTAAAGATACAGCGCGGTGGGTCTTGAGTGAGAATCGTAGTCAATCAGATGGAATACCTTCCTTTTTCCGGGCGGGGATACTGCTCAAGCGCAGCTCAGATGCCGAATTTCGGGCGACTATCGAGATCACAGCAGAGGCGGACTTAGCATACTCTATTAGGAATACGTTTGAGAGTTGGACTGGGAAGACCCCTGTCGATGATCCGATACTCTTTGATCCTTCACTAGAACCACAGGGAGAATATCCCCTTCCCGAAATCGATTTGGATAACCTCTCCAAGTACAATTTAGAGAGTATCATGTCTGTAGAGAGCCTCGGAGCTCAACAAAGTTAGGGTATTTACACTTTTATCTTGGAAGAGTCAAACTATTTTTAGGTAATTTATCCAGAGGTAGATCGTGCTAACATAATTTCTATATACAGAGTCAGGTGTGGAACTCATTCTCGAACGGATTGTCACTCCTATCTTTTGGTGAAAAAGGACGTTGGAGGGATTTCTACAGGTTATAAATGCGCTGGCTAAGAGCACATCAAGGGGCTGAAGAGCCGGATGATGGGAAATGTATTCAGAGAAGAAGCTACAGCTATGGTATTGGGGTTTGTATTTGGATATCAGTTCTGATAGGGAATAGATGTACTTATCCCTGGATTGGGCACTGTTGGGTTGGTACATGATCTCATAAATACCGTAGAATCTGATGAAATTCTATTATTTGGGAGCCAATACTAAATTCGGGCTCAAAGTTTCCGATTCTTTTTTCTCCTGGGAATTTGTGCCTGTACCGTATGCAGAGGTGTATGCAGAGGGGCATTGATTAAGCGCGGGGTGCTTCCTTATCTGCGACTGGATTTCCCCGCTCACGGCTGCATGATTGACTCATGGGCACAAAAACAAATATTTTAATTGCTTGTTTGTGAACAGATCGAGGTTTGAAAGATTCTGGGCTGTCTTAAGTTACGAGGTACCGGTATTTGCGGTTGAAGCATCGATGAAATCTGACAAAAGTGGTCAAGGCTGAGAATGTGGGAGGCGGTATGATACCAGTTTTCATTTGCCGAAATTTGGTGAGTGTCTTCTTGCAACCAGAATAATGACCAGCCATGGCACTTTTGTTTCCCGGGAAAAGAAGTCGGGTGAAACCCCCCCCTCTTTCGCCATGAGGGCTTCGCCCCTTGTGTCCTGCGCATTGTGCTGCTCTGGGGTTAAGATACTTGCATGATACATGTGGTATGGTACTCGAGTACCGTACCGTACTTGTGCCATCAGAACTGAGAAAGGCACTCGGACTATCCTTTTATTTGCCTCGGCGTAGGGTCGGAAGAGATTCTTCTCCCGAGGGGGAATTCTGGGTGTCCCCGGGCTGTCCCCGGGCTGTCCCCGATTGCTCGAGTACTGGTATTCTGGTTTTTATGGTATTTTATGACACAGCACAAGTATTCATCTGCAGCTTCCACCCTTCCTATCATGGCGAAACTCAGCGAGTGACGAACAGGGATCAATTGCTATAATTTTTATAACCCTAACCTTGTCGATTTTTGTCCACCAAATACCGAGACCTTGCTCGGCTCCTGCCTAAAAATAATTTACCCCACCATCGAAGAGGTGGGGTGTGGCCCTCGCCTATTTCTTTCCAGAGCTTGAGTCCCCCTTTCCTATCCGAGCCACGCTTGGCGCACTCAAAATACTGTCCATGCGCATTTCCTCTCCGTTTTCAAGCTACCGTGTGACCGAGACTACCTGTCAAGTCTCGTAAAGCCCGATATGGGATTGCTGGTGGGACTCAGTCTGCCACCCAAGAGTGGTCCCAGCTCGACAAGTTACATAACAGAACTGCTAATTCTAGCTAATGGGATCCAACAAGCTCTCGTGTCGGAGAGATGCTAACCCTTCTTGGGAGCTTTTGTCTGGGCCTGAGGGTTGGGGGGCTGGCGGAAATACTCGAGTATCATACCGGTACGATAGTGGATTTCACGAGATTTCACAGTGGCAATGCTGAAAATCCGGGGGAAACCTTGTTGATTGGGCAAAGGGTACGGTACTTGTATGATCTTAAACACGGTACCCCTCCTAAAAATCTTAGATAGTGTGTACCGTACTTGTACTTGTAGGGTACTCGAGCAGCGCCCCACTGCGGTTGATTTTTGAACAAAGTGGGGACAATTGTCCCTCTTCCATGCGCAATGTGGGTTTAATGATCAAGCCAAGGTGGGACACAGCTTCTGCGTGCTTGTGATCAATTAGATGAGGCATAGAGACCCATTTTGTATTTCAGAAGCTGATGTGTTAGAACTCTTTTTCCCTCTGTGCTTGTCCAGTAGGACACAATGTTTTACCCACAAGTGTGGTAGCTTGTGTGGGCTAACCATGGGTATCTGACTTTATTTTTTACACTCCAGCTCAAAGGCCGGGCAAGCTACACATAAGTCACGCTCCAGCACTTGAGTACATCGGAGAGGGGAAAAATTATAGCGCCACGAACTTTGACTCTATCAGGCTTTTGAGCTTGCGATTTCCTCCTTTTGTTCTAAGGCATTCGCTCCATCGTCAAAATGCGTTCACCAGTGCTGCTACCTGCTAAAAAACTGCCTCCTGAGTTCACAAACGAGGACGACGTGGGCGAGGAAGATGCAATTTCTGCCAAACACGATGATATCTTGGAGGAAGTCGATCAGGGAAACTTTAGGGATTTGGAGGATGCGGCCGGTCGTGAGCGTTTCGAATCTAAATGGGGCGAGTACCTCGGGCATGCCGATAAAGATCAAAACACACTTCTACATACGATGATGAACAACGGACCTTCCGGCAATTCAACCAAGCGCGCCATAAAGAAGAGGTACCGGAAATTGCTAATGCTCTACCTCATTCGAAACTGTCCTGCCCTGCTATCACACCCGAACAACAACGGAGAAACAGCAATCGAAATAGCAATTAGAAGAGTGGAGTTTCATGCTGAATATACTGAAGAAATGGTGGAGTCTGCGTCGGCAAGCTGTATCCTGAAACTGTTGCAAGGGGGAACCTTCCTGCACATATTGCTAGAGAAAGTTCCGAGAGTCGTCCCGTTTGTACTAGATAAATACAAGGAGGCCCACCCTGGAACGAAAGAGCTGGACGAGAGGCCGTTCCAAAGGCCCGACAGTGATGGAAATACGCCGCTTCATATTGCAGTCAAATACAGATCTCCGAAAGAGGACCTGAAAGAGCAGGCAAGCCTTGTGAAACGTCTTATCCACCTATGTAAGGACTCATTACATCATTACAACAAGCGGAATTTCTCTCCCTACCTCTACCGTCAGGAAACCCTCAAACAGGTGGACGCCAAACCAACCGGTCCGGCAATAATGCAGCCACCTGTGGAGGGGAGTGAGGAGAATGCGGAGGAGCAAAAGAAGATTTGTATGAGCTTAAAATATTGGTCCATGCACTATTTTTACGATCGTCCGGATATGATAAAGAAGGCTCTCTTTACAAGCAGATCACGTTAGTGGGACCTTGTTACTACCTCTTGGGATGGACTTGCGCTGAACATAAATATACAGAACCTGAGATTCATTTCGACCTCAGCGAAATTGATACGAGCACGATTAAGGGAGGAATTGTTGAACATCTACAGATGTTGACATTCCTGAAGTATGAGGAGATTCTACGATACATCCGGCTGCCAAAGTTACCAGCCCAGCCTCAGAGTAAGGGACCGACGGGGCCAGGACTGGGCAGATCTACGGGGATGATGGGGGAACCGGAGATCTCGAAGTTGTTCAATTGGATAAGATTCCATAAAGTGAAAAAAATACTTAAGATTGTGGTAGAAGATCGGGCTGGCATTCCGCACAGCGATCAGGTTATTGAGAATTGCCTGAATAACTTTGATGTTGAGATATGGGATTGGCGTAAGCTGGATCTATGTAGCTATACCATTCTTGCGGCCGCACCGAAGGTTAGAGTATTATATTTATACTCGAGTGGAAACCGGGCCGTACTACAAAGCTGGTGCAGCACTTCCGGTCTAAGAATCTTGGAAAGGGTCAGATACTCCTTTTCCATAATATTGACATAGTTTTTGCACTTTTATTGACTCTTATCTTCCGTATAGTTAGAAAAGGTGGATGTTTCTATCAATCTAGTATGATAACCCCAGCCTCAGGGTGTTCATTTTTGGAGTGCTGACGATAAGCCAGGGACATGAGACGAGGGAGCGGATGGCCGATTACAAAAACGACTTTGAGAGGAAGCTGAAGACACAACTTCCGGGTATCGATCTAACCTGCAGAATATTGGGAGGTGAGAAGCGCCAAGGTAGCCGAGCAGAATCTACACCTCTTCCATTATCCGGTTCGGGGGAAAGGTGATTCCACGGGTTTCCACTCGCCTCGTATATACCCATCACTAACCAGCATAGATCCCCTTGGTTGTCAGCGATGGAAGGTTTTGCTCGCTTCATCCGAAATGCCGAATTCGGCGAAGGAGGTGAGCCTGCATTCGTGCCAAAGAAGATCAAGGTGGCCATAATCGATGATGGTGTCCTCGGGTTCTCCAAGGAGATATGCGAGCGAATTAGCGACGGTGTATCGTATTGCAAAAACCCTGGGCGGGAGGACTACTCAAAACATTATTACTTTGCTTCAGGCGGGCACGGCACCGATATGGCACATCTAATTTGCAAGGTTTGCCCTAGCGCTAGCCTATACATTGCCCGGCTTGATGAAGGTTTGGCTCTAGATGGAAAGCGGCAGATTTCTGGAGATTCCGTAGTCAAGGTAAGGCATCATCCCGCTAGGCCTCGATAAGTTTCTCACTAATTCTCGGTTCAGGCAATAAAATGGGCGACTGAGCAAGACGTTGACGTTATATCTATGAGCTGGTCTCTCGAAGGCTCCGGACTGAAGCCTGAAACTATAACAAACCTCGACACGGCTATCCAAGAGGCAAAACAAAAAAACATCCTAATGTTTGCTTCAGCAAGCGACCAGGGAGAGGCCGACCGCAACAAGGATATCTATCCCGCCAGCTGCGACTCCGTAATCACCATTGGCTCGTGCACGTCTGACGGGGATCCATCCACAGGCGTTCGCCCTGACCAAGTAGCCTACCTCATCCCCGGGGAAGAAATAAGGGTGACCGACGAGCAGGATCTGATAAGTGGGAGTTCCGTCTCCGCTGCACTAGCATCCGGCCTTGCAGCCTTAGTCCTGCATTGTATAGATATATACTTGCCCCCGTACTTGGAGTCCCCCGAAACTCAAAGGCAGAAGAGCGATGACTACAGGCGTGTGCGCAGGGCGTTCAAGTTGATGGCTCAGTCAGGGAAATACCTTAACGCTCCACTATTCTTCAAGCCCGGTTTTGGCAAGATGGGATGGGAGGATACGGGTGCGGGGTCTATTCACAAAATGACTGGAAAAGAGGAGTTTCAGAATTCGATCAAGAGGCTTCTTGAGTATGTGCTTCCTTCCCCACCCCCCGCTTCCAAATAACAAGAGTTGCGAGTTGTATTGGCTGACTTGATGAAGTGATGCGACATGAGCTGTTATGGGACTTTTTCTTTTCTTTTTTTTCTAAGCATGTGCGGATTAGGGTAGGATATTTTGAGATGTGTAGGCTACGGTATGCGGGTTGTTATATAATGGGCGCAAGAAAGAAGTCACCTATTGCGGCAAACGATATTGTAGTAACTTATAGCTCTACTGCTCACACCTTTGGGGTGGGGAAATGCCTTGAACAGGAAAAAAAGTGATCACATTCACGAGAGCACTCCTAACAGCACGGCTCTTAGAGGGCCCTGGTCCGCCAAAAGCCATATGCCCATAGGCAGCCAGCGGAAATCTGGTTTCTTAATTGAAAAAGTACCGAAAAGTGATTTATGTTCAAAAACAGTTTTTTCGGAAATACAGTAAATAATGCGAGTGACACCTGAGTATCCAAAACGCCTATATAACTTTTGCTATAGGTAGGATTCACGAAACCATCTTAACTTATGTCATAAGGAAAAGCAGAAAGGGGACTCAGGGATAACAGAATGCTTGTTAAAGATTTAACTAGTTAATATGATTGTGAGGGTTCTCTGTGCTATTGGAGGAGATTAGCCCGGTAATTGATATGATATCGGATGGGCCCCTCGGTAAAAGGCTAATGCACTAAAACAAGCTATCGTGCTCTAGGACGGGAGATCTACAGCACCCCCCAACGATCTGCAACGCCCCGGGTTGTGAAGCGACCTAGACTATCTTCCAACTGCCCCACCTGATATTTCTCATCTTTTTCTTCTTCCGATCTTTTTGACCCTGTGCAAGTATCATACAATAAAATGGCAGGGAATTGTAGTTTCAAAGCAAGCGGGCTGGGGGCGACAACAACATGTTATGGGATGCTGAATGAAAGGGATCCGGTAAAATTTCTGATATTTGCGCCAGGCAGTAAGTGAGCAAGACAGCTCAAGAACTCAACTCGAATTTTGCAGATACTACTCTACGCTGTTACAAGAGACGGGTGTATTTTTTGTAAAAACTAAAAATAAAAAACAGGAGGAGCGGGAAAGGGAGTTAGAACAAGTACTGAACTAGAATATAGTATTAGCCTTGATGAAGATCCTACAATTATGTTGCCAAGTTGAAGCTGAATCCTATAATAGCTTGTCTTATCACGATACCTTCCCCCTCCCCAGATAGGTGTCGGTTATTTATTTGTTGGGATCGATGTCATTCCGTCCTAGTAACATCCTCACAACTACCTTATGCCCGGACCGGGAAGCCCACCAGAGTGCTGTTCTGCCTTCCGCGAGATCCCCTATGTTGGGATTAACGTCATTTCGCGCCAGCAGCATCCTTACGACCTCCTCACACCCATTCGCAGCAGCCAAAATGAGAGGAGTCTGGCCAGATTGGGTATCGGCTCGGCTAGGATCAATGTCATTCCGTTCCAGTAACATCCTCACAACCACCTCGTGCCCGTTCTTAGCAGCCCACCAGAGCGGTGTTCGACCATCCGCGAAATCTCCCATGTTTGAATCGACGTCGTCCCGTCCCAGCAGTATCCTCACCACCCCCTCGTCCCCATTCTGGGCAGCCCAGGAAAGAAGTGTTTGGCCATTCTCACGGTCCCTGATGTTTGGATCGACGTCATTCCGTTCCGCCAGTATCCTTACCACCCCTTCATGCCCATTCATGGCCGCCCACAAGAGTGGAGTTCTGCCACATTTGGTGTCGGATATATTGGGATCGACATGGCTCCGGTTTAGTAGGGCCCTCACGACTCCCTAGTGCCCATTCTGGGCAGCCCATGAGAGCGGTGTTCGACCATCTGCGAAATCTCCTATGTTTGGATGGACGTCGCCCCGTTCCATCAGTATCCTCACCACCCCCTCATGCCCATTCCTGGCAGCCCACCAAAGAGGTGTTTGGCCATCTTGAGTGTCGCCGATGTCTGGATCGATGTCGTCCCGTTCCACCAGCATCCTCACTATCTCCTCATTCCCATTCCTAGCAGCCCACGAGAGCGTGTGTGTTAGGCCGTGCATCGCGTCAATTGTGCTGGGGTTAGCGTTGTTCTGTTCTTGCAAAATCCTGATAATTTCTTGTATACTCTCCTCGCACCCCACTGGGGCGGTGCTCGCATATATATGTTTTCAGCTATATTGGTGACGTCATTTATTTCCAGTCGTACTCTATTCTCGGCTGCCCAGTGCTTTCCTATTCGGTCCCAGTTGTGTTGTCAACATTATCCAGTCCCAACAGTATCTACAACTCCCTCCCAATACCGGCAAGAGTGCGATTAAGGAAGTTTTGCTGTGACCGTCGTATATGTGGGAACTATGCCTATTTTGTGGCAAATTACGTACTGGTACAAGAGTACTTCCATTTTCATCGCGTATTCGGAATCAGGTAATATTAAAGATTTATGTCCTAATACTATGACCAAACATGGCTAGTAGTAGTGACTATTCCTTACATCATTTATTCTCATACCAGGCCAAAACTTGTTCTCTTTCATTACCGTTTAGTTGACACACAGGTCACTTTCACCTACTCGAGTACTTGTACCATCGGCTACATTGTCCTCTTTGTATTGAACACATCAAATCTTTGATATTTCACATAATCCTGATACACCTTCCGGTACTTTTATAGCAACCGTATTCCGAATACACGATGAGAATAGAAGTACTTGTATGTTAGAATAGAAAGTTTGCGTGAGGAGACCTAGGTGGCAGGAAAACCAGTTATTTTCTGTTAACCTAAAAGTCTTGGACACCCAGGTGGATTGTGAGACCTGGAGGGGGTGTAAAATAGGGCTTTTCAGACCTGAAGAAATCTGATCGTTGCAGAACAACAAATTAGCAGCAACACACCACTCATGGCAATCAGTATGGTTAGTACCCAACTTCTGTAGCAGGGAATCCTAATTCGGGGAATAAAAAGGAGCGCCCACCCCTGTTCTGCTGCATAAGAGATAATGCTTGGCGTGAGGAATAACCTTCTCTCCCGAGCAAATTGTGGCTTTGGAACGTCTGTAGGGGCGGCCCTTCAAGCCGCCAAATACTCGAGTAGACTACGATACCCTTTTTACGGAGGTAGAGCGGGTAAGTTTTGTAGGTTACACGGCTAGAAAGGGAAGGAATACATAGAAAAAAGTCAATCGAACGAAACCCTTTTTCTCTCCCTCCTTTCTCTACCAAGATTTTAAACATTTTAAACTCCTATAGCTCCATGAAAACTTGGGAAATCTCTATTTTTCCTTTATAGTGTGTAGAGAATCACTCAATATATCAGCTAATAGAGCCATAATTCTCATTGGGCTTGTGGTTGAAAATCCTTTGGGGATTGAAGATGGACCATTTTTTCTTGGTGAAGTAAACACGGACTACAGAGTTCCTTCACCATAGGCCTGTAAAGCTCGGCGGCAAAGATTATAATAATATCGAGATGGGAATTATTATACAATAAAATACCGGTAGTCACCGATATCCAGAACCCGCTTCCTCTGACGCACTGGCTATCCTAGCCTTTGTATCGTCTGAGATAGAGCCAAACCCAGCTGGGATGAGGCTTGCCTTATTCCAGTATTGGGAATTCAAATACCGTATGCCGCTCCCTCGGTGCCCGGTTTGGAGACGGCCAGTCTAATCCCATCGGGTGATTTGGCCGGGAGCTTCGAGTTCAATATCAGAAGTGCATATTACCAATCGCCACACCGGCCGTCTCGTTGATTTTGCTAACTGCTGGTGAAGGTGTATTTGTTAGAATATTCGCGAAGGTTCCCTCTCCCATACCCTTACCACGACCACAACTACGGATCACTTATTACCACAATGGATGTTTGACTTAAGGAAGTTATGTTTGGGAAAGTGTTGCGGAAGATGTTAGTTGAAGCGATGGTGGTTTGTACTAGAGGTTAGCTGCAGCGGAGATGTTTGGAAGGGTTTCGGAGTGGCACTACAAGGAGTTAGACGTTTGGGACAAAGGTACACTAAGAGGTGGAACCGGCGAGTGTCATACTAAGTTGTTAGTGAGACAAACGAAGGTATCAGGAAGGAAGACACTAGGAACATTTTGTAAGTAGACGAGACAGAAGGAAGGAATTAAGGGACGAAAGGTTTGGAAGAAGTTTGGGTGTGGTGTGGAAGGAAATGGAGGACGAGGGAAAAGAAAGAAAAAGACTTTGTCGAAGATGGGGAATGGCTTTCTTCTGTAGTTAGGATTTCTGTATATTGTTCGTTAACAAAATTAACCGACTACAACGAGCGTGAAAAATCTTGGCCGGACAACCACAACTCCCTCCAACAACCCCAACATCATAATAATAATAAAAAATTAAAAAATGTAAATACATAGTAGAAATCAATATTTAGTATACCATCCATCTGCCTTAATAATTGCTTCAATCCTATCCACCATTGAACCTGCTAGA
>Ga0307509_10004400_pt1 | contig 20382 bp, 23 predicted proteins | sample 10_EM_MG_FD_202245 | JGI IMG/M metagenome (GOLD analysis project Ga0307509, IMG submission 202245) | Populus trichocarpa ectomycorrhiza microbial communities from riparian zone in the Pacific Northwest, United States - 10_EM | ecosystem: Host-associated > Plants > Roots > Unclassified | place... | reverse complement strand
GGTTCCTTCTGACCCCCACGTACGAGTAGTCTACCCCAATAGCCCACGCACGAGGGCAACCTCGGGTCGGGGGAAGGCAAAAAAAAAAAAGGTGAAAGGATGACCCTTCCGGAAGAAGGAGGACTTCACAATCCCTCACTCGCCGTGCGATCCAACATCCATACTTCCCGATCATCCCAACCCCCCTGGACCCCCCCCCCCAGTCCTCAATCTCGATCCGACCGGCCCACAACAAAACCAAAAGCCCAACCCTGGAAAAGAAAAGGAAAGAAAAAAAGTGGGAGCTGAGAAAAACCACAAAACGCGCTAGGGCTACCCAGATAGAGCTTGCCTACAGTTAGATTTATGTATCATAGTCTATCAATACCTAACTTACTGTAAGTATCCAACTTTTTTTTTTTTACCGACCTAACCGCACCCACCACCACCCCAACTTCCTCTTACCCCCGGGGGCTTTTTCTCTTCCCGGCGGTCTCCATCTCCGATCGATCGGAAGGAAGGAAGAGGAGAAAGAGAAAGAGAAGAAAAAAAATGTGGCGAAAATTTAGATCATTGTGGCGTGAGGTTGGGATATTACCGTTATGATATCGGTATTTTAGGGGGGGGGGGAAGGGGGGATTTCCATGCATGTATGGCGTAGCGTTTTTTTTTCCCAATCGTGGAACAGTTTACTCTCGTGTACCTGGTCTTGAGCTCCGGTTGGGTATTGTATTTTTTTTGGTGGAAATGGAGTGGAACGGAGTGATCGACGGGGGTGGCCAGGTAGGACGGAGATGGATTGATGGCGGGGGGGGGATGAAGTGATCTTTTGGGTGAGGTGGCGGTGATCATTGTGGGGGGGATGTGTGGGGGTCTTTTTTTTATATTCTTTTAGCACGTGATGTTGGTCTCATCTAAAGTCACTCGGATTTGGATATGCTTGGGAGGGGGTGGGTTGGTATTGCTGGGGGTGGGTGATTCGTAGGGCCCGGGGGATGAAGGGAGGGCTTTCTTGTGTTTTCGCGTTCTTGGGGTTCTGGCTCCCCGGCGGGGGGTCATATGTGCCATAAGTTTCGGGAAGGCCTAAAACCGACACATCTTGCATGGTGGTGATTGCCTTCGGCTTGGTCGCGCTGGTACGAGGGAGCCCCTGCCACTTTCTAGTGTCCTGTCGGCCTGGGTCATGGCGTCGGCCCTCAGGGCTAAGGTCTCATGCTAGTTTAGACGCGATCGGTGTTCCGACAGGATCTGTGGCTCTCTTCGGGGATCTGGGGCTAAGATCAAGGGCTAGAGACTTAAGGGTTTGGATGGTTCAGTGCGGGATGGGTAGCGCCGGTAGCTAGAAACCTTCCTAGATCAGGACGGGGGTTCGTTTGCTACCAGTGATAACGTGGTGCTAGACTTAGGTTTAGGTGGGATAATTAGTGGTGGTGGTGTTGGCGGCGGGTGGGTGGGACAGCTTGGACCGCCATAGCTTATTTTGACGTTTGGGTTTAGAAGGATATGGTGTTTCATTTTTTTCTTGTAAATATAAGTGTTCAGCGTGATACAGACTTTACAAATGCTACACGGTAGATATGGCTGGGTTATTGATTTCTTGGAATAACTCTGATTGTGTACCTATAGATCATATTTTTCTATACTATATGAGACTTCGAATATATGATACATTCTTAATATCATAAACAGGAGTTTTATTTTGACTCATAACTTCAAGCTACCACTGTGAAATACAATAGTGTTTTAATTGGTAGAAGCCTAACAGACGATAAAAAAAAACTATACAGAAACTCTCGATTCGACATATCGTACAGTACTTTCCTACTTACTAGGCCCTAACCCAGTACCATGACATGACCAGGGCTTCCCACGGCCTAGGATATTTGAAGTAAAGGATTTCCTTCATGGGTTTTTTTTCCATAGAAAAAAAAGAGAGTTAATTGTGTCCCTGTTGTTGGAATATGGGGATATTGGTCCTAGCCATGCTAGTATCGTGGAGTTCAAGATGCTTGGCAATTGAGCTAGTGGACTACCGTAGTGTTCGGAGCTCTGTGAGACTCCGGATACAGACAACACAAATAGGGGTGCTCGGATATACAGCAACGCGCTTGAGCGCCATAGCCAATCAAGCGATTCTTCGATCCCAATTCCTCTCTTACTTGTCTATATCAATTCTAGTATTTCAACACCTGTCGGTTCCCACTAACCGAGTGATGATGTATGAAGACCCAGGAGAGCTATTATCATTGAATAATATCGGAGGGAGGCCTATGATATCAAATATCAGAGAAGTTTATCATAGGAAAGCGTAGGACGGGTTCATTCAAGGCTAGCGGCTGCTAAGTGTTAGCTTACTTGTACATGTGCTGTGTACCATGTCTCTAAAATTGTGTATATACAGCTTCCAGCAGAAGAGGGATGACGTAGGGTAGGGTAGAGACCATGCTCGTCTATTCAGATCGTTCGGGGGCATGGAAGATTTTTACCTGAGGCTTGTCGGCCAGGGGCGCAGATATATTGTGTCTGTATGATTTTATGAGGAATGAGATGGAGGTGAGGGCAGCAGGGGGGCTCGGAATTATAAAGTCAGAGAGATTCAGGACGTCTGATCTATGCGGATTCGGAGAGACTGTTGGGGATACGGTTGCTACAACTTGTCTAGTATGATATGTGTCCTGGTCGGTAAGAGTGTATCTAGTACTCCAAACCTAGGGATTCGGATTCGGATTTCAAAGATGAGTTATCAATCGCACGGCTTAAAGGGGAAAGATGAGGGAAGGGAAGGAATCTGTGTCTTTCATCCGGAGACTTGAGTGCAGCCCTGGCAACATGGTGAATATTTGATTCTGCTTTGGGGGGCGAGGGCAAAAGAAGTTCATTGTTTATCATGACTAAGGATACATATTTTCTTCACCTACGTTGGTGAGGGTGAAGTTCAAGGCAGACTGGGAACTTAACTTAGGCATCAAGGAACCTCCTCAGATTATGGAGCAGTATTGGTTCATCCCTCCCGCCTCGATTTCTGGGGAGCTGCTTGAGAATGTGGGCCATGCATTTCCTATCAGCCTTCCCCTTTCTCTGAATGCCACGCCTAGTGCAAACATTGTCTGATTTTTCAACCCCATCCCTTTGGTCTTCCTCATGCCACCTATGCTCATGCTCGGTCCCCGATCCATGTCTCTCTAAAGCTTGTACCACCGTTCCAAACCTATTCCTTCAGCATCCGGTCTTTCTTACCTTCCTCTTTGGTCGGGTACTAGCAAGGCATATATTGGCAGGCGGTGGCATGCGGTGGCAGGGTGAGTGCTAGGAGCAGACATGGAAGTTGAAGTGGCTTGCGATGTAAGGGCGGTTAGTCGGTCTAACCGTAGTGAGTGTGTCTGGTTATTGCATAAACATTGTGGAAGGTATTATAATATGATACAAGAACGGTTCATATCTAGGGTGGTCAAAATATCCGAGCTTGGGTAACAAGTCTTTCAACAAAGAAGGCTTTGGGGTGAAGGGTAGAAATTAGGGCTAAGTCCTGTTGTAGCCAGTTTTCAAGAGGAAGCCAATAAGTTGTTGTTTCATAGGCTTTTTTTCTTGTCTTTTTTCCCCTCTAGTGAAAACGGGAGCTCATATACCGCATTACCTGGTTTTATTCGCGTGCCGCTAGTACGTTGAAATGAAGTAGGGTCTGAAGCAAATCATTAAATATATGATAGTCAGGAATAGTCCAGAATAAGCTTGGTTTTAGCCATAGAGGATTAAGTGAGGCCCTTTATTGCGAATTTGAGACAGATTACAAAGAAAGATCTTCTTTCAACGTACCAGCAGCAGGCGAAAAAGGCCAGGTAATGTGGTGGTGGAAGGTATTACCTCTACTCTATATATCAAATTTGGCACCCATCGTTGATTAAGTGTGGCATAGCGTCACTCAGTTCCCCAACGGGATCGCCAAATAATGTCCTTCCAATCAATTCTAGTGCCATTTCAACCACCGTGGGTTTTTGTTGGCTGGCTCGCTTGTGTAAAAGAAGCTCTATGCAGAGCTCCTATTCAATTTTATCGCACCAGAGGGGAGGGCTCAGCCAATTGCTGTAAATACACCAAAGTTGTGTCACATCTAAAGGAGCTTACAAACAAGGATTGAAAGGGTTCGGCTCTATTATTAAGTTGTAATCCTATTGGAGGCCTAGCTCCTTATAAACGTTCTTCAGTAGTCCCCCAGCCACACCCCAGATTCGCAATGCACCTGCATACGGTAATTCTACACTTATTGTGCCTTTGAGATAAGTGCTACCTTGTGAGCTCCAGTGGCATCTAGATTTCGCGATTCATAGTCCAGATATCTTACCAAAAGAAACTCCTCAGATAAGTATTTACGCCCTAGTTTCCATTTCCAATATCGAATATCCCGAGATATTCCTAATACCTGGTTGCTAAAGTTTATCGTATGATACCATGGATACCGCCATCATGTTAATCTGCCCCGATAATTGTTCTTGATCAGAGAACTTACTAGCCCTCCTTTTATATCCATTGTAAACTACTTATTATAACCCGAAGTTCCCCTTTTACACCTCTCCCTCGTGCCTTTGTACCGTACAGTATGTCTCGAGTCACTGCATCGGGCAGAAAAAGGGCTCACGAGTCACCTGATAGGTCGCCAAGAATATCTTTGCAGCCCCCAAGTTTTCTCTCGTCGCTTGGCTAACACGTGGGAGCAAGTTTACCATTGGACGAGGGGCCATCAGCAAATGGGGAGGAAATATAAATTTGGATGGTAACCCTGAACGATCTACCCGAGACATGCGATATTCCCGACGTCCCTGCAGACTACCAGAACCAGTACTTGATATGGTGCAGAGAATGATAAGGTAACGAGAACCACTGCCTCCCACGGATTAGTCGGCGTGTCCCATTCAAGTTAAGTGCGGCAGCTTACCGGTGTCTCTTGCGAGGGAGATGTTGGTTCTCGCTGCCCTATTTCTCACGGTACCATATCAAGTAGTCTACCGGCCAGGGCGAAGCACCGTTGTGGCCGTGAATCGTAGGCGGTGATGATGCATAACTGACAGAACGGGCCAAGTGAACTACCATACGACGATGCCATGTTCTATGCAGGAACAGAATAACCAGTAGCCTACGATATCTAACAGCTCACTCAAAAGTGCAGCGAAACACCAGTATCATCAGAAGACGGGGAAGCACTGCAGATTTATTGGCTGACCAGGGTAGAAATGAGCCTCGTGGCTGGGGACTTCTGATAACTTAGCCCTTAATCTAACAGCCCACGATCGTATTCGTTATTTCTTGCAGAGCCCTGTCTAACCCTTACCAGGCCTAAGGAAGATTCGATGGAACATTCGGACCCGATACTTGCAACACTCTCTAACAGGTCTACCCAAAGGGGGCGATACATGACCAAATATAGATCTTTGGAGGCGAAATTCCGGTCACAAGATCCCGACTGTTTTGACCGTATGCGAAACATCTGGCAGGTGAGTTGTGAAATAATCTACAGGCACTGTGCTGTAGGGCTGTAGGGACTTGGGAGATAACCATAATAGAGATCAGACGAGGCTCCGGTACGAAGGAGAGCACAGGATAAGATTTCCCCACTCTACTGATACCGCATTATCTGGTTTTATTCGCTTGCTGCTAGTACAAGTACAGGCACCCGGGGATATGCTTTCATACACGACAGGGATAGTCAGCTAGCAAAATACCGGTAGTCCCCCGCCTTGTAAGAAAAACATATTGGCGGTCACTTGTGCGTTGAAATAAAGCACTCACCCGTATCTGCCAAGAATACCTCCGTGAGTCGAATATTTGGAGCGAACTCCAGCAAAATATCGGCCGGCGGAGGCATTCTTGGTAAAGACGAGCGAGTAGGGCCTGACACAAGACTTTTCAATACAGTCAGTAAGAGGTCGAAATAAGCCTGGTTTTGGCCATAAAGGGCTAAGTAAGGGCGTTTTGTTGCGAATTTGAGACAGATTACAGAGAAAAACTCTTATCTCAATGTACCGGTACTAGTGGTAAGCGAATAAAACCAGATAGTACGGTATGGTTCCGGTCGCGGTAGACTTGCTCATAGTAGGGAAAAAAGTAGAGGAAGTACGGTAATCGTTTTGTTTTCAGCTAAACGATCATTACTAAGAAGAAGGCAAGAGTATCATCATACGAATACCGGGGGGCGAAAATACGTTCACCTTTTTATGTAAGCCCCGGCATCTAAAAAATGTGAATGTGTTTTCCCCTCCCGGTGTAGCCCAACACCACAGCTTTGTCGGTCCGGTGCGCTCAGAATAATGGTTTGATCACTCCGAGACTTACACTATTACAGGGCGCAAGAGCTGATTTACAGTGAAATACTATAACTGCTAGGACAGGCGCAAGTCAGCGCGCTCTACGCTTAACACATTAAGTACTGCACTCCATAGCCTAATCACAAACTACCGCATCAAGTATTTAGAGAGAAAAGAGTCACCTGGTACAGTACTACCTGCTGTCAATACGCTGCTGATATCGCACTCGATGACCAGGTAATTAGGTTGCTCGAGTAAACAAATGTTTTCCCAACCATAGCTCTATCCCTCACAACATCTTCACAGGTAAAGTCCTATACTTTGATAAGACTACTACTATTTCTATGATCTCGGGGACCGACCCAAAAACCAAATTTCGCAAAAACCCTCTTATTAAGGGGTAACAGTGTTGCTTACTGAGGATTGGAATGCCAACACTGTGAACCCATAAGTTAGTCTGTTACCTGGGCCGGATAAACTCCCCAGACCCCATACATATGAGGAAATTGGCCGGCATGACCGGAAAGCTGGAACTGCACAAGACATAGAACCGGGTTACTAAGTCGGATCCTTAGGCGCTAGATGATTAGCTAGGCGACAGATTTTCGCCCTAGCTACTATTAAACCTATCATTTACCGCCAATTCTCTCGTTAAGCTACTTAGGGCTCCTCGTGAGAACATCATGAGGAAGTGCGATATATAGGTGAGATTCTCTGGGGAACGTCAGATATGGTGCTACTCTAAGTGAACACTATTTGTCAGTCGAGAACTCCTCTGCATTGTTGAATAGAGTCCTTGAAGGGAACTAAGGTTCTTCCTCTATTGCTGCGACTAGGAACAACCCATAGCCCCGTTCGGCTGCCTAAACTACCAAAAAGAAGGGGGGAGGCTTGGTTACCGTGTCAAAAGCACACCGGGAGTGTTAGAATATTAACGGCACCGGAAAATTCGCCACGCTAAGAGTAGTTACTGGCGATCAGGTGGACCACTGCCGATATTCTCGCATCGCCAGGCACGGTGGACGGCAGAAAAATGCACTTTACCCTCCGGCTTCTCCATAGCGTTTATTTTCGCAGGGATACCTGGACCCCTCGTGGTAGTCTAATGCGCCCTTGGGGATCCCATACTGGTACTGGCGGGACCAAATAATTGTCCCCAAGCCAATTCGAGAATGACGAGAAAGGCCGGGGCGCAAGATATCTCCCACGATATCAGTAAGCTTCAGAGCCTCGTGAATAGATCTCGAGCATAAAGAGCTTCACCCCCCGCCAGGGGACAAACCCCCCATCACAAGCAACAACTTTCAGCAGGCCTTCAGAAAGCATTGATACCAGAAAACCACTATCTATTATACCCCTCTTACTATACACGATGAAGACCACTAGTATTTTGAGTGTCGCCAGCTATATCGCCACTGCATATGCAGCCTTAGGAAAAACTCCATGGCTCCCTGGACTTGGTCCTTCTTTGGATCCTGGACTTGGTGAACATCTCCCGTTCAAGGCTAGCACCGTGAACAACCCATGGCCCAGTGAGTACTTGCTTCATCAAACCGATGTTTCGTTTTCCCAAATCTAATTCCTTGAACAGCAACTATTCCAAAAGTTTGTCAAGATACCACCATCAGTGGGAGTGAATGCAAACCCTCTGATATGGAAGTTTTCGAAGTTACCTACCCAGACGTAGGCCCACCAATAAGTTACGGACCCCACTCCAAATATTTCACTAACACCAATATAGTGCCCCAAACCATGGGTCATGTGCCGCTGCTCTAAATCCCCGATGCCGTTCGTACCTCCCGCTACAGATCACTCACTCCTTTAGAGATATCCCCAACTCACATGATATAATTACAGCCAGCAAACCATCAGAGACGTTTTTGGGAAGATGCCTGCGCACCTCCGATCTACCGTCCGTCATGTCATGGCCTTCCCAAAGCCCGGTGGAACCGGCTGCAACGCTTATGCACTCAGCGGCGATATAGTCTTCTTTGGCAACTGCGGAAACAAGACTGCTCCCTCTGTCTTCTTGCACGAAGCGTACATTGCTCCTCCCCCTCCTCCTTTTACCCGCACTCATGCATCTCAAATCACTAAACCCTCCCGCCTTGACTAGTGCCCACACCCGTGACAAGAACAGCTACAGCAGTAAGCAAATACACCTAGCATGGCCGCATAAAATATACTAACAAATGTGTAGCCAACTCCATCCTTCCAGCTGTCAACACTGATAAATGTGTTCCCGACAACTACGCTAACACTAGTAAGCCCCCCCTCCCAAAGCTTCAGTTGAAACTCTGCTAACCTCAAACAGACCAAGCTGAGGACTTTGCTCAATTGATGGGTACCTCCTCCTTCTCCCCCTCCCCCCCCTAGCCAAAATATTAACGACCCCCCAGTCGTCCACACCCACAAGCTCGTCGCCGGCTCCCTTCCCAAGCCCACCGACTGCATGTCCAACCAAATGAACGTCATGGCCCGTGATTGGCCTGCGTCAACCCTCTGGCCCGCCACCTGCGACTTGAGCGTCAAGCCCGCGAACAGTCCTTCAGTGACAAAAGCCAATCCCGCATCCCCATCCCTTGCCAGCCGTTCCGGTGATGCTCCTGCACCAGCCCTCCCCGAGGGCGCTCACCTGGAAGATTTCGGGTAGGTTTTTAATTTCCTTCCTAAGTCTAAGTAAGAGTGAGTACTAATTTTTGCCGTTTTTTCCCGGATAGCGTTATTTCTTAGGCAGTCGCTTGCCAGGTTCACAGACAATGCTTAGGATCCTCTATTAGAATAGGCAGTGCCAGAGGGACTTGTATTTGTGGAGAGTCTGTGTAAGATATATGAGACGTTTAATTATGAAAAGAAAAAAGGAAGAAAAAAAATAGACGGAGGTTTCCTATGTTTCGAATAAATAAATTCATTTGTTTCCAGAGAAATAGAAAAAAAAACATTAATAAAAAATAAAAAAAAGCTGTGAATTTCCTTGAGACAATACTCGAGTGATATCTTGTGAATTACAGCTACCAAACCAATAACTGTCAAGACAATACTAAGCCCTTGCCCTAACCCTACCAACCAATCAATTCGCACTTGGCCACTACTCACGCGGCCGGATTAAAATCAGAAGGGCCTATTTTGGACTAGTGGATCTCAAGCGGAACTAACTGCATGTGGGTATGAACTTGCTAAACTCGGTCGAAATCCCACTGCACTTGCGCTGCCGCATGCTTGTCAATCTTGGCTACATGGCTATTTTGGAAAGTTTCTACCATATGTAGTTAGTTTTCACTTGAAATCCACTAGTCCAGAATAGGGCCTTCTGATATCAATTCGGCCGCGTGAGTATAGTATCCTCAGAGCCAGCAATCCAACAATTATCACAATGAAAGACATACTGCGATTGCTACTTGATTCAAAACAAACGTAGAGGCCCATCGACCACCAGGAGCAAAAGGCTCGCGGACCCTGTACGCTAAATCCTTCTTCTAGGCCCACATTCCTTGGAGGATCACTGGTCCCGAGGAGACTTGAGCCTGGAGCCCTGGGAAACCCAAGTGCGCCGGGAACAAGTCATTACCGTTAGGCTATTGTTCCCGCCCTTGTTCCTTCTACCTTTCCAGAACATCTAATACCACACTAGAGGTTAAAAAACGCGCCTAAACACAAGAAAGAACTTGCGCTGCTCTGCTTAAACGCAGGTTCATGAGTTAGGTGACCAAAACCCCAGCAGGGCAGGCGCCTGGTTAGAGAGGGAAAGAATCCAAGCTGGGATTAAGGCAAGGGAAGAGAATTCTCGCTCAATGGAAAAACTGAGAACTGTAGGTGGTCGCTCCTTGGATGTTTTATTCCCCCCCCCCCCACTCAGGTTTTTACACTTAACACAAGGTGCCCAAGATATCCAGTAACTAACACTTCAAGATTCGGAATCGTCCCTCCCTCAGCAGTAGCCATACTAAACCGCTTAAGGGTGCATCCACTTTTAGAGTCACCTACAGGCACCGCGACAGCTTCTCGTGATACTACCGCCCCCAACCACGTATAAACAGAGAAGAAATATAGGCTAAGAAATCCCTCTTTGATAATTCATTCACTGCACAGACTGCCCCCCCCCCCCCCAATCCCATAACGATCCCAGTAATGCAAATCGCAAAAAGGCTCAATCCCAATTCCCAATGCCGGAATTCAAGCCCCCAGAGTGCCTCTTCTCCAACACCTATATGCCCCGAACCATATGAGAGAACTATCTAATATCTCTAAGCTTTAATTTCACCCACCGCCTCCATCAAGCACAGGAGGGACAACACACCGTGCTATAGTTAATAAGAGTCTGAAACAACCACTACATACTCACAGGAGATGGTAACACAGTTTACTAGGCGTCCGCTTGAGCGAGGAGGTTCGGCCTCATGGGGTAACTTTAACGCTTGTACAACTCGTAGCATGCAGGAGCGGTGCACGTTAGAACTGCTAGTTAAAAGTGTGAGTGATGGGCAAACGCTGGGTCCAGGAATCAATAGACGGTCAGCGAATTGCTTTAAACGGGAGGCCGTCCATGAAAGGTTTACCATTGTGCGATGCAGCTTGTGATAGGGTTCTGGAAGTCGGAGGATAGTGAATGTCACAATATCTCACTCGGTTTGGCTGCCCAGGGAATTTGTTGTAAGTAGCGGAGGTTGTCAGGGGCTTCCTGATAACCTCAAACATGGAGAAGTCTAGACTCATGCAAGGAGAGGAAACGAGGAGCAGTCTGGACCTATGCGAGGAGACACGAGGAGTTGTTTGGGAGCTGTTTAGAATGGAGAGAGATGCGTTACGGATTGGAAGGGATGGAACCGCCAGGTGTGGTGGATATCTGTAAGGTTGACCTTTTTGTAGTATATAGGAATCATCGACTTCCGCGATAGGTGGTAAGAAGATTAAGTCAATTAACACGAAAACTGCTCTTACCCAATTATATACAAAATCCTCTTCACGAAATTCTATAAATTCTTCAGAATTGAGACATTGCTTTTTGATAGTGTATTGCTCCCCGCTCTACTGAAGTATGTTATCCGGCTTGCCGGTGTTCGAGTCGAGAGGACTTATTTTAGGGTCTGGTGTTCCCCGCTCTATTGTCATATCCGATTTCTTCCCCGACGCCCCTCACCAAGTTTCTCCTGCCTGATAGCCACGAGTCCATTTCCAGAAGAGCTAAAGTTTCTACTTAATCCAGTAGTAGCCCAGGATCCGATCACAATCGGAGAGGATATCCCTGTTCTCAAAGCGGTTTGTCTGAGAGCAGGGGAAGGAGTCTTCCCATTCCCACCAACATTCCTCAAGTAGAACAACACAAATAATGCCTGTCATCTCCCTACCCCCGTATAAAAAAGAGACTGTCCACGAGATGGGGCTACCTGGACGGCGCTGCTACACCAAAGCAGTTGAGCAATGAAAGAGAATAGGGGCGGCTCCTTGGTCTGGGCTCACATCAAACACATTTCAACCATCGATTCACGAAACCTCATCAACGATTGATGGTTTCCCTTTCTCCACTCAGGAACATAGACAGAAGTGAGCTGTGCCTGAATTGTTTGTTCTTCCACCGGCCGGCCCGTCTCCAATAGGCCTAAAAGGGGGATCCCCTGGAGCGAGGTACCAAGCGCAGTTGACGCTCTTCAAGGGCCTGATCCAGAGTGCATTAAAGCCAACAGTCTTCTAACACAAGACGTACCGTACTCGTTCTGGGTAGGTTGCTCTCTCAATTGCAAGACACTTTATGTCTTGGCTACTTGAGACGTTGCAGCTTCACCCATGGTGAAAGATCTCGTGACAGTGCTCAGGTGACCAGCAAAAACAATGGTTGCTTCATCAGAATGTTGGTATCTTGTGGTATTCCAGACTCTAGAAGCGTCCGAAACACTACGGGTTCCTCTACCTCCAAAAAAAACTACATTTCAAGATGTTGCCCAAGACATACCATACAAACTGCAAAGCGAAGCCCAATTGACAGCCGGCCAGCCATGTTATGAGCTTGAGCTTTATCGATAAGAGTTGATTTCTTACGGGGAAGAAAACTCTTCCGCGACCCCCGGGAAAAAAAAACTTTAAACATGACAGGATCTGCGCTGCGATCGGCAACGTTTCCGAGTAAACCAGCGATTGGCCATTTTTGATGCAGATTCGGGCCGTGACTCGGTGTAGTTTGGAACGAGCTCATTGCTCCAGTACCAGGAAAAGGAACTCGACAATGCAGTAAAAACGGCTCGCTAGAAGATATTGTTTTCCCGTTAGCCTCCCCATTTCAGTTAGCGAGGTTGAGAAATGGTCTGTTTGTCCGGGGTGGATGAACTTTTGTTCACCTTTTTTTTTCGTTATGATACGTTTTTTCTTCCGTTGCCCCTCCCCCGCTTCGGAACCTTTCTCCCCCCGGCCTCAAGTCTCTTCTCCACAAAACCCTCCCACTCCCCCTTCCCTTCTTTTGAAAATTCACCGCACACACATACGCACACATACACACACACACTCTCTCTCTCTCCCGCTTTCTCCAATCCCCTCTGTAGTGATTGTAGTAGAATTTACTCGACTTTCATCAGACAACCATGACTTCTTACGCTCTTTCCCAGGCTCACAAGGAGGTTTGCTATTTTTCCCCCGATATCAATTGACTTCCCATGACTTACTTCCCTGGCAACAGCTCATTGAGGCTTCGCTCCGTGACAGCGACCCAGAAGTCCAAAACATTATGGTAAGCGATCTAGCTATCATTAGTTTGCCTTTATTGATTCTAATTATCTGAGACAGGACATGGAAATCAAGCGCCAACGTGAATCAATTCTTCTCATCGCTTCCGAGAATGTTACATCCCGTGCGGTTTATGATGCTCTAGGATCACCTATGTCCAACAAATACTCTGAGGGGTACCCGGGAGCCCGTTACTACGGAGGGAATGAACACATTGACTCCATCGAGTTGCTTTGCCAGAAGCGTGCTCTGCAAGCATTCCACGTCGACCCCGAGAAGTGGGGAGTCAATGTCCAGTGTTTGTCCGGATCTCCTGCCAACCTGCAGGTTTACCAGGCTATCATGAAGCCTCATGACAGGCTTATGGGATTGGACTTGCCTCATGGTGGGCACTTGAGCCATGGATACCAAACCGACAAGAAGAAGTACATTTCAATTACCCTATGCAAGTCTAGAATATGAATTCTAATACGAATTGAATAGAATTTCTGCTGTTTCAACTTACTTCGAGACCATGCCGTACCGTGTCGATACCGAGACCGGGATCATTGACTACGATATGCTTCAGAAGACCGCCCTTCTTTACCGGCCCAAGACCCTAGTCGCCGGTACATCTGCTTACTGCCGTAACATTGACTACGGCCGCATGCGGCAGATCGCTGACTCTGTTGGTGCCTACTTGGTTGTTGATATGGCTCATATCTCCGGATTGATCGCCGCCCAAGTCATTCCGAGTCCATTCGAGCATGCCGATATCGTTACCACCACTACCCACAAGTCCCTCCGTGGGCCCAGAGGTGCCATGATCTTTTTCCGCAAGGGTGTTAGAAAGGTCGAGAAGGGCAAGGAGATCATGTACGATCTTGAGGGGCCAATCAACTTCAGGTGAGTTGAACCGTCCCTGCTTTGACGAATCCGCGTGCTTACAAGGCTGTGCAGCGTTTTCCCCGGTCATCAGGGTGGACCTCACAATCACACCATCACAGCCCTCGCTGTCGCCCTCAAACAGACCTTCTCCCCAGAATACGTCCACTACCAAAAGCAGGTGGTTGCCAACGCTAAGGTCCTCGAGGAGGAGTTCAAGCGCATGGGTTACAACCTTGTATCCGGTGGGACCGATTGTCACATGGTCCTTCTTGACCTTCGCCCCCAGGCCCTCGATGGCGCCCGTCTCGAGGCTATCTTGGAAGCCGTGAATATCGCTTGCAACAAGAACGCTACTCCCGGCGACAAGTCTGCCCTGTCACCCAGTGGCATCCGTATTGGTACCCCGGCTATGACCACGAGAGGTTTCGGTGGTGAGGAGTTCAAGAGAGTCGCCGGCTACTTTGATTACCTAATCAAGCTGGCCAAGAAGATCCAGAGCGAGTTGCCAAAGGAGGCCAATAAGCAGAAGGACTTTAGGGCCCATGTCTTGAGCGGAAAGGTGCCCGAGCTGCAGGCACTCAAGAAGGAGATTTCCGAATGGACTTCTACCTTCCCTCTGCCTGTCGGGCCAGCCTCTTAAAGAGCTATTTGTTTCTTCATGGCTGCATTTCCTTTGTTGGGTGTTTTCGTGTTTTGTATTGATACTCATTTTCTTCTCATTGAACTGATGGATGAAATAAAAGGGATCAAAAAAAAAAAGTGTCTTCAACATCACATAGATCGGACGGATTATCTCTACCACGGGGTCCATCAGCTCAACGCTAGGGCATCTACTTCACTTCTCTTACATAGCAATAAATACCAATTACTTCCTCCAAAGCCAGACATCCCACTACGATCCATCCGTGAGAATAAGGAAAAGTGCTCGAGTGAGAGATGATGAGTAAGGGAATAAGAGAAGGGGGCTATCTCCCCGCGAGGATACACCCCGTCATATGGATTCCGGAATCTCAATGTGATAGGGCAAGACTCAGCCCTCATATGCTTGAAAACACTCCACAAAAACATACCAGTATTCCACTATAATGAGCCACATGCAGGTTTAAGCAATACAACAAGTCGAGCTTTAGCCAAACTTGTAATCGTGGCTAGTGTTAAGCAGATGGCTTATTGTGCAGGGCACTCACTATAGGACGAAATATGGTTCGCGCAATCAAAAACGTGCACTAAACGTTTAGGCACAATCCGATCGATAATAATGCAATCTCAAGTTTGTTCAAAAATGGAAAAACCCCTTCCAGGAAGAAAGAGGGAAAGAGAACTATACAAAGGTGTTGAAAAATAATAGAGCTGCCTGTTGATGAAGTATTGAAATTCCAAAAAAGGCATTTTTGGGGTGTGCTGCACTGTATCATACTGTACAGGGTCCCCCAAGAAATAACGGAACAGCGATTCACGGGTGACCAGCCAAAACTATGATACTAAAAAATATTTGCCATGCCGAGCTGAGGGGGCTGCCTCGCCGAACCCTCACACGGCCTAGACATACCCCAAAATCCACCAAGTTAAAGGCCATAATATTATTATGATAATTGAAAAGCATTAATGCCTATATACCAAATTTATGTTTTTGCATCCAAAATATTCACCCCAACCAGAAAACAAGGCCCGTAGAATCCAGGAAGAGAATTTTTTTTGTCCAGTTCCCCAGAGGGTTTCCTTCATTCGCTTTCTCTTCCCAAGCCGGCTCATGCTCAATTTTCTCCAATGATTTTGGTTGTCGGTAGTTTCAAATTTTGGATGGCACATAACATCGGTTTTGTAAATTTATCATATCATAGGAGCGCTCAGATAGGCGCAGATATTTTTACAATAGATTTTTATATCATACCGGCATATCTTTAACCTGGCTACTGGTAAAATACTTATGATCTGAGGCAAGCAAGAATCTTGTTGACAACCCCCTCTGGTACAGTACCGAAATATTATGGTATGATATGATTAGTTAACCCAACGGTGCCTCCAGCCTCACAGTTAGATGCATCAATATCAACACGACAATCCTAGCCTATTCTATGATATTTCGCAAAAAAAAAAAAAAAAAAAAAACATAACGTTGTGCTCAAACCGTTTCGCGTGTTCATTCCTTGGGAAGCCAATAGCCAGTGATTGAGCGAATGGGTGAGCTACCGTATGATATCACGAAAAACGGTAATTTCTGCGGAAAATCTGGATAAGTACGAGGAAGTGGTACAACATACTACCGTACCGTACGGTACTCATAATCGCCCGAAGTTTGTATCATATCATAAAACGGACTGCTATTCCATACAAGCCAGCAATTGGCCGGAGCCTGAGCAGCCCGTCTTACAAACTCAAGGCAATTACCGTACCAGTATGAAGCTCTCGGGTGTTTCCGCCAGCGAGGAGGTGATTGTTGGGAGGGGGGGGGGTAAGCAGACAGCCAGTGTAAATGCAAAATAATTAATAAGCACGGCAGAGACAAGTATGATAACAACTTGGAGTGAATTCCAAATAACGGTTCATCATCTCACCAATGACAAGATATCCCAAGCCAATAATCGAAAATTTTGTTCATGGCAAAACAAATTGGCCTTATTCATAGTCTAGAGGCTGGTTGAAACTCCCGGAACCTCTCAAATTCATGTGTTGGGGAAAGCAAGGAATATTAAATATCAATGCAACTGGTCCAGGCCTTCCAACCTCAACAATTCCGTGTTTTCCTCCCCAGACCACAAACATATCTAGACTAATGATCAACACAGATCCCTCTTTTGCTATCCTTATTTTTTCCGATTTTTACGAACACACCCAAGCAATACCATACAATGGAAGCTTATGGGGGGGGGTTCGCCGTGTGTGGTTCGTTATGCCTGCGCAAAGGGCAGACTGGGGGAGGGGAGCTCTCGGCAAGGCTTGGCGCGGCCCTGCACAAAAGTTCTGTGCTAATCAACCAGCTTCGTCGAGGAGAGCCGCACCGCGGACGGATGACATGGCAAGCCGAGCCAGCCAGCCAGCGAGTCAGCAACTGTAGTCGTAAGCATATTGCGCTCGTATCCCCTGCAACCGTCGACACTCAAGCACAGTAATGATTTTCCCTACATCAAGCGAAAAAAAGAGACGCCCAGTGAGAATACCGGTAGCTCGCCCTCTGATTGGCAGATTCAACCTCGTTAAGGTGTAACCCTATCACATGACTCAGAATGTTTGTTAATGTGCTCGGACGATAGCAAATACACTTGTAACTTACCGGGATCGACAGGTTTATTTTGATACCTCACAACTCACGTCGCTCTCTCACAATACCGGTAGTCTACCGGTAGGGTTAGTGCCCGTGTTCATGAGAAGAAAAGAAAAGCTCGCACATATCGTATTTCCCTCGATGCCGGAATTTCCCACTACATTGGCCCTCTAACTGGGAGAGGCACATAAAGATCATAGCTAAAAAGTAGGAGAATGGGCTGTGAATAATTGGGCTCTGGAATCCCTGCCGTGACCTTGAGAGGGCAAAAAATTATGTCGAAGAATGGACAGACTGATGACCTTTTCGAAATCGATAATGACCTGAAAATGCATTCGATATCACTCGATTGCCATTTCTAGAAAGAAAGGTGCCGAGCTAGTGGTTTTTTGATTTACATTTTAGCCCGATGTAGGGAGATTAGGCACGTCAGCACTGCAAGGGATAATACAAGTACTACTCGTATCATACTGTATCCCCCAAGTGTTACCATGCCATCAGTTATCAGGCAAGGAAGCTCTTTAGCCTCCCTACTTTTATCTCTCCTCTTCCTCCTCACTTTTCAACACCTCCCCCTCTTTCTCGGCGTGACGAGTGCATTGTACGGTGGTTTCAACTTCCTGCTTCTCTCCTAGACGAAAACGCTAGCTTGGCCAACCACAACGAAAAGATCATGGCTATTACAAAGAGCATCTTCCTCGCTCTTACAGTTCTATCCATGACGCTGCCTGCGTCAGCACACAACCACGGTGCCAGCCACCACCACCACCACCACCAGAATCATGAGGGTCAGCAACCTCTTCAGGACCACAGCACTCACGATAATGACGGAACACTGATGCAGGAAGCGAAGCGTGTGGCAATCATCGGTGCCTATTCCCGCCTCCCCTATCAATTGTAACCCCTGAGCTAACAAAAAAAAACAGGCGCGGGTTCAGCAGGTTCTTCAGCAGCCTACTTCCTCCGCCGCTTCCACACAAACACAACCAACGTGCCCCCGATAGATATAACAATCTACGAACGAAACGCCTACATTGGCGGGCGTAGCACAACCGTAAATCCTCATGGAAACCCTAGTTATCCTATAGAACTCGGGGCCTCAATATTCGTCTCCGTGAACGAGAACCTCGTAAATGCCGCGAAGGAATTCGACCTAACTGTCTCCTCCACCTCCAACGCTCGGCCCAAAACAGTTCGGGATTCCGTGGGCGTATTCAACGGCGAAGAAATGGTCTTTGTGCAGCCGTACGCTGAAGGGAAAATGGGCATGTGGTGGTCACTTGCGAAATTACTCTATCAGTACGGTCCCTTCGCGCCCATAAGGACAAAGCGCCTGACGGACGAGACGGTGGGGAAATTTCTCAACATGTACCGGGAGCCCTTGTTCCCATTTTCGTCATTGGGTGAGGCGGCGGAGAATGCGGGTTTGCTGGAGGCCACGGGGGTGACGGGAGAGCAGTTCCTTAAGGCGAAGGGTGTTGGGAGCGGGAAATTTGTGACAGAGTTGATGCAGAGTAGTACCAGAGTGAATTACGGCCAGAATCTGGGGCTGATACACGGTCTTGAGACTATGGTGTGCATGGCGGCGGAGGGTGCCGTCAGCGTCGAAGGAGGAAATTGGCAGATTTTTGAGGGGATGGTGAAGAGTAGTGGTGCTCTCGTGCACTTGAATACCTCCGTTACCGGCATCACCGAAAAAACCACCAAAGATGACAAAAAAGTCTGGAAAATAACCTCGCAAACGCTCGGAGAAAAGCAATCAGCCGTGAGCCAAGACTTTGACACCGTGATAATCGCCTCCCCATACCAATACCTTGACCTCACACACCCACCCACCACTCTCCACAAGACCCCCGACGAAATACCCTATGCCGCCCTGCATGTCACACTCTTCACCTCTCGCCATCCCCTCGATCACAAGTACTTCAACCTAGACCCAGCCTCCACAGTCCCAGAAACAGTGCTAACGACCCTGAATGCGACTGAACAATTGAGCGAAGCATTCACTCGCGGAGAAGGCGCCAACGCCGTCGGCAGTGTGGGTTTTTTTAGCATTTCCACCCTGCAACAAATCTTCACCAAAGAGCACGGGGAGGAGTTTGTGTATAAAGTGTTCTCACCAGAGGCATTTGGCCCAGACAGGATTCGGAAAATCCTTGGCATCGAGGGCGAGACAGAGGCCGAAACGGATGTGACGTGGGTTTTTAGACATTTGGTATGCACTTTCCTTCTCTTTTTTGTTGGGCGGGGTTAGGAGTAGGGAAAGCTAACGGCACGAATAGTGGAACGCATACCCTTACTTATACCCACGCGTCACCTTCGAAGACATTAAACTGGCTGAAGGAGTGTATTATACTGCTGGTATAGAGAGCTTTATCAGCACAATGGAGACGAGCAGTCTCATGGGGATGAATGTTGCCAGGCTGGTTTCGGATGAGGTTGCGGGGGCACAAGGGAAGGTTAAGGCGAAATTGTAGCTCGACAGCCTTGATCGGTAGGAGAAGATGGTGAGGGGAGAATAGGATGTTATGCTACGACATCTATGCGCCATCCTCCCTCACGGAAGCATTGCGGAGATGTGGGGGAGCGATTGATTGGTATAGGGGTTCCTTTGTTTTCCTTTCGGGTGTGAGCCCCCCTTTCCCTCCCTTTCAAAACATTCATTATGCCCATGATTAGCAGCAACACAACATATAATACCCAGTCTTCTATCTCACCGGTTCGAACGTGTAATCGTAATCGTGCGGGTCGGGTATTAGTACGGCACGGCACACCACCGTAGCAAATTTGATCGCACCTGCACACCGACGAAAGCGGGGAAAGTAGTACAAACCATGCGTAATCCCCTCTTCCCTGATCACGAGGCATAGGTAACCCAGGCACGGCAGCGCATGCCCTCACGGGCTCCTAGACCACACTAAAGTAGTAGTGCTCGGAGGAATCATGAGCACACCCACCGTAACTACCAGAATATACCATAGATCGATGCCGCGCGGTTTCTGCTATACTCGAGTATACCAATTCTAAACATATACCAATTCTAAATTGCATCATGCTAGCTCAAAACACCTACTATGCAAACCCCGGCAAACACGATACGAATTTCCGAGTGAGATTTAATGATCAGCTATCCACCTCTTTCTGTTGGAAACTGTACTCACGGGTGTGCTCTCTTCTTGTATGTTGCTGTAGTTACAAGTGATACGTCATGACTACCTATGTCACCCTCCCCCTTTTCTTTCTCTGAATCTTAGCATCTCTTCTGTC
>Ga0307509_10004399_pt1 | contig 20385 bp, 13 predicted proteins | sample 10_EM_MG_FD_202245 | JGI IMG/M metagenome (GOLD analysis project Ga0307509, IMG submission 202245) | Populus trichocarpa ectomycorrhiza microbial communities from riparian zone in the Pacific Northwest, United States - 10_EM | ecosystem: Host-associated > Plants > Roots > Unclassified | place... | reverse complement strand
GCGCGCCACCGTTGTTGTTCATCGCAGCCATGCCGTTCGGCTGCGGACCGCCGTACGCGCCGTTCGCGTTGGGATTCGCGTTCGGGTTCGCGCCGACCGCGCCCGTCGCCTGGCCGTTCGGGCCCATCCGGGTGTCGGCGAGGCCGCTGCCGCTGCCACCGATCCGCTGATCGCGGATCTGATCGATGTTGATGCCCTGCACGCGATCGAGCTGCGCGTCACCCGTCGAGACGGTGAGCCCGGTGCTCGGCGTGCCGGTCGAGCCGACGGCGTTCGGATCGACGGCCGGCGGCGGTGGCGGCGGTGCGATCTCCGCCGGCTTCTTCGCAGCCTCCGCCTGTGCGGCGGCGTCCGCGTCCGCCTTCTTCTGGTCGTCGAGCTTCTTCTGCTCGTCGGTCTTCTTCGCCTGCTGCGACTTGCGCGCGCCGTCGAGCCGCGCCATCGACGCTTCGATCTCGGCACGCTTCGGCGCGTCCGGAACCTTGTCGAGATACTGCTTGTAGTAGCTGAGCGCGTTGTCGGCGTCGCCGAGCTTGTCGTAGCAGAGCGCGAGGTTGTAGTTGTTGAGGTCCGCCGGCGCGAGGTCCTGCGCGGCGGAGAACTCTTTGATCGCGACCTTGTAGTCCGCCGAGGCGTACGCCTTCTGGCCCGCCTGATAGTGCGTGCGCGCGTCGCTGCGAGCATCCGCCCAGACGAGGCTCGCGCTCGCGCACAGCGCGAGAAGGATCAGGAAGAGACGATTGGGGCGCATAAGTCCTTGGGGTCCAGGCCGGACGGGCGACGGATCAGGTGGAGTGTGTCTCAGATGGTCTGCCACATGCGGTGACGACGGGCACGGTTCGTTCTCAGTCGAGGTTACAGCCGTGGGAGGCGTCGTCGGGATGGCGTTCGCAGTACTGCTTGCGACATCCCGCCGACGTGTTCACGACCGTGTTCGTGCAATCGACGCCGGGGGGCGGCGGATGCCCGTTATTGCTGCCGTTGTGCTGGATCGGCGGGGTCGACTTGTCGAGCTCGAGCGCGACCTTGACCGGGGTCTCCGAGCCGTCGATCGTCACGACCTTGGCCTTGTAGCCCTTCGCCTTGACCGTGATCGTGTGGGGCTCGCCGGGGCGGATCGCCACCGTGTTGTTGCGGACCGGCACGCCCTTTTCGAGCACCTGGATGCCCGGAGCGTTGCTTTGAATCACGACGTTCACCGGCTTGGGACCGAGCGTCGGCGTCGTATCCGAGCCCGCCGAGCCGACCGCGATCGCCGCCGAGCCGTTCGAGCCGTTCGAGCCGTCGTGGACGGTCGCGTCCGAGCCGGAACCGTCGTGCGTCGTCGCGATCGCGCTGCCCGACCCGTCGTGCGTGGTCGCGATCGCGCTGCCCGAGCCCGAGCCATCGTTCACCGCGACCTGCGAACCGGAACCGGATCCCACACCGTTCTGGTTGCCGCTGTCCTTCCCGTTCATCGCGACAAACGCCGCGATGCCACCACCTGCCAGGAGGACGACGAGGATCGCGACGATCAGCCCGGTGTTGCCCTTCTTCTTGACGGTGAGGACCGAGCCCGACGCGTCGTACAGCGGCGGCTGCATCATCGGCTGGCTCTGCTGCGCCGGCATCGGCTGCGGCGTTGCCAGGCCGTGCGGACCCGACGGCGCCGCCATCGTCTGGTTGTAGGCAGAGCCTTGCTGCATCGGCGGCGGCGTCGGCTGCACGATGTGCTGCGAGCTGCCGACCGGGAACGCCTCCATGTACGTGCTCATCCCGGCGCCGGCGACGCCGCGATAGACGGCGATCAGCGCGTTGACCAGCTCGTCCATCGACGAGTAGCGCTGTGCCGGATTCTTCTGCATGCAGCGCGTGATGATCTCGGCAAGGCCCATCGGCAGCGCGCGACCTGCCTTCTGCGCGCGCTGGGTCACCGGCTCCGGCTCGGTCGTGATGTGCTGGGTGAGGATGCCCATGAACGACTCGCCCTGAAACGGCAGCGAGCCGGCGAAGCACTCGTACATGATCACGCCCATCGCGTAGATGTCGGTGCGGGCGTCGACGGGATTCCCGAGCGCCTGCTCGGGCGCCATGTAGAACGGCGTGCCGAAGATCGTGCCGGTCCGGGTCAGGTGATTCTGGCCGTCGTTGCCGCTGACCTTCGCGATGCCGAAGTCGAGGATCTTCGGGACGTCCTCGTTGTTCGGCCCGATCGTGACGAAGATGTTCTCCGGCTTCATGTCGCGATGGACGATGCCCTTCGCGTGCGCGGCGGCGAGGCCGTGGCCGGTCTGGATCAGGATGTTGAGCAACCGATCCGCCGACATCGGCTGCTGGATCATGTCGTTCAAGGCAGCTCCGTTGAGGAGCTCCATGCACATGTAGATGCGACCGTCGCTGAGCTGGCCGAAATCATCGATGCCGATGATGTTGCGGTGACCGATCGACGAGGACGACCGCGCCTCCTGGCGGAACCGCGTGACCGCCTCCGCGTTCGACACGATCTCGGGCTTCAGCAGCTTGATCGCGAACTTCTTGTCGATATGGATGTGCTCGGCCGAATAGACCTCGCCCATCCCGCCCTCTCCGATCAGCTTGATGATCCGATAGCGACCGTCGAGCACGGTCCCCACGAGGGATGGTTGGGGAATTGCTTGCGGGAACGACCCGGAAGCCGGCGGTCCGTCGGCGGTCATTGGGGCGCCATTATAACGCGACGGACGGCCTCACGCCGTCACGCCGGGGGCCTGCAAATGCCGAGGCGATGGGCCGTTGCGTCGGGGTCGGCGTTGACGAGACAGGCGTCCATGCCGGCACAGGTAGGCAGTTCGGGCCTCCCACAGGCACCTGCGGGCACCGGGCCGGCGAGGTCGCACGCACCCTGAACGCAGGTCGGCCCGTCGGTCGCGGCGCAGCTGTTCGTCCCCGGGCACGACGGCTGCTGGGGACAGTTCAGCCCGGCGAGATAGTCGGCCAGCTGGGACCCGGGCACCGCCGTATCGGCACCGCCCTTCGCGCAACCGCAGCAATCGGCCGGCGCCTCGGTGCAGTCGGGATCGGCGAGGCACTCGCGCGAGGTGACCACCGCGCACTCGCAGGTGAGGCAGCCGTTCGCGTCGAGCGCGAAGCCGTCGGCGCAGGTCTGGCTGCACGCGACAGGCGCGCACGCGAGCTCGCAATGACCGGCGTTGCACGCGACCGCGACATTCTCGGGGCACGTCATCATCGGACACATCACGCCCGTGCACGCCTGGATCGCCGGATCGGTCTTCGGTGCGGCATAGGTCGGACAGTCGCAACACTTCGCCGCGCCGAGGCCGCAGTCGGTCGCGACCCGGCACTCGATGGGCGCGCCGCTGGAGCCGTCCCCGTCGTCGCCGTTGAACGCACCCGCGTCGAGCTGCGAATCGGGGCAGCCCGGCAGCAGGACGAAGAGGAGCAACAGACGGCGCATGGGTCGGACCTCAGCAGGAGGCGTGCCCAGTGTAACTGCTCGGCATCTCGGCGTGCACTCTCAGTTTTCCGAGGGGTGGAGCGCGGCTGTGATCAGACCGATGATCTAGGGTGCCTTCGCGATATGGGAGCCAAGATCCTCACGAAGACCGACCGCCAGATGGAAGATCGCATGATCGCGGTCGCGAACGATCCGGTGCGCGCCGACACGCTGCAGAAGGCCCGTGCGTTCAAGCGGACGTGGCTCGAGCTCGCCGAGGCGCTCGCGCGCGTCCAGGCCGGGGCGTCGTGGGAGGGCTGGGGGTTCTCCGACTTCGACGCGTATTGCCGCAAGGAGCTGCACCTGCGCGCGAACACGGTCGCGAAGCTGCTCGGCAGTTATCGCTTCCTCGAGACCAGCGCGCCGCGCGTGATCGAGCGCGCACGGGAGGATCCGTTCGAGGCGCCGACCCCGACGATGAAGGCCGTCGAGTTCGTCCAGAAGGCGACCGATCGCGGGGCCGCCGACGCGGAGACGCTCGAGACGATGAAGCGGGTCGCGTTCGAGGAGGGCGTCGATGCGCCGATCCTCGCGCGCCGGTTCAAGGACGTCGCGTTTCCCGAGACCGATCGCGAGCGCAAGGAGAAGCTGCGCGCGAGCATCGCGGGCACGGCGCGCCGGCTGTCGAGCCTGATCGCCGAGGACGAATCGCCCGTGCCGAAGAAGATCGCGATCGAGCTCGAGGAGACGATCGGCCTCCTGCTCGAGGCGATCGAGAACTGACGTCGTACTCGTACTCGTACTCGTACTCGTGCTCGTACTCGCTTCGATCACGCGCGGGCGACGCTCCCTGTAGCATTTTCGCCTCGGTGCGCATCGGTGGTCGACGGCACCGCGCCGAGAGGACCGGAAATCGAACGGGATCCGATCGAGTACGAGCACGAGTACGAGTACGGGCTACTGATAGACCGCGAACGCTGCGAAGTCGGCGGACATCAGATAGGTCTTCACACCGGGCAGTCCGCTCGCGAGCGTCGCGTCGTGGATCGCGAGCGACGCGTCCGCGAGGCCGCCCACGCAGCACTCGATCCGATCGCCCTCGACCTGGATCTCGAGCGTGTAGGTCGCCTTCGGCGCGACGCCCTCGATCGCCATCTCCGCGAGCGCGACCGCACCGGTGCCACCGTCATTCGTCCGATCGATGACGAGGTTGCCGCCGTTCGGCTCGAGGTTGCAGTGGTACATGGTCTTGTTGGTCAGCGAGCCGCGCGCCACGACCTCGACGGCGCCGCCGACCGCGCCGGCGACCTGGGTCGCGGTCGCGACGACGCGATAGCTCGTCGCGGCGGCGTCGCCCGGGTTCGTCGCGAGCAGGGCGAACGCGAGCGGGTCGTCCTCGCTCGCCTGGTGGAGCGCGCTCGGGCCCGCCGTCCAAGCGCCTCCCGCGGTGGACCACCCCGCCGGGAATTCGGCGAACGCCGCGGTCTGGTAGACGAGCGTCGTCTTCGGCGCGGCGATGCAGCTCGTGCCCGGATCCGCGTCGCCCGGTCCTGCGTCGTGCGCGGCGTCGGCGACGCATGCGTTCGCGACGCACGAATAGCCACCGGGACACGGGCACGCCTTGCCGGTGACGTCGAGGTCGGGCACGCGACACGCGAGCACGCCGGCGAGCACGAGCCACTTCACCAGGTCCACTCCAGCGCGACGTTCGCCGGTGCGATCCGCGCGCGCAGTGCCGTGGTCGGGGCGTCGCGATGGCGATGTTCGTGGATCTCCCACACGATGCCGGCCGCGAGCACGACGCCGCCGGCGACGAACGCGATGTTCGCGATCGTCGCGTCGCGATGCGCATCGTCCTGGCGCTTTTGCGCGTCGATGCCGCTTACCGCGGCGACCGCGTCGTCGTGGGCGCCGCGCGCGGTGAGTCCGAAGTACACGCCGGCACCGATCGCCGCGGCGCCGACACCGATCGGCAACCACGGCAGCGCACTCGGCGGCGGCGGCTCGGCGGGGGCACGCACGACGACGATCTTCTCGGGCGGAGGCTTCGTAGGCTCGACCGGGTTCACCGGCTCGACCGGTGCGGCGTGCTCGGCGAGCTCGGCCTTCAGCGTGACGATCCGGCGCTCGATCGCCCCGCGGTCGTCGACCTGCTTCGCGGTCGCCAGGTAGTTCTCGTACGCCTCGACCGCGCCCTGCTTGTCGCCGAGCCCCTCGAGCGAGCGGCCGAGGTTGTAGAGGAGGTTCGGCTCCGGGTAGAGCGCGTAGGCCTGGCGGAGCAACGCCGCGGAGATCTCGAGCTCGCCGCGCTTGTAGTGCTGCTGACTCTCCTGGGCGAGCTCTGCCGCATGTTGCTTGTCGGCAGCACTTGGCTCACCCCGCGCTACCCCACCCACACCCGCCGCGACCGCGAACCCGAGGAGCCATCGGTAGGACATCGCGTATATTGAACGTAACATGGTCGACGGGGTGGCCAGCGCGTGACGGTTGGGACGACAGATCGAGTGGCGGACCTGCCGGCGCGGATCGGTCGACACGCGGTGCTCGGCTACCTCGCGGATGGCGGCATGGCCGAGATCTTCCTCGGGCGCGAGACCGACGGCCGGCCCGTCGTGATCAAGCGGATCCTCCCGCACCTCGCGCGCCAGCAGAACTTCGTCGCGATGTTTGTCGACGAGGCGCGGATCGGATCGCTCGTCCATCACCCGAACGTCGTCGAGGTGTTCGAGCTCGGCCAGGTCGGCACGGATCTGTTCCTCGTGATGGAGTACCTCGCGGGAGAGAATGCCTCCGGCATGATGCGCCGGCTCACCGCGCGTCAGGAACGCCTCCCGATGGCGCTCGCCGCGTACATCGTGGCCGAGGCGTGCGCGGGGCTGCACCACGCGCACGAGCTGCACGACGGGGCGGGCAACGCGCTGCACCTCGTGCATCGCGACATCTCGCTGTCGAATCTGTTCATCACGTACACGGGCGAGGTCAAAGTGCTCGACTTCGGCATCGCGACCGCGGCGCACCGGCTGACCCGCACCGCGACGGGACAGGTGAAGGGCAAGTTCAGCTACATGTCGCCCGAGCAGTGCCGCGGCGAAGCGCTCGACGCGCGCAGCGATCTGTTCTCGCTCGGGGTCGTGCTCTACGAGCTGTCGACCGGGCGTCGTCTGTTCAAGAAGGCGAACGAGCTGATGGTGCTGAAGGCCGTCACCGAGCAACCGATCCCACGGCCGACCCGCGAGCTCCCCGACTATCCGCCCGAGCTCGAGGCGGTGTGCCTGAAGGCGCTGTCGCGCGATCGCGACGATCGCTACAGCTCCGCGCTCGAGATGCGCGATGCGCTCCTCGCCGTGATCGCGAAGCTCGTCGTGACGGAGGATCAAGGCGCCGCGCTGTCCGCGACGATGTCGCACCTGTTCGCGGAGCGGATCGACGAGAAGCGCCGGATGCTGTCGCACATCCGCGCGAACACGAAGCTCGAGTCGATGCCCGCCGGCGATGTCGACGAGAACGTCGAGGTCCCGCAGATGACCGAGCACAGCGCGACGGTTCCACCGCCCGCGGCGAAGCGGCGCTGGCCGTACGCGCTCGCCGCGGTCGCGCTCCTCGCCGGTGGTGCGGTCGCGGTCTACGCGCTCGGCTTCGCGAAGCCCGCCGCCGTCGCGCCGGCACCTGCGCCTGCCCCTGTCGCCGCGCAGCCCGCGCCGCCACCGCCGGCCCCCGCCGGGATCACGCTGACGATCGACTCGGTGCCGAGCGGCGCGAAGGTCGCGCTCGATGGCGAGGCGCGCGGCACGACGCCGTTCGAGCTCCACCTCGACACCGCGCGCAACGTGACGCTCGATCTCGCGCTCGCCGGCTACGCGCCGCTCCACCAGGAGCTCGCGATCGCGAAGGATCAGAGCCTCCTGATCCCGCTCGTCGCCGCGGCGAAGCCCGACATGCCAGCGCGCCCGGGCAAGAAGTCGGCGAAGAAGAAGCCCGACGCGAACCCGTTCCAGCGGTTCGACTGAGCTAGTGGTGCAGGAAGAAGTACTTGATCGCCTTTGCGAGCAGGTACAGCGAGTAGAAGATGAGGCCGATCCCGACGACGCGCGGGATCCACTGCGCCTTCTCGCCGAGCACGTTCTTGCCACGATGCGTGAGGAACGCGACGAGCATGAACCACGCGGACGACCCCACGAGGACGCCGACCGTGCAGGCGAGGCCTTCCCACTGGGTGTGCTTGGGAATCGTCGAGCCCATGATCACCACCCACGTCGCGACCGCGGCGGGGTTGAGCACGATCAACGCGAGGCCGACCTTGAAACCGGCGAACGTCTCGCGGCGCTCGCGGCGCGCCACGACCGAGTCCGACGCCTTCGGCTCGTCGTCATCGCCGTCGGGCTCGACCGCGGCCGGGGGGTGGCTGCGCGCGGTGTAGATGCCGTAGATCAGCAGCACGACGCCGCTGATCGCGAACAGCGTCGGCTCGACGATCGGGTACTTCTCGATCACGCTCTGCATGCCGAGCACACCGAGCGCGGAGTACAGCCCGTCGCCCACCGCGCCGCCGAGGCCGACCGCGATCGCGCGCCGCATCGTGTGGCGATACGCGGCGTGGATCACGGCGACATTCACCGGCCCGATCGGCACGCCCGTGAGCGCACCGGCAGCGACGCCGATCACGAGGAACATCAGCACGGTGTGGCCCCCGTGCTATACAGCAGCGTGACCGCGGCTGCTACCGACAATGACGGCGGTTCGCCGGGTTTCGGAGTCACCTGGCTCGGCCACGCGAGCGCGATCGCGCAGCTCGGCACGCAACGAGTCCTGTTCGATCCGCTGCTACCGTGGCGGGCGCGCAGAGCCGGCGCGGTCGACGCGGTGCTCGTCACGCACTCGCACGTCGATCACCTGAACCGATGGAGCCTGCGTGCGGTGCCGCGCGAAGCGCACCTCGTGGTGCCGCGGGGCTGCAAGGAGGTCGTCGCGGATCTCGGCTTTGCGAAGGTCACCGAGGTCACCGCGGGCGATCAGGTCGCGATCGGTGGGCTCGCGGTCCACGCGGTCGAGACCCGTCACGACAACGGGCGCTGGCGCAAACGCTCCACGCCCGAGTGCGTCGGCTACGTCGTCGAGCGCGACGGCATCGCGATCCACCACGCCGGCGACGTCGACTTCTCCGATCACCGCGTGTTCGACGACATCGGCAAGCGGTTCTCGCTTGCCGCGACGCTCCTGCCGATCGGCGGCATGATGCCCGTCTGGTACTACCGGCGCCGCCGCGCGCTGATGGATCAGGGCGTCCACATCGATCCCGACTGCGCGCTCGACATCTACGAGCGGCTCGGCGCGAAGGCGCTCGTGCCCATCCACTGGGGCACGCTGAACCTCCGGCTCGGCCTGCCGTCGATGCCACGCCGCCGGCTCGCAAAGATCGCGCTCGCGCGTAACGCCGCGGGGGTCCACATCCTCGCGCACGGCGAGCAACTCGACGTCGCCCGGCGCGAGCTCGCGGGGGCGCCGGGGGTCGAGCTGCAGAATGCAGTGGAGCCGTGACCGCGCTGGGTGCACGATAGAGGCATGCTCGCGCAGCGCTGGTCGTTCGGCTGGGACTTGTTCGCGATCGCCTTGCTCGGTGCGACCACGCTCGCCGGCGCACCGCGGCGCCATCACCACGCTCCCGTGCCGGTGATCGCGATGCCGCACGAGGTCGAGCACGCGCCGATCGAGGTCGAGCTCGTCGACCTCGTCGATCCCGCGAAGGCGTGCGCCGAGGCCGAGGTGTTCTACGAGCGCCGCGAGTTCGATCACGCCGCGGTCGCGCTGCGCCGCGCGGTCGCGGTCGACCCCGGGCTCGAGGCCCACGCGCAGCTCTACGACCAGCTCGCGCGCGCATGGGATCGTGCGAGCGCGCCCGACGCGACGCCGGTCGTCCGGTTCGAGGCGCTGCGGTTCGCGCGCCGGCTCGATCTCTCGCTCGGTGGGCTCTATGCAGACGAGCTCGACGCGAATCTTCGCGATGCCGCACCGCTCGCGGCGATCACGTACGCGCGCGACAAGAACCGCGAGGGCCTCGAGCTCGCGCTGACCACTTGTGACGCACTCGGCGTCGCCGTCGAACGCAGCCGCGTCACGATCCGCTAGCGCGGAACCCAGGCCGCGAGGCCGGGACGGAGCTGGGCCGCGATCGCGGCCTCGGGAGCCAGCTCGGCCTCGACGATGATCATGCCGGAGGCCGGATCGATCGTCGGCGCCACCTGTCGCACGATCGCGGGCACCGGCGTCGCGATCGTATCGATCCGGACGGCGAGCTTGGTGTTCACCGCGAGCTCGCGCCCGCGATCCGGTGGCACCGCGAACCGCAGCCGGAGCTCGCCCTTCTCGACGATCCGGAGGATCGGCGCACCGGCCGCGACGGTCGCACCGCCATCCCTGAACCGCATGGCGACGGTGCCGTTCGCCGGCGCGCGCAGCGCGGTGTCGGTGACGTGGGCGCGCGCGGTCTGGAGATGCGAAGTCTCTGCCGCCACCGTCGAGCGTGCCTTCTCGAGCGCGGCCTCGGAGCGCTTGACCGCGAGCTTGGCCTCCTCGAGCACGGTGGCCGCCGTCACCCCCTGCTCGACCCCATGTTGCTCGAGCGCGCTCTTGCGCTTGGCATCCTCGAGATCGACCGCGGCCTGGCGATACGCGGCCTGCGCGGCACCGAGGGCGGCCTCGGCGGCACGCTGCTCCTCTTGCATCGACTTCGGATCCATCTCGGCGACGATCTGACCGGCGGTGACCTGATCTCCCACGCGAACGCTGACCTTCGCGACGACGCCCTCGAACCGCGGCGCGATATCGACGGACTCGGACGCGGCGATCACGCCGATGTACGGACTGTCGACCGCCGCGTCGGCCGCGACGACGGCGCGGATGGCCGAACCGGCATCGCGCTTGCCGACCGGCGCGCCCGGATCGCGGCTCCCACACGCGGCGACAAGGACGAGCGCGAGGTGCTTCACGCGGCCTCCCCACCGAACGTCTGGTCCGCGACGAGCGCGGCGTACGCCCCACCCTTCGCGAGCAGCTCGTCGTGCGTCCCGATCTCGCGGATCTGGCCCTCGTCCATCACGATGATCCGATCCGCGTTGATGACCGTGGACAGCCGGTGAGCGATCACGATCCGGGTCATCCGGAGCGTGCGGAGGTTCTCGTTGACCTCGCGCTCGGTGGTGGCGTCGAGCGAGCTCGTCGCCTCGTCGAGGACGAGCACCGCCGGGTCGCGGGTCAGCGCGCGTGCGAGCGCCAACCGCTGGCGCTGGCCGCCCGACAGCGTCGCGCCACCGTCGGCGACCGGCGTGTCGTAGCCCATCCCCATCGCGCGGATGTCGTCGTGGATGCTCGCGCGACGCGCGGCTGCAATCACCCGGTCGAACGGCAGCGATGGATCACTGAGTGTGATGTTGCTGCGGATCGAACCCGAGAAGATGAACGGCTGCTGCGGCACCATCCCGAGCTGGTGACGCAGACCTCGGTGGTCGAGCTCGGCGAGATCGTAGCCGTCGTACACGATGCGGCCCTCGGTCGGCTTGTGCAACCCGAGCAAGAGCGCGGCGAGCGTCGATTTGCCGGAGCCCGAGCGACCGACGATCGCGATCGACTGGCCGGGCGTGACCACCAGCGACACGTCGCGGACGACGAGGGGCTCGCTCGGCCCGTAGCGAAACGACACCCGGTGGAGCTCGATCGCGCCGGTCAGCTTCGGCGGCATGACCGCCGTGCCGCTGACTTGTTCGGGCTCGGCGGACAGGACGTCGTCGATCCGGGCGACGTAGCTGCCGAGCATCTGGAGCTGGAGCATGCTCGCTACCAGGCTCGACAGCGGGGTCAAAAAGCCGGTCGCGAGCGCGCTCGTCGCGAGCATGGTGCCGAGCCCGATCTGGTGATCGATCACGAGCAGCGCGCCCACGCCGAGGAGCACCAGCGGCGCCGCGGCCTGGATCAGCGAGTTCAGCGAATCGAGCAGCGCCTGCAACCTGCCACGCGAGAGCGCCACGTTGAGCTGGTCGACGTAGAGGTTCGCCCACTGCTCGAGCGCACGATCTTCGGCACCCGCGATCTTCAAGGTCTCGATCCCGACGAGCATCTGGACGAGGTAGCTCTGCGCGCGCGCCTGGGTCTCGAGGTCCTGCGCGGCCAGCGCGGCGTAGCGAAAGCGCGAGAACAGCAGGACGAGCACTTGCAACAGGCCGACCCCTGCAGTCAGGCCGGCGAGCACGGGGGACAGGAGAAACAACAGCACGAGGTAGCCGACGGCGAGCGCACCATCGAGCAGCGTCGACAGGAGCGACGAGGTCAGGAGCTCGCGGATCTGCGTGTTCGAGGCGACGCGCATCATCAGGTCGCCGGTCGGGCGCTTGTTGAAGAACGCGTATGGCAGCGACAGGAGATGGGTAAGAAATCCGAGCGTCATCTTGCTGTCGAGCTGGGTACGGAGCTCGATCAGGAGATGCGACCGGATCAAGTTCGCGAGCATCTGGAACGCGAGCACGACCGCGATGCCGGCGGCGACCACCGCGAGCATCTGGTGATCGCCACGCGGCACGACGCGGTCGACGACCATCGCGGTGAGGATCGGCAGCGCGAGCGCGAGCACGCGCAGCGCGATCGACGTCACGACGACGCGCGCGATCATCGCGCGATGCGCGAACATCTGACCGAGGTAGCGCCACGCCTTGCTGCGCCCGGCCGGCGTCGCGACGAAGGTCTCGACCGGCTCGAACACGAGCGCGACCCCGGTGAAGTGGCGACGAACTCGATCGTTCGGAATGAACCGCCGCCCGTGCGCAGGATCGAGGATGTCGATGCCCTTGCCCCGGACGCGCTCGAGCACGACAAAATGGTCGAGCCCCCAGTGGAGGATCGTCGCGCGCGGCAGGTGATGGAGGTCCCCGACCTCGAGCTTGACGCCGCGCGCACGCAGGCCGAACTGGGTCGCGGCGTTCGCGAGCGTCAGCGCGTCGGTCCCGCGCGTGCTGCCGACGATGCCGCGCGTACGTTCGAGCGGCACCGCGTTGCCGAAGTACGCGAGCACCATCGCCAGACAGGCCGCGCCGCAGTCCGCCGCCTCGAGCTGGGCGATGAACGGCACGCGCCGCTTGCGCTCGCCGCCGAGCCTGCGCAGCGCCGCTTCGAGGTCCGCACCCGGGGGCGGCGTCATCAGAACCTCTTCGCTCCGGGAATGATCGCGTAGATGATCCGCTCCTCGTGGACCCGCACCTCGGCGCGGCCGAACATCCCGTCGTGATACTGATACGTTCGCCCGTCGGCGTCGAACGAGCTCAGCGCGACGCGGCCGCGCACGACGACGACCGGGCCCCCGATCTGGAGCGTCTCGGCGATGTCGGTTCCGAGCACGCGGCGCGCCTCGCTCGGCGCGATCACGTCCGACGACACGCTCTCGATCTCGAGGATCTGGTAGGCGTAGCGATAGCCGTCGAGCTCGAGGCGAAGTGACATCCCGGCCGAGAGCTGCGGGCGATCCTCGCCCGGCAGGAGCGCGACGACCTCGAGCCCGGCATCGCCGTTGACCGTCGCCGCGGCGATGTCACCTGGCTCGACGTGTTGCCCCGTGCGCACGCGAACATCGGAGATCGTGCCCGCGGTGGACGTCCGGATCGCGCGCTCGCCGAGTGCGCTGCGCGCCTGATCCAGCTCCTGGCGCAGCGAGCGCAACGTGACCTCCGTGTTGGCATCCAGGAGGTCGAGCATGTGGTTGCGCAGCTGGCTCTCGAACTCGTGCGCGACCCGATCGACCGAAGCGCGCTGATCGACGTCGTCGAGCTGCGCGATCACCGCCCCGGCCGCGACTCTGTCACCGGGCGCGACGAGGACATCGACGACGTTCCCGGCGGTGCGCGCGGTGATCGACGTGCGCGCCTTCGAGCGCACGACGGCAGGCCCCGACGAGTATGTCGCGACGCGACCGAAGCACACGAACGCCGTGGTGCCGAGCAACAGCACCACGAGCAACCAGTAGCTCCAGGTCAGCCATCCCGGCCCCGCGCGTACGACATCGCCGAGCTTCGCGACGGTCGCGGCCTCGATCGCCTCGGCGCGGAACAGCTGCTCCGCTTCGTCACCCTCGGCGAGGAGCTGCTGGCCCTCGACGTGGATCGAGAGCTGATCGAGCAGCGGTGCCGCGAGCGCGGCGAACCGGCCGAGCACGGCCCTCTCGGCCGTCCCGAACCCCGGACGACGCGCGGGCCGGATCGCGATCAAGACCGCGTGGACCCTCGCGTCCGCACCGATGATCGGCTGGACCAGGAGGTGGTCCGTGCCGTCGCCGTCCGGATCGTCGATCGGCGCGAAGAACCGCGGATCGTCTGCCGCGATCGCCGCCTCGCTCGCGAGCCCGGTCCGCGCCGACCAACCGGCGAGCCCCGCCGAGGCGATCCGGTCGTCACCGGCCGCCCGGCTCCGGGCCTCCGACCACAGCGAGCCGTCGTCGCCGTCGTAGAACAGGCAGGTCGCGCGCTCGCAGTCGAGCATCTCGGCGATCGCCTGCGCGGCAATCGCCTCGGTCTGGGCGAGGTCGCTCGCCGCGGCGAGCTTGCGCGACGCGGAGAACGCGACCTGGGCGCGCCGGGCCTCGTCTGGATCCTGCGGCGACGTCGCGGTCGCCGCGGGCGCGACGGCGGCGCCGGTCTCGATCGCGGTGATCAGCGCCTGGCGTTGATCGTCGGGGATCCCGGCACGCACGACGAACGCGATCCGCGGATCAGGCGGCATTTGCGCGGGATCGCCGAGGAGGACGATCCGACCGTCGGCGGGCGCCTCGGCGAGCCGGCTGACGACGCTCACGGTCATCCGCGCCCTCGCGCGCGCTGCGCCGCGTGCAACCGGCGCAGAAAGTCGTACAGCACCATCTCCTGCGCGCGCGCCGACGCGTGGAGCATCCGGTTCGCGTGCATGTGGACGATGCTCCACGCGAAGTCGACCACCGGTCGGGTGAGCTCGCCGGCGCGGTCGCGCGCGGCGAGCTCGGCCGCGGTCTCGGCCAGCGCCACATCGCGCGCCGCCAGCGCGGCGAAGCACGGTGCGAGGTCGTGCGCGGCGTCGCGCTCGGTGTCGCCGGCGAACAGCGGGTCGAGGCTCGCGCGCTCCTTCGCGAACTTGTCGCCGACCATTCCCCACGTCGCGGTGACCGCGCCGAATTCGTTACCGAGACTCTCGCGGGAGGTCGCGTAGATCTGCGCGCGCTGCTCGGCGGTGAGGCCGAGCATCACGAGCGTGCTCTCGATCCCGCGCAGGGCGACCCGCCAGCGCAGATCCAGCGCACTGCCGTCGAACGCGTCGAAGATCGCGAGCACCGCCTCGCTATCCTTCCAGAACACGGTCTCGACCAGGTCGATCGCGCGGTCGCCGCCGTAGCGCTCGATCTCGCGGTCGTAGGTGTCGAGCACGAGCTTGTGAACGATCCGCTCGGCGAGGAACGGTGCGAGCGCGCGATCGAGCCGCGGCATCACCGCGCCGAGGAGCCGCGCCGGATCGCCGTGGAACCGGACGCGCAGATGGCTGTCCGGATCCGCGTAGCGCAGGAAGAACCAGCGATCGATCTCGCCCGCGGCCATCGCGTCGCGGACGACCGGTCCGATCGCCTCGGTGAGCACGCGATCCGCGGTCGCCTCACCGCAGTACAGCTTCGCGTACAGCCACTCGCTGCCCGGCGGGAACACGCGGCGCACCGCCGATGGCGCGGGCTCGACGCGCGGCACCGGTGCGGGCGTGCCGTCGCGGGTGAACATCAGGACGATCTCGTTCGCGAACCCGCCCTCCGGCCCACGCACCACGAGGCGTTCCGGTGCCGGGAACAGCTCCACGAGGCGCGCGTAGGTCTTGCCCGCGACCTCGTCGGCGAACGCCGCCGCCATCAGCGGGTTGTCGAGATCGATCGGGAGCTCGTTGTCTCCCGCGGCGAGTACGAGCCATCGCGGCAGCTCGCGCTGCGTGCGCAGCGCCGCGATCGCCGCGGTGAGCTTCGCCGGGTCGCGCTCCTTCGTCGCCGCGGTGATCGGTGCGAGGTCCGTCTCGCCGAGCTGCCACTCCGCCCGCGCGAGGATGATCCGGCCGAGCCGGACGCGTGGCAGGAACGGTTGCGTCGCGAGCGCACCCCACGTGAAGCGCGGGAGATCGACCTGCTGGCCGGCGAGCGCGGCGAGGAAGCGATAAGTGCCGAGGCTACGCAGCCGGAAGTTGTGCGCCGTCGTCAGGCGCGGCACGACCTCGCGATCGAGCGAGCGCGAGCGCAGCACGATCCGGTCCCCGCGCACGGCGACCGTGAGGTCTTCGACCTCGAGCTGGCGATCGCGCGGCGCGCCCGACACGCCGAGGAACGTGATCTCGCGATCGCGCAACACCGGGCGACATACGATGTTGCCGATCCGACCCTCGTTGAGATGAACGATCTCGGCGAACGCGGCGTGCGGGACGAGGGCCTCTTCGCGCGCGTGATGGGCACGCACCATCGCTTCGATCGCGGGCGAGGTGTGGCAGAACCTGCCGAGCAGCCGCGCGCCCGACGGACCGTGGATGCCTTCGAACAGGACGTCGACCTCGCCGCGCGCGAGCTCGTCGGCGGTCGCCGCGATCCGGATCATCGCGCCGAACGCATCGGGCAGACGCGCCGGCCGCTCGCTCGCGAGCTTCGCCAGCTCCGCATCGACGAGCTCGATCTCGCCGGCGCCACGCGCGCGCGCGTCCATGACCTTGCGGCGGAGCAGCGCCTCGAACCGGGTCGCCACCGGACCGCGCTCCTCGCCGCGCTGCCCCGGAATCGCGATCCCGGCGAGCAACGGCGAGCCCTCGGAGCCGGGACCGCGGTCGACCTCGAAGCCGATGCCGGCCTCTTCGTCGAGCGCCTCCGCGAGCGGGACCTCGCGGTCCGCCCAGCGGTCCGTGAACGCACGGCGAAACTCGGCGAACGGATCGGGATCGCGACCGTGGAGCTTCGCGAGCTGATCGACGGCCTTGCTCACATCCGCGACGACGCGATGGCCGAGCGACAGGGCCGCCGGCTTCGTCATATCGACCTGGAATAGCCGGCCGACCTCGACCTTCACCGGCAGCGGCTCGAGCGCGCTCGCGATCGCCTGGTAGCGCGCCGGCGGGTTGCCGAGCCCACCCGCGTCGATCGCGGCGATCGCGGCGGCGACCTCTGCGAGCGGCGTCGCGATGTCGGCACCGGCGGCACGGAGCTGCGCGACCATGCCCCCGAGCGGATCGATGCCGGTGATGTGGACCCCGAGCTCCGGCACCAGCAGCTGGCTGTCGATCAGCTCGATCACGAACCCGCGCGCGTCGTCCAGCGTGATCTCGTCGTCGACCTCCGCATCGACCTCCGCATCGCCTTCGGCGCTGCTACGCGCCGGGCGTTCGCCCGGCTTGTCGACGAGCGCCTCGGCGAGCTCCGCGATCCGCGCCCCGCCCCGCGCGCGCGCGAGCGTGGCCTCGAGGTACGGCGTCGGCGCGACCGCGTCGAGCTGGTACCTGCGGACCTTGCCGTCGAGGCGCGCGACCGCGTAGCGCAACCGGCCGGCGGCGCGGTAGAGCGACGTGCTCGGCCGGTAGATCAGGCGCTCGCGCAGCGCCGGATCCCGCGCGAGCTCCTCGGCGAGCGCGAACAGGTAGTCGTTGTCGAGGCGGGTGACCCGGCGATACTCGGCGCGCGGCGCGAGCGAGAGCGCCGTCTGCTTTCCGAGCGTCCCCGCCGCGACGCCCGAGAACAGGCCGAACGGCGTCGCGCGCCCCGCCATCCGCGCGACGTACTTCACGAGCGAGTGCTCGATCGCGCGGCCCGCGGCGGAGGTCGGTTGCGCGCGCCACGTGGCCGCGCTCGCGTGGAGCGCCGGCGACGCGACGAACAGCGCCTCGTCGACCTCGGGGCGCGCGAGCACCTCGTCGAGATAGCGGCGCGGATCCGGCGCCGCACCCCACGCCGCGAGCACGTCGAACGGCAACAGCGGCGATCGCACCACGATGCCGTCGTCTGCCCGCCACCCCCGGTTTCGACCCGAGCTCATCGACGGGCCACTATAGATCAGTTGATCGGGCTGTTATCGCCGGCCGCCACGAACGCGGCCCAGTAATACGGATGGGCGTACTTCGGCCGGCTCGCGATCTCCTTCTGGACGTCGCGCAGCGCCGAGCTCCGCGGCTTGCCCGCCTTGAGCCGCGCGTAGTAGCCGGCCATGAGATCGCGAGTCGCGAAGTCGTCGACCTGCCACAGCGACATCACCAGGCCCTCGGCGCCTGCGATCACGAGCGCGCGGCGCAGACCGTAGACGCCCTCGCCGTTCGTGACCTTGCCGTTGCCGGTGTCGCACGCCGACAGCACGACGAGCTTGGTCCCCCACAGGTCGAGCCCCGACGCCTCCATCGACGTCAGGATCCCGTCCTCGTCTCCCGACGACAACTTGTTCGCGCCCGCGAGCGCGAGGCCCGAGCGCAGGAGTGGGTTCTCCGCGCCGGTCTGCGCGGCCTGGCTCTGGCCCATCAGCGCGGTCTGCGCTTGGGCCTCCGCCCCGCGCGACTTCTTCGGCGGCTCGTCGTTGAGGAAGAACCCGTGGGTCGCGAGGTGGAGGATCTTCGGACCGTGCAACGCCTTGAGCGCGCCCTCGGTCGCCTTCGCGCCGCGATACTCGGTGAGCCCGGAGAACGTCTTCTCGACCTCGTCGGCCTCCTGGCCGGTGCCCGGGAGCTGGGGCCACATGAGGCCCGACAGATCCGCGGAGCGCGCCCCGCGACTGCCCTCCGGCTTCGCACCGGGACCGGTCGAGTCGAACGCGGGATCCGCGAAGATCACGCCGCCGCCCTGAGCCTTGCTCTTGACCGCGAGACGCAGGAGATCGCGGCCCGACGTGAGGTACGTGAACGTGTAGGTCTCGAGCAGGAGCTTGCCGTTGTCGTCGACCAGCGCGGAGAACGGCACCACGTTGAGCGTGCCGTCGGGGGCGAGCAGGACCTCGGTCGAGCCCCCGAGTGCGGGCGTCAGCTTGCCGATGGTCAGCTTGAACAGCGCGCTGCCGAGGTCGGCGACCTTGGTGTTCTTCGGGTTCGACACCGCCTTGCGAAACTTCTCGACCGCGTCGTCGATCGCCGAGGCCGGGCCGAGATCGACGACGGTCGGATCGCCCTTGCCCGCGAGGACGTACGCCGCGTAGCGCCGCGGCGGCAGGATCGGGTTCACCCGGTAGGGCGCCTTCGGATCGCTCGGCTGGAAGTTGACGAACTCGACGAGCCGCGTCGTCTTCGGGATCAGCTTCTGGATCGGCGCGAGCTCGATCGCCTGGCTCGTCGCACGATACGCCGCGCTCTTCTTGCCGACCTCGATCTCGAGCTTCTGGATCTGGTCCTCGAGCTGCGCGACCGACTTCGCATAGTCGTCCGGTCCGGTCGCCGCGGGGCCCGCGACCGTGAGCTTCGCCAGCTTGGTGCGCGCGCTCGCCAGATCGTCGAGCAGCTTCTTGTCCTCGGGCGAGAGCTTCGACCGGATCGTCGCCATGCTCGCGGCCGCCGCGTCCATCACGCGACCCTTGCGGCGAAACAGCGTGGTCAGGCCAAGCCGTGCCGCCGCCGGGTTGTTCGGCGCGAACGTCACGCCGAAGTTGATCGCGGTGTCGAGCTGGTACCCGTTCTTCGAGAAGTAGATCGCGTGATCGCTCTCGGTGCCGGTGCGCAGCACGTTGACGAGGTCGTGCTCGGCGATCTCGAGCGAGTCGGTCAACGTGACCTCCGCCTTCTGCGCCTCGCCGCTCGCCATGTAGAGGTACGCGAGGGACTGCTCGGTCATCCCGTACATCGGGTGGCGCTTGCCGTAGGTCTTCTCGGCGTACGCGCGGTAGTCGACCAGCAGCTTCTCGGCCTTCTTGAACTCGCCGAGCTCGCGCAACGTGTCGGCGATCGTCGTGTCGTACGCGTGCGCCGACAGCGGCGAGATCTTGCCGAGCTGCTGCTCGCTCTGCTCGTACAGCGCGAGCGCCTCCTTCGGGTGGCCGTTCGCGCGCACGATCTCGGCGAGGGTCCCGGACCAGCCCGAGTAGCCCTGCTTCTTCGTATCGATCGCGATCACCTTCTTGAACGTCTTCTCGGCGTTCGCGAGGTCGTCGACCTGGCGGTAGTTGTAGCCGAGCTGGCCCATCAGCACCGGCAGCATCGGATCGTCGGGCTTGTCCTTCTCGAGCCGCGCGATCTCCTTCGTGTAGAGCTCGATCGAGTGCTGGAACATCGGCTTCGCGAGGTCGTCGCGCCCGCCGTAGTGGTAGGCCGAGCCGATCGACCAGTACGTCGAGGCATGGGTCTGGACGTTGACGTCCGGACCGCCGGCGATCGCGATCGCGCGGTCGTACAGCACCTTCGCCTTCGGCATCTGGTTGGTCTGCCAGTAGATGCTCGCGAGCTGCTCGATCGGCCCCAGGAGCTCGATGTCGTCCTTGGACTTCGCCATCGCCTCGTGCAGCTTCAGCGCCTCCTCGTAGAGGCGCTCCGCCGACGAGTACTCGTTGTGCATCTGGAGCAGCGCCGCGTACATCGTGAGCTGGCCCGCGTACATCTGCGACTGGGCGCCGTCGAGCTTCTTCGTCAGCGCGAGCGAGCGCTGCGCGTACGGCTCGGCCTCGTCGAGCTTGTTCTGCGCCCACAGCATCCCCGACACGCCCATCAACGCGGTCTGGACATCGCGCGATTCCGGCCCCGTCGCGCGCTCGGCCGACGCGAGGATGTCCTTGTCGACCGCGAGCGCCCCCGCGTAGTCGCCGGTCATCGAGTACAGGCCGGCGAGACCTTGCTTCCGCATCCGGACCTGCATCGAGTCCTCGCCGTAGATCTTCTTCTCGATGTCGAGGAGCTGCTTGCACAGCTTCACCGCCGGGAACACCGCGCCCTTGCCCTGGAGCTCGTACATCTGCTTCTGCAGATCGTTGATCTGCTGCTGCTCGGCGGGCGTCGCCTGGACA
>Ga0307509_10004398_pt1 | contig 20387 bp, 17 predicted proteins | sample 10_EM_MG_FD_202245 | JGI IMG/M metagenome (GOLD analysis project Ga0307509, IMG submission 202245) | Populus trichocarpa ectomycorrhiza microbial communities from riparian zone in the Pacific Northwest, United States - 10_EM | ecosystem: Host-associated > Plants > Roots > Unclassified | place... | reverse complement strand
ACAATATAATCTAAAATAACACTCAATAGATCAATTATCAGCACCCAAGTTTATGTGTCTTAGTTATATTATTGATGGTTTTGGATTGTCATTTTATTGAGGGTAGTATTTATTCAAATTTTCACTCTAATTCTAACAGTTTTTATATTCCTTCTAGAATCTCACAAATCCTGTAAACCTCTACCATATTTTTATACATAATATGATACATGATAATTAAATATCTAATAGTCATTTTTATTATTTTATTTACATGTTATTGGGTTTGTTGGTAATACTTTAAAGATGGGGTAGAGGTTGGCTTTGATTGCTATGCAGAGGTGCGAAGACTTTCTGGACAGGGCTGTACATTTAATAATAGACTGATAATATGAGAACAGAAAACTTATGTAGTTAGAGAATATTAAACAGTATGCTGAAGAGAAAATCTGAGATGAAAAATAATAGAATAATAAAAAATATTATTATTGTAGAAGATTTTTTTCCTTTAGTTATATGATAGCTGCTAATATACTGGCAAAGAACATAACTTTAACTATAATTATAATTATTTTTGTTGGATCTCAGAATTTAACTGTCTAAAATACCATAAAAACAAGTGAGGACCGGCCAGGCATCAGTATGTTAAATTAAAGTTTGGCAGTATTGCGCAATATTTAGACACCTGAGAAAATATCAAGACACCTGCTCATTCTCTCTCTATCTAGAATAATTTCAATTTCATCCTGATGATTTGCATCAAGAAAGCAGTTCAACATGTTAGCTAAAAGATTATCCTGGTGAATTAGGGTATTAGTCTCAGTTGAATGAGTTCTGTCTGACAACCTCTAATCTCCAATTTTCAAACCCTCAGTTAAAAAGCTCTTTATTGAAAGCTCCAAGTCACAGAAGCCATTAATAGATAGAGATAAACTAATTTTTCGAAAGAAAGAAACAACAACCTCTGACTATAGTGTACAGAAAGTAAGCTAAGCATTGGCTAAACAGTGCTCAATAAGAACTCAGCACTCTTCTATCATACTACCCCTCGGGCTTTCATAGTAGTTATCCCTAGTCTATTGCTCACATAATTCAATAGAATATTTGAATTAAGTTGTGCAAAATGTCTTTGAGAGGTTAATTTATCAAAATATTCAATGGTTATACTAGGCCAGTGTATCATGAGAGTATCATGGCTAGAATAATATCCTGAGAATATAGAGTATTAAGAACTATAGCAGTTGTGTGAAATCTAGTCACCTTAAGAGCAAGCTTTTTAGGCCGGCCAGCTGGAAGTACATGAACAAGTATATTTGATATCCAATCAACTATTATAATTTTAATTTGCATAGACATCTAGATTAAACTATACTGTCATATGAGAGTTATATTATATAGTCTTAATAGGTTTTGTATTGCTGATCATGAGTACAAATGAGAAATATGGTACATTTAAACAGCAGTCGAGGCCGGACCCACACTTCTCTACCTGCAAAAATTCATAAAATAACAGTTGCATGTCTTTTATTCTAGCTACTTTTGGTGCTTTAAAGCTAAACTGTATAGCTACCATGATCTGTATATGTCTGACAATCTAAAATCTCAAGAGGCATAGTGGTTTTGTCCATATTTCATATAGAACATAATAAATATTCACCAACTATTAGTATGTTATAACTAGTACAAAGTTGTACAATGCATGTTGCAAATCAGACAAAGTTGAGATGTAAGGTTATATAATCTGCTGGAAGCCGCTGGAGTATATCGGTCAGAAAGTGGAGGGTAACTGTATATTACAACAGAAAACAAAAAAAAAAATAACCTATTTGAAAAAGCATAGCCTATTGCTGAGAAAGAATAGAAAGACAGAAATCACTTTTCTGCATCTTGGTAAAATCATGCTTGCCGGATGGCCTTCCCCTTGTCTCAGCTAATGTGATAGCTTGTATAAAGCTCAGCCTCTATTTTCAGCTAATGTTTCTTTGAACTTTAGCTAGTTTAAGAACTTTTAGGAGTATTCACAATAGTTTTCATTCCATATGGCTTTAGCCAAACCTCCAAGGTTGCAATAGGAACTAAAAACTAGGCTGAAACCTCTTACATTGTAGGTGAGTAATATATTGTTAAATCAACATGAATATAGTTATTGTAGAGATGGTGAGAACTTTGAGCTTGAACTCTCAAGTATATGACTGGTAAATCTCATTTCCTGGAAGAATACTTTTAGCCTTTTATGACTTAATTATTATTGATTTATAGGTAAAACTAAGCTGATAGACTGATTTTCGATTATTCTCTGAGATTACTTATTGTTCTAGTTGTGAATTAAGGTGCTTATCAATTTTGCACAATGTAGAATTAATTGTGTAGGACTTGGGCCTTCGATTCCGATAGAATAATTCAAGGGAAAAATACCAAAACTGCTTTGAGTAATTAAATCAAGATACTTCTTGGTTTATTTCTTTCTTTCTAAGACTTATTAGTCATTGAAAACAACTTCTGTATTATCATTTGCACTATTATTAATACTTGTCTTAGATTTATTGTCGTATAGGTTTATCTCAGCTGTTGCTTTATTTCAATATACTAGCACCTGGCCAGTTCTTATCAGTTTTTGCACTACAAACTTGATTATATTATCTCAGTTGTAAGTATCAGAGATCTACTTTACATTTTGAGTGAAAAAAGTGAACAATTCCAATTTTCTCATGTATAAAAGAAATCATATTTTGTTCTATAATGAAAAGTCTTATCCCTTGGGCGGTCTCAAACACTAGAATTCAGTACCAGTATGCTAAGGCCAGATTGGGCAGCTACGAGCTCTACTTCATCTGGAAATAACATTTTTCAGCCTTTTTCGACCTCAAGTGACTCAGCGATTCTGGTTACCTCACATATTCCCTCTACTCAAATTGCTCCAAAACAGCTTTAGGACACCAGCAATGAATTTTAGTGTCTCAGACAGCCCAACGAATATCTGTTCAACATTTTCTAAATCTATGCAATTATCGTATTTTATCTCTATAAGAAGTTATTAATATATCAATTATATAACCAATAATAATCAACTAAATAAGGCAAACCAATCAGACAACTCAATCACTATAGAAGGAAAGCAATAAGAAACTTTCTTTTCATAATCTCAAATAAAAAACAACTTATTTCAGTTCAATATTTCCCAAAGGAGTATTATATCCATACACTAAAAACAAAGAAAATAACTGTAACAAACCAGCCTTCCGCTAGGTGTTCGTAACGGGAAACGACTATCTGACTATCATAGACTATCGATATAGTCTACGGAGTCTACTTAGTCTATTATTATAGACTAATATCTTGAATTCGTCGTAGGTATTGTGATCGCAGAAAGTCTTATCATATAGGAATAGAGTTCTCGCATACAAGCGAGGTAATATAGAGGTAAGAGTAATAGGTATATGGAACATATTGCACCTATGGAAGGTCACTGTCAATGGGCTTGGCCAGTGCCCCGGTATCTGAGTGGTGTATTACTTAGATAGTTGTGTGAAGAGCTCTAACTACTGTTAACCGAGTCTTCTCCTTATATAGACTCTTCATGCCAACAACCCTAATCCTGGTGACTCATAACTTGAGTCACACAGTCCTATGACTCATAACGAGTCGTACCCGAAATCCATCAGATAACTCCTATGAGTCACTGCGCAACATACCTTATACCAATCGCAAAACAAAAAACAAGTCAGATGCGCAAAGAGTCTCATCTGAGTGAAACTTGTGACTCATAATGTGAGTCATGCGCAAAAATCATTACATCATTATGACTCACAATCGTGAGTCATAGAAATATCAACCAATCATAACATAACTATGATACGCAAATGCGAGTCATGTGAGAACTATGAGTCAACTGACTACATAGCATGAGACATAAACATACCTTATGACTAATAACTATTAGTCATGTGAAATCTGCCTTGCTTAGTCACGATTTGTAACAATAACTGACATAACAAATATTTTAACAATTTATTTATGATAGTTTTTGAATAGTAGAAAGTTATACTAACTAGCTCTAAGTTTTTTTTTTGGAAAACTAGCTAGAAGAAAAAGCTTGTGAAAGTGATTGCTTGAAAAGTCTGAATTACAGACTACTTAGAAGTTGTAATAAGAGATAGCATAAAACTAGCTCTATATTGCTAGGTTGATATAATGAGTTTTGATTAAATCAACCACTCAGGTAAAAAAAATATGCTTAGAGATTGTTGAAAGATATAAAAGAGAAGTTTTTACTTTCTATCTCATAGTCTGTTAAGTTTGCTGTGCCCAAGAAAACCTGTTAAGAAAATACCAAATCTGGTCAAGAGAATAACAGGATCTGGGAAGTTTCCTTCCCTAACTGGAAATAATTTACCAAGTGTTTCAAACTGAGACTTGTACAACTAGTTTTCATCATAGGCACAATGACAGACTAAGAGATAGCATAAGTAAGTAGTATGTCTGAGAAAGAGGTGAAGATGAATAGCAGGTAAAACTTGAGTAGAAGTAATGATATTCATCTTTCATAATTAGGTTGATTTTCCCAAACCTGTTAAGCTTCAAGCTTTGTAAATCGTAATAGAGTTGAGAAATTTCATTAAGTGATTTTATTTAATATCCATCTCCCCAATTAGAAAGGTGAAGCCAAGTCTGAAAAATCAGAAGAAAGACCCTTGTCTTAACTCTAACCATATAGTACAAATATGGTCCAAAGGTCACATTCTCCAGATATGCTGCTGGTGGAATGGGCAAGACTTTATACTCCATCCACTAATAGCTATCAGTTGCAAAATCTATTTGATTGAACTCACGTGTCCGGGTTTTTAATCCGACTAAAGAACCTACTTACCCGTTATCATCCCTTGAAGCCAGAATTTGACCTTCCGACCGGTTCCCCAATCACTCAACCTTCCACCCTTCCCCTCGTACTCGCTATTGTTCCAATTAGTATCGCGGCACCCTCAAATTCGCTTCCTCCTCAAATTCGGTTTCTGGGCTACGCAGGTTTGTAGTAGCTGTACCAGTAAGAATCTGACTAAAAACGCGACATATTCACGGCAGATAATCACATGTTGCCTCCCTGCGTAGCCCAGAAACCGAATTTGAGCAGGAAACGAATCTGAGGGTGCCGCGATACTAGATGAAAGAAAACCACAAATCATAATCCAGTCCACTACCGCAAACTAAAACCAATCAATACACTTCACATTTTAGATTTCTTCCGGTTTCGGGCTCCAGCTCAAAATGAAATGCAATTAACTTGTCCGCCGCACTCTGGAACATGGAGTAGAAATCTCATCTCGCAATCAATTCCCATATCTGGTATCGTAGACCTCCAGTGCTGGTAGAGCACACAGCATGCAAGGTTTTTCTGCTTGCTTCGCTCTCGCCCTCCGCCCAAATGGCACCAAATTAAACCACAGCCACCCACCAATCTTATCCTACGAGCACTGTACGATACATGAGGAGCAACTCTCTCCACCTACCGAATATCGTGTCATAACTGTATCGCACTTCCTATTGTATTGCTTATCTCCAGCCGTTGAAAAACCCCATCGAGCCCCGCTGAGCCCCGCTCAGGGAACAATTTTCTCTTAGCGTAAACTCTGTCCAGAGGTTTAGACTAAGGCACGTAGACTAAGTTACTATTTACGAATTTCTTGTTCCTGTTCTCTTTTGTTTGTTTGACTGTTTTGTTTGATTGTTTGCGGTTACCGTGGGTTCTCGCTTACCGGTACCGTATGGATGATAAGCTTTAAGTTAAGCTTGTGGACGGAATTTGATGAATGGATGAGCAAATGGGTGTCTTGCGAATGGATGGATGAGGGAGTGATGGATGGATGGATGGAGGTTTCACTTCTCCCTTCATCCTCGCTCACTACCAGCCACCATGGCGCCCAACACTCGTCTTCCCCAGCCAGCAGCACCACGCGCAGAGGGGGTAAACGCCACGCTGAGGAAGGGCGAAATACCGTATCCTTGAATATCCTTGGAATATCTTTGTTTTCCTACATGTTCGGGTGCATCTTGCTGGGATGAGTTGGGTACCGACAGCGATGGTCCAGTCCCTTACCACCTTGACATCTCACGATGATCGCGAATCCCCACTCCGAATCTGCAGTTCCTACTGACCCTACCTTAGGCGCAAGCATTGCCAGTGTAACTTTGAACATTACTCGTAGCAAGCACACGCCGTGCGGGTGTCGATCACACAAAGCCTCCTTTTTATCTGACCTCCCTTCCCTCCTTCTCAAAACCGGGGCGAGCGCTAGATATCACACTGGACGGCTTTGTGCTAAATCTTGAAAATAAGCGATCCTTTACCTTCCTTTCATTCTATGGCGTTGGTCTATTTTTCAAAAGTGAACTCCAATACACAGGTACAATAGGGTGCGGTACAGTATTGTACTTGTGAGCACCCCATCCCATCCGAACGAGTATTCTTTCTTCCCACCAACCCTCTCTCTGGATTTGCCTTGATCTCTTCCCTGCACATAAACAATGCAATGGAGCACAAACGCAGCCAAGCCCCTCCCCTGCTCATCCAAAAGCACAGCGCGTTCCGTTTCCACCACCACCGCCACCACATATCGCTTATGGAGCCGCACTGCCTCGCTTCCCTTCCGTACTCAGCCAACAAACCGTCCTCGAGTTCAGGTCTGAGGACTCCTAATCTTTTATCCTCCTTTCCCAAACTCGTCGAGGATGTTTCCTACAACTAAGATGCCACCACTCATACTAAGAAACACATTCAAAGAAATTGAACAATAAGCTCATGGCACAAACAAATCCAGGACCATCAATCGCCTTGCGTCCCGGAACCCAATCTCATCCGCACACCCGCCCACGCGGGTCCGAGTTCGGATGGTGTGCTTCCGGGGCCCGAACTTCAAGCATTCCTGCAGTACTCGTACCGTCATCTGCCACGCTACGGTCAGTGCAGTACCGTATACGGTTGTGCAACGACAATGGCCCACGGCCGGCAGGAGAATTTCGCGGAATCCTCCGGTGAGTTTTTTTTTTCCTGGTTGGAGATGGAAGGAAGAGTTTGCTGCTTGGGGGAATTTTTTTTTAGTGGGGTTTGGTAGCATGAGATGTGTGGAATTGCAGACGGTGACCGTCGCTACCAGCACTCGTAGCGGGAGCGGGGGAATGACACCTCTCAATTGCGCTCACCTTATGGCTGGTAAATGTAGCTTATTCCCGAGCGTAACCCCTCCACCCCTCCCAAAAGAAACCTCCGAAAAACCTCGCGTTGACATCTACCCCCGTTCCACTCGGCGCAAGAATTCCCCCGATTCGTCGCGTTTTATGGATTACTAATCCCGAGTCAGGATAAAAAAGGAGACGGGAGGAGTCACGGAGAGTCACTCGTTTTGGCTTTTGGGATTTAGGGCCTGGGAGACAGCTTATGCTTGTTTGTGCACTGGGAGGGGGTGAGCGGGCTGAGCTGTGGGGTTGGCTGGTTTGCCGGAAGGCGTGAATATGCTAAAGTGGGATCTTGGTAGAGTTGATTAAAGTTCCCTCTCATCCTGGCTTTTCCTCCAACCGTACCGGTGCCGTACCACATGTGTTTTAGGAACCCGATTACAAACCAAAATTTGATGGGAATAGGTTAACATACTCCAGGTTTCCGAGGTATTGCCTAGCTGGGACGAAAAGTAAGCTTTGTTATGGTATGTGTGATCCTTACAGAGACTCATCACATTCGTAGATGGTGGATGGACTGCGAATTTACTCGCTCGGAGTCTTTCTTAACGTCCGTATTACCACTCGTAATCACCTCCAATCCCGGGCACTGGACGCAAGGCTAGGCAAAGTGAAGAGGGGCATTTCCGGAACGGAGCAACTAAACCCCATATCACAGTCCCTTTCCTTTCCATATCGCACCTACCATACCAACCTGTTATACGCCCTATCTTACACCTCTAATTTCATCTCTTCCCTGGATATGATTTGTTGGTCCTTGTTCTCGGACTTAATTCCCCTCCCTCAGCCCGCCCACCCACCCATCTATCTACTTCGTCGGTTGGTCAGTATGTTGCCTTGCCAGCATCACGAAAAGACCCGAGGAAAAAAAACAAAAACAAAAATTAAGACCGGGAATCGAGTTAGGGATACGGTATATGATGCACGTGGTTTGTGGTCAGGAGGAGAAGGAGAAGGAGAAGGAGGAGTGTATATTACTATTGGAAATGGCGGGGGGAGGGGAGTGAGTGGGTTGGCAGCCTGGTAATTTGTCATATATTTAGTGCAACGTGTTTGTCAATGGATGGTAGACATTCCCACATTCTTCTTCTTCCTGGCTTTCTTTGTCTGGAGTGCTGTTTTTTTTATTTATCTCTCTCTGGATACCGGTGGTCTGGTATGGGATAAGGTCGGTGAGCCCAAGGCGTCTAGTCTAGCCTTCCCTAGCCTGATCCGTTCTTTGGTGTACTGCCTGAACTATAATACCGGTAAGGTTGTTTATCTAGCTAGCTTGTGAGGGATGCGCTGCTATCACCTTCTTCTACGTATCCTCGGGATTTTTACTATATTTAATTGGTGAAATGTGTTGTTGGTTATTTATCCGCTTACGGAATCGAGTGTGACTCGTCCCTCAGGATCGTTTCGTTAAATATCGCTCCTTTTCGAGGGAGGGGAAGAAGAAGAAGGGGGAAATGAGGAAGGGGTGGGTGGTGGTAGTGGTGGCTGTTACTTGCTACCGGTATTGCTTTATATGATGATGGCTCATGGATTATTTCCGTGATGATTGGTGTCGCTATCGTTAGGCTTCTTACTTATACTTAGCCGGAGAGAGGGGAAAGGAACGGGATCCGGAGGCAGGAGGGGTTAAGTTAGTGGTAATGTCGGCAGTATGAAGACTCGCACATAGTTTTCAGGCACCGCCGTATCCCAACACGTTTTTACCGCATTTTAATGAAGGATTTGGGTGGAAGACAATGTCATGAAATAGTTACAATACCACATCCCCCCCTTTTTCCATATGCCGCAATAACATAGCTAAAATGACAAAACTTTTTCCGACTGCTCTGCTAGTATCATGCAGTACAAAACACTTCCGTGCCACGGTTGTCAATACCCGGGATTTCGTCACTAATCATTTGGTCCTCATTCGCTACTGTACCGGTACTGCTTTAGCTTGGATAAGTTGGGGGAAAGGTCATGCTAAGTTAGAGCTTTGAAATTAACCTCCGGATCATTAATCATACTAAACATACAACACGGGGTGGCATGGATACTGCTGACGCCGAGGGGGGACGTGGATGTAATTATACCAAGGTTTTGGGTATTGTTAGGAGGGCTTATAGAGAAACCACTATACGATACCTTACCTTACCATACCATGATAAGTCAACATCACATCAAGAGCTTCAGAGCGCCCGTTTGGTTCGATCCCGGGAACGTCTTCCTCGTTCTATAAATTCCTTTTTGGCCGGAAAAAGCTCGCAAGGTTCAAAATACTTATGAGTATGAGTAGGAATGAATACTAATGAGAAGGGAATAGAGGAAAAAGGGGGTTTTATTTCATATTTTCTTAAAAACTCCACAAAATACGAGTGATCATGTGTGACGCTACAGTGTGGGATGAAGGACCTCCGACGAACTGTTTGAAACTATTAATTCTGCAAGTAGCTGAAACGTGAGTGCCTAGATAACTCTGAGTGTTAGATTTTGGGTTGCTGTCTTGGTTTGTATTGGTATCTGTATGATACTGTGCTGGACCTTCTCCGACAGGGCTTGGGGTTAGATATGTTATAGGAAAGTGAGATGCCATACTGGTTAGGAGCTTCTACGGATGGGGGCGCTGGGAGGACCACTTTCTTGGAGAGTTGGGTATGTACTTGGTCTTGGGGAAAATCTTTTGGAACTTGAGGGGTTTTTTTTCTTGTTTCCTTCTACCAACCTATTAACTTTATACCTGCTTTCTTCCTATCTCCGAGAATGTCTTGGGGAGGGAGGCATGCTTGAGAGTGGGTATTCTTCTTCCCTTTCTTTCTCTATTTTTGGTGTTTGAATGTGTATCTGGTTGGTGTTGGTTTGGTTTACTGCTTCATTGTTGTCTGCATGGGTGCGCTGCGTTGGGTAATTAATTCTGTGATGGGAATGTATGCGTTGTGGAGTATGTATGCGTTCATGCACCAGAATGATTTCTTTGTGTTTTCTTGAGCAGCGCCTCGCTTCCTCTGTTTTCTCCTCCTCCTTTTCCCTTCTGCTTTTCTTCTTTGGTTTGGGGGACTTAATTAGACCTCTTGTTTGATTGTTATTATAATACAGTTCGTAACAATTTGAGTTTACAAGGTTTTCTAATTTAGATGCTGGCTTGTGACGTTGGGATTTGTGCAAATGCGGCATCTTAGGTGCTTACTTACTCGTATCCAGTTCAACGAGTGATGTGAAATGAAGCGTGCTGCAAGAAGCCTCGCATCAACCGTTGGAAGTGCAGTCTTGACCGAATCGATATTATTGACAATTGGAAAGTGGGAAAGTGGCCCGTTTTGGGGCATGGGGGTAGGTGTGCTGTTAGGGGGTTGAGGCGGGCAGGGGAGTGTATAGGAGATGTTTGAAGGAGGGTTGCGAAATCTATGTAGATAACTTACAATGCAAGTAGTGCTCTCAGCTCTAGATTCAAGCCCATCTTGCTAGGAATCCTAGCGATGGGTAACTTCCATTCGTGGGATGCAGAAGGATATTACAATATACCACGGTATCAGGAACAATCCCCCCCGGAAAGAGATTCAGCCCGTGTTCGGCAGGAGAAACAACCCTTCGGGAACAAATAAGACAGCAACGCAAGAAAACGGACAAGGAGAGACTGAACCTCGACATCCAACATGTCTATCAATCATCCTTAGTCTACATATTCGAGCAGGATGTCCTATACCTGACAATACGGATGGATCGTGCGCCCGGGCGTCCAGTTCATGGCAAACTCTGAGAATGATCCTCATGACCTCTCCCCCCGCCGTCCTTTATACCATGCCGCTAAAACTTGCCTCTCACGGGAGCACACAGCTTTGTTTATCCACAGCTAGTAAACATGCTGGAAAATACGGTTGTGTGTCGTGGTGAACTTGTTTGCCTCTTCAAGTTGCCGCGTCATATCATTTCCCCCAACACACCTTCTCCCTTTACCTTGATTTTTCCTTCCGTTCTTCTTGATACTTGCTAGAGCTCTTTTTCTTCAATTGATCGACCACCACAATACAAAGCAATCTCTACTTTCGCAATCCTATTCACATCGTGGCCTCCACACTCCCCAACACTTCCGACCAACCCATTTAATTTGGACACCCCATATCGGTGGATACCTCGCCATCCTAGGGAATTGGGGGTATGGTTACTGTATTAGCGTGGTAATGCTCCCTTGGATTGTGGAATGCGTCTAAACTTGTTATTAATAGATGCAGCAGATAAAACCCCAAGATTACCCGGTAGAAGGCATATCCACGAATTAAGCCCGGAGATTCCTACCCGGGTTCTTCATTCCCTTTATTTGACCAGATCCAGGAGTCGGGATCGCCAGATTCCGAGGCAGAACTACAAAGCATCACTCATCATAGGGGCGTGCTGTCCCTGTTGGAAATGCCTGCGCTTGTAGACAGCAGTGCGGGTATGCACTGGTGGGACAAGCAAGCATTGAAAGTTTTTCTCCTGTAAAATCTCCTTCCTGGTCTTTCTTTTACTCTCCTTTCCCTTCCTTTCTCGAGCTATCTCACATTTCCTTAATAGCTTCGATCCAAACCGCTCTCGTTCACTTGAACTATTTCGCTTCACTCTGTAAAGTCCTTTAGTCCGATCATTACTTCCATTGCAAACAACATCCCTATTTTCAAGGGTCACCCGCCGCCCCGGCCATTCCTCCTTATGAGAGTTTAGTACAATTACCGTAGGTATTTAAAATTTGCTAACTGGAGTTGATTGCATATACTAAGATGAGAATATAGTTTACATGGAAGAATCTTGGTATCGATGCCATGGTGGACGACAGCCCGCCGACACCGAGCCAGGATCTCCAGCACCGGGTTCGTTGTCATGGAAGATTCACTAAACAAGGTTCAAAGCAATCCTAGCCTACTTTTACAGAACTTTTTACTGATTGGATATTGAGGCTTGGGAGATTTTTAGAATCCATTTTGCCCATCTGGGGGAAAAAATCGATGGCGGATTCAACCTATTCCGTGAGGACGTCATTCAAGCCAGACGCACTTGAAAATGCTCGTATTACTGAGTCAATGGGACAGGTGATAGCTATTGGGCTGTAATTGCAGATACAGCAGGAGAGAAAATGTTTAACCATTGTGGAGAACGGGAAGGTGAAAGAGGGTCTTGTTGTCTTGTTGTCTACCGTAACTGGTGTAGGTGTGGGAATTGTTAAGAGCATTGCCTGTTAATTTTTAAGATGACGGATCTCATAGTGGTAACATACTAGGTGGCAGATATCATACATGCGAAGACTTCAGAATTTAATCAATCATGCCGCAAGGTGTAGCACGTGATATTTGAATAGGTCTATTCCACTATTTATATTGTTATAATAGGGTCAAGGGAAGAGGGTATATTGCAAAGTCATTTTTAGATCTCTAAAAAATTATAGAATCTTTCAATATAGATTTCATGGGATCCCACTCGATTCGTATGAAGAGGATCCGCACTTATGCTACGAGGCACTGCGCCGTGAATTCCCTGATTATCTTCAAAAGTCCCGAAGCTAGGAAGCCGATAAATATTGTCAAGCTCAGTATGCTTTCCTGGAGGTTGCAAGCTTTAGGGTGAAAAGGCTGACAATGGATGATCACGGTCTTTATTTTCGTGATGCTTTGATTGGTGAAGTCATTACTTTTTGGTGAGGGATGCTTTGTGGAAAAGCCTAAAGATAACGAGGGTATTTGGGTTTTCGGAATACCACCTGATAGAATGCGTAAAAGGGTGGATATCAAGTCAATGATCGAGTCTTACTTGCAGTCGCGAAGGGAAGGTGCTTTAATCGCTACCTTTGGCAAGCCTGCTAAGTACCTAGCTCCATATCCATGTTTTAGAGGGTGGATCTTTCATACATGCTTTATGGGAAGTTCAGGAAACGATTCTGATACTGTTGTTTTTTTTCGAAGGAGAATGCGGAGGCACATTACATACTACAAGAGGGGGAATGGCTTGGTTTGCCGGGGGGGGGATATATACAAATCGTGGAATGATTTGCTAACTCACATAATACCACCTTGATCAACCCTATCGAGAGCTACTGGCAGATGCTTAAGCAAATGGTTCACTATGATAGCATTTTCTTCCTTTCTTGGTATTTGACAGGGAAAAAGGCGGTATAGGGGTTTCCGGGGGGGGGGAGTAATTCCCCATAAAGGCCCTGTCTGAAGTTCCGGGTAGTGATATTAAAGGGGGTTTTTTTATTGGAGAGTTTCGTACCTTGGTGGGGGGGGTGAAGTGGAGGTGAATAGAAGATTGAGTGTGTCTTTTGCTGAGAAGGTTCTTTCCGGGTTTATTCCCTGTTTGGGGGAGGTGGCATACAAAATTTCAACACTTAGTATTATAGTTTCTTTGCGGTTGGTGAGTTCGTGGTGGAGAGAACATGTATCATACTGTGCGTATTGCTTGGTTGTCAACTGGGGTTTTTCTTGTGATAGGCATTTTGGGTTGGGGTTGCTTACTTGTGTTCGGTGACGGGGGGGGGGTGTGGTATGGTGAATGGGCAGTTTTTTTTTCCCTCTGCGATTGATGAGGGATTTTGGACAATTTCTTTGGAGGGACTGTACACATTACTCGGGGGGGTTCGTCCTGGTGCCCAACAGAGTTTTATTCTGGGAATGGTATTATTTTCCACTTTAGAAGTGATGGCTGGTGCGGGAACTTGGGAGTGGGAATCTTCAGGGTATTTTTTAATAGTCGGTTATCGGCCATATAAAACAGCCGATTTGGACGGCACTTTTGGAAAAGGGCAGGTACTATGCTGTGCACGAGGCCGACTATGTTTATCCCGGGGGAAAATATTGGTTTGGGGAACTACGAGATCTGTTGGAAATGGACCTTCAAATATGCACTTTCCATATCCACAGTACGACATAGCAGGTCACTCACTCTTAGTGTCGGTTTGCAGTTTTCCGTATTCCACTATTTGGACTTCACCCTTCGCTCATATCATCTCCTGGTCCGTTGACCAGATATGGAATTATGTTCTCATTTGTTTCTTCTTTGTTTGTTTTGTTTTCTTCTCCACTGCCGATGTACAGTGCTGCCTCACTGCATAAATAGTGGGTCTGCCTGACCATCTTAGATAGGATGAAGTTCATGCACATCTCTTATTCTCATATGCTTCCGGTACACTTCTCAGCCTTTGGACAGATTTTCAACAAGATCTGCTATGGTTGAACCGAGTGATCGTCTATGTTTGATCCTCGACTGGGTCCTAATTTAGATTAGGGGAAGTTTTCTGAGATATTGCTGAGTGGTTACGATATACGACCGAAAGTTGCTCTTATTGATTGTTCGGTTGACTTTTGTATAGTACCTGCTGGGCTATGTTGCTTTCTCTCTTGGTGCATGCGTGTATGCTGGGTATGCGTTTCTGCACTCCAATGATTTCTTGGATAGTAATTGTTTCCTTAACCTTCTAAGTTGACATAGAGCCTCCACTACTTCAAAAACCCGGACGACCGAACAGAGTGATCATTCGTTGGGATTATCTCCCCCGGTAAGGTCTAGATTATTTTTCCCCTTGCCTCCTAGGGGGGGGGGGGCTCTTCTTTGCTCTTTGCCGTATCTTTTTCTCTGCCTTTTCAAGAGTGGGGAAAGTCTCACCTGGATAGGACACGGGTTCGATTCAGTTCTTGTTTGAGAGCTGGCTCTACAGAAACTAGGAAGACGAGGGAGCATTAATTAGTATTAGTGCAGACAGATGTAGTGAGAAATATGCGTTCACAAGTCTTGCAGTTTGGCGTACATCTCTTAGGGAGCGCGCGTGTCTACATCGCCCGTCGATGTGGTTACTACAGTATGAAAGCTGCGATATTCACCCAAAGTCACTCCTCCATTCTTGCACCGGGACAAGAGCTCAGCTTTCATTTTCACATAACCACGACCTGAAGATAACCAAAAGCAAATAGAAGGCCTAGCCTTCACTAAGAAAAATAACTAAAAGAAAAAAAACACATAAATCTTCCTGAAATGAAGAAACAAAAGTATCCCCCTCCCTCCCCCACTTCCACAATACAGCTCCCAATCCGTTCGTAAAAAGAGCAGTCTCATGTCCCTCCGCCCTCAGCCCATGTCAAACACTCTCACGCAAGAACCTTCAAAGCCCCCGAATTTGCCGCATTCTTACACTTAGTCAAGGCCCTCGCATACTTATCATCATTATCCCCACCCCCGCTCTTGGCTTCCTCGCCGAACTGCCTTCCGGAAGCATTATTCGCCAAGTCCATCTCCTTCTCGGCCGCAGGCCCGTCACCGCCCTCTTCATGCAGGTCGCCGAAAGTCTTGGCGGTATCCTTCCCCATATCGACGGTCATACGGGCGTTCCAGTAGCAGTGGCGGAATGCATCGCCCTTCCCGTTGTGCAGGGTGTTGGCGGGGAAATTTTGTTGCGCGGCGGTGAGGGCTTCAGAGGCATGGTCTTTGGCCTTGCTGCAGACGCTCCAGCGGGAGGGCCATAGGCAGTAGCGGGTCTCGGCGCCGCTGGCGGAGTAGCCGCGTGCGGCGAGGGTGGAGGTGGAAGGGGTTGTGGTTGGGTGTGCGCTTGTGTAGGTAGCGGAGGCGATGAGGAGGGGGAGAGAGAGGCTGGAGAGGAGTTGCATTGTTGCTGCTTGTGGGGGTTTAAAGTGGTTTTTGGTAATTGGGAATGTAGAAAAGAGTGTATTTCTTTCGGAGAAAGGAAAAGAGTGTAAAGTATAGTAATGATTGTGAGGGTAGGAAGATGCTGATATAGCAGTGGAGTGAAGGGAGAGTGTTTTTCTGTGATTGATGATTCTTGGTGGGTAGTTTGGCTCATATTTATATTCTGTCCTGCTGTACCAATGACTTCTTCTACCACCGGATCTTTCCCTAATCTCTTGTGAGTTTTCTTGGAGTAGTGGTATCACTTGCATATGTTTGTCGTACTGCCAAGAAGTATATGTACAACCTTCGTATTCTATTATACGGTATTACCGATAACTCGAGCAATTGAGTAGCGCCTTGACAGAGTTTGACCGCCTGGGATAAGTGGATTTGGAGAAGATTGTAGCTTGGCAGGGCTTGAGGCATCTTGATAGCAAGCAAATCGTCCTACAGTAGGGAAGCTTTTGTTTCAAAACGGGTAACACCCCTGCCCGGGGATATACCCAGCTTTTCGAATTAATAAGGTACCGGTACTCTCCCTGGTTCTCTTCTGCAATGACTGCGGTCCAACTTAACTTAAGCGCGAGCACCAATAAAAATAATCTAACAAATCTTTGTGTAACAGATGTTAAACAACCGCCCTGTGCCTACAGAGTCTACCGTACTGGTAGTAACTAGTAGAATAAGGAATTACATCATGAAACAATGCGTTCACAGGGCTCAGCCCTCAATACGAGCTTTTTTATGACATTTACCGGAGGACCGTCGTTTCGAATTTTATGCGGAGGACCTGATTTCTTGGCGTTTCTGAAATTGAGGGTCTTTGTCGGGGCTCCCGGTCAGCCACGTGCTAGTATGAGAGTTTTGGTGGGGACGAGATTGTGAGTGCGGTACTGTACTGTGCCAGTGCTTTCTGGGTATGAAGGCCTTGCAATATGAGCAGAAGGGGGACTCACATATGCTTGGCTTTCTATATAGCTCTGGGCGGGGGTACCTGGTCTATCGGTAGTCCGCCAAGCGGAATTCCTCGTATTACCGATATTTATATCACAGCCGCAGGAGTACTGTACAGTATGAGGTGTAGCCTCATTACCACTTTCTCTGTACCCCCGTTGGCTATAAAGTGAGCGCTATACTAGTACAATAATGATAAGCCTCTCTCTGCATCATCGTTTATGAGGTAGGGATACACTCGCAACCATCGTGTCTTTCTCCCTGTGTCTTGTATCTACCATTAGGGATTGGTTTCGATTCTGTAGGAGGCTTAGAGATTCGCTTGCCAATTTTATGGTGGATGGCCACCCACCTCATCTTCGTCATCTGTGCTCCCCTGCAGGGAAATGGGTGCAAAACCCGTGATTCACTAGTTGTCACCCTGCTGCTGACTCTGATAATAATTTGATAGTCCTTATGAAGGCCCAATTGGCATCTTACCTTTTTTGGGTATTGTGGTATTTGACTTACCATCCTCTGTTGCCTGTGTGTAGCTTTTGATCCAGGGGAATATACCCTCCTCACAGAAACCACAACTTTTAGGAACATCAGGGACATGCCGTATGTTCTCCATTGAATGGAGGCATAAGAGCTTTGATTTTTAGGTTCCGAGTAAAAGTGGTCTATCTCTATCGTACTCATAGCTAATGACCATGCGAATCATATCAGCTTGCGGGGGTGTCTGGCGAACTTCGGCCTTCTACTTTAGTGATACATGAATCCTTCTAGCTCTTACCCGTGCGTAGCCTAACACATACCGGTGTTTCCCCTTGTTGTACTGATATTTTGTTGGGCGGGTTCCCCTGAACTAGAGAGATCATAGTGCGAAAAACAAGCTGTTACCTAAATCCATATATTCCCCTTTCTTTAGGTCATATTTCTGCCTCATGCTGGTGTTAGTCCCTAAAGCCACTAAGCGGGCTTCAGCTCCTCATTTGCCGGGAATATTCTTCGTTGAAATGATATCAATGTTCCTCTTGGTAGTGCTGTTGGCAAGTAGCAAAGCCCCGATGGAGACCTTGATTGTTGGAATTTACCCCGCTAAGAGTTACCGTAAAAACTGGAATAATAGAGTCGTGTGCTATGTCGTTGGGAATTCCCTACTTTAGAAAAGGGGGCGAAAAACACAGCAAAAGAAGAGCTGCACAGCCCCTCTGAGAGACATGAAAAAAACAAAAAAAAACATCAGACCTTACCAGAGGAGGCAACTCTGACTACATAGCACACGACTCGATTATTCCAGTTTTTACGGTAGCCCAGCGCAATGGTTTCGTTGGGTGAGGTCTTTTGCACATATAGAATCTCCTTTTCTTCCTCGCTCGCATTCCACCTGCCTTTCCAGGGGCACAGAGCTTGTAGTGGTGGGGTCTGCTTTCTAGCGGGTTGGTGAGAAAAAACGAAAGAGTAATGTTATGTTATAGTCACAGGGAGCTGCCTGGTCGAGAAATTCCAGGCAGTGCGTAGTTTCTGAGCAGACAGTGACGGGGTATACTATAATAGGGCAGGGCAGGTCCCCCCACAACGTCGAGGGAGTTGGAAATGATTGGCTCCATTCGCAGCTATTCTGTGGCCCGTGCTTTCTGATAAGTTGTATATATAATGCGTAATAGACCGCTATCGTTTGGGTTATGTTGTTTTCATATCTTTATGTATGGCAGTAATGAGCGCGCAAAGAACCATTTTTATAGAGAACCTCTCACTGAAGACATACATTGCGGTCTACCAACAATAACTTGGGAAGAGATACACCACCCTTCCCATCTGAATCCCGATTCCCGAAATCCGGCCTTCTGTGGGTCCGGCCTTCGGTGGGATAAGCATTTGTTCCCCGGTTTACATTTCATGAAATACCCAGCTGGCGCAGTGGTTAATACTCCTGTCGCAATTAGCGGGAGCCCAGGAGTTCAATCCTCGCTGACAATGAGTTATTATTGAACCATCCGTCATGTAGGGCAGGAAAACTGAGAATTCCTCAAATCCTGCCCTATGGGAACTGGGAGATTGGAGAACCTAGCCCTTCAATAGGGCTGTGGGATTTATCAATCCTGCTACGAGGTGGTAGGATCCGACTCTAGACCTTCGGGTTGGCGATCGGCGGGGTAGCAGAAACGGGGGGGGAAATCCCTTCTTTTGCTTCGTTTGTCTTGGAAAAGCATGAGTCCTGCAGGCCATAAGCGTTTTTCCTTTCTTTTTTGCCATCTTCACTCTGGCAAGCTACGCTCTCTCTATTTATCGCCTTGTAACTATGTTTTTGTTTTTTCTTTAGAAAAGTAGGGCATAGATAGCGCCTTGTGAAAGACATAGGATTGGCAGGTACCGGACCGGTGCAGCTAGAATAAACACATGATGTTGAAATAAGATCCACTTGGTGCTGTACTGTACAAACTTGGCACCTCAGCATCTTGTTGGGTTATCAAACGAACAGATCGCTCTTCTCAGACCCGCAGTACAGTACACAAGATCCTATATTATTGTATTTCATCCTTCCCTTTGGAAGGGACTAAGGGGCTGTTTGGCTTACCAGCAAACCATGGTTTGAAAATCAATCAATCACAGCGCTTTAAACTGCTTATGTAATCAAATTTCAAGGCTCCTGATTGATGGATTTTCAAATAATAGTTTGTAAACCATGGTTTGCTGGTACACCAAACATCCCCTAACTTGTGCAATCCAGTGGAACCAAACCCCCAGTGAAGCTCTTGAGCCTAATTAAGAATTCGTCCTGCACAAAACCTCCTACACCCATCCTAGAAACGATTGTCTTTTTATTCCTTTATCTGGCTGGCTCTTGGTGCGACATGAGCCGTGCTCAAGGCACCAGTAAGTATTCTTAGTGCCACTCGAGCCAGATGTGTCTTTCCACCCTGAGCAAGAAAACACGGAAACACTAATACTACTACAGTCGTGTTAAACGCACCGCACAGCACAGCACTTCTGTAGCCATGGCCTAGTCCCTAGTAGTAATAATAATAATAGGGGAATTATCATACTCCAAGGCCACAGTCCAAGTATTATATTGCCAGACATGAGGATGGATTAGTCACAGATTACGTACGACCAAAGGATGCCGTATGCATATTGGAGGCATGAGCAGGTCTTCACACCATGTGTTTAAGCCCCCCGTGTTTTCTTTCCTATAGCTCTTATCAAGAACAACAACGCCCCTCTCCACACTTTACACGAGAGGTCCTCCCACAGTAGCCATGCTATGTAGGTAAATGGGTCTTAAAACGAAGAAGCTTCACTCTAGGGAGAAAACCAACCCATTGGGGGGGACCCCCGATATGGCTTATCGGGCAAGAGAGAATTTCGGTAACCCGCGCTCCACTGCTTGGCTGTCATCCCCCCTTCCTTCCCCTCCTACAGAAAAGAGTAATATCAGTGTGTATGATAATATGATCAGTATCATATTATTATATATCATACTCCTCACTTCCATTGAGGGCTCCCCCCCCGCCGGCAACAAAGTCCTCGCCTCAAACCTATCCAAAACTAACCTAACCGCCAAGCCTCGAAAAAGAGAGAAAATCAGTACAGCAAACAAACCCACCCCTCCCCCCCCCCAAAAA
>Ga0307509_10004396_pt1 | contig 20391 bp, 19 predicted proteins | sample 10_EM_MG_FD_202245 | JGI IMG/M metagenome (GOLD analysis project Ga0307509, IMG submission 202245) | Populus trichocarpa ectomycorrhiza microbial communities from riparian zone in the Pacific Northwest, United States - 10_EM | ecosystem: Host-associated > Plants > Roots > Unclassified | place... | reverse complement strand
GAGTCACGAGTTCCACGCAGGTGACGCGCTTTGCGCACCTGATATGTTTTATGTTTTATGATTGGTTTACGGCATGTTGCGCAGTGACTCATAGGAGTCATCTGATGGATTTCGGGCATGACTCATTCTGAGTCAAAGGACCGCGTGACTCGAGTTATGAGTCACCAGGGTTAGGGATGTTGGCGTGAAGGGTCTATAAGTAGGAGACTTGGTCACAGTAGTTAGAGCTCTTCACACTACCATCTAAGTACTTTCTTACAATATAACTTTACCTTTACCTTTACCTTTACTTCTCGCTTGTATGCAAGCAATCTAGCTCTTAAGCGTCAGAGCAACTACGACATTATTAAGACAAGGACAGTCTCACATCTCTCTCAAGAAGAGAAGAGATCACGATACGAAGAAGTTCCCTCGCCACCTCTCCCCAATAAGATATTAGAGTAAGACATAAAGACTATACGATAGTCAAATACGGAAGACGGGATTATAAGTTAATCTCGGAAAGAAGAACACTCTCCCATATATATAAACCTAGAAGAACTATAACAATAGTTCTTGATACTCAGCTAAGTACTTCGTTACCTGTTGCATAACTAACCCCTCCAGGGTAGGATTGTTACAGATGTACACACATCTGTGTAGACAAGCACCATGCCTGAGTAATGGTGGTCCGAACATGCTATTGAACTTGGGAGGGGTTAGCTAACACCCCCCTCTGGCCCCAGCGTTGGGACGGCACGTCATAGGCAGACGGCTGTGTAGTTGCTCGTTTGCTAGTTAAAAGAGGTTATTGGAGCAGCTGCCGTAACACCGTATAAGTCGTCGCTGTCCGTCCGACAGAATGTCGATCGCAGGATATATACGGGGAGTATGGGTAACCGCCAAAATGGGGGTCGCCCATATATGGTTTCTCGGGCATCTAGGAGGCTATTCTAGCCTAGGGGTTGTAGGGTAGTCTTCCTATTGGTACTCAGGTAGTCGCAGAAGGCCAGGGTGCTTTCAAGACAAATACCTCAGTAACCAGCCCGGACCTTCTCCCCTTGATTTGTAGCATTACTATGGGTTGTTATTTGACTCTAGAGGTATGAGTCTTATCACGGTAGAGTATGTCCCGAGAGGCTAGCTATGGGTAGCGCCCATTTAGCCAACTATCGGCTTCATCTCACCGGGGAAGCTTGCATGTCAATTTATCACTTTAGATAGTTCCGTAGATTAAATGATAGACTGCATAGCTTGTATAGATGAAACTACCACTGGGCCAGTGAGTCCACCACCTAGGAATTGATTCTGGTTGTTGTCAGAACAGTTAGCCCCTGGCATGACTTCGATTGGAGGAGTTTTTCCACCTGCGGTTGTAGTGGAGATACATTGCAGAAAACTCACATCCCATTGACGGAGTTAAGTGTACCCGAGTTGGTCCGACACTTCCAGCAGGATAATTCCTGATGGAGGGTAGACCTCGGACAAACCCTAAGCAGGACAGGGTGCTCACACAAGGCCGGAGTAGTGGTGAATGTCAAAGGCTTAAATCTGATATGTACTTAAGTTTAAGCGTTTGGCATTCTACTTCGATAACGAACTTTCCTCGACAGAAGTTATTGAGTGAAGCTTTCAGCTTATCGATATTAAGTTTAACCGTTTTTATTCTTCATGAATTATTTACTCTATCTTTATCTTCTACTTTGAGTTTTGGTGCCGTCGCAACCTTAGAGTTCACTACTCTATAGGGTGCCCCCGTTACAGGTAGTTCAAGGAGGCCAGGGCTCTTTCGGAATAAATACCTTAGCAACCAGCCTGGACCTTCTCCCCTTGATTTGTAGCATTACTAATAGCAGGTTCCTCTCTCATTTCGCTGCCGCTCATAGTGGGAGAAAGCAAGTGTGACGCGAAAGCAAGTGTGACGTGCCGTACTGTTTTGTTTTCCCAAGAAAAGAAAGCCAAGCCTTCTACAGTATTGCCAATACTATACCTGGATATTGGTACTGTGTTGCCAATCCCCCACCACCCTACACACCAGCTAATATTGCACCGGCCAATCCAATACCTCCCTCAGACTACACGGATAGGGCTTTCCTGGCATCTAGTTCTCTTGTGAAATGCATCAAATTTCATTCCCCTAGAGATACCGCTCTCTTGGGCCACTCTGGTTTGAATTGCCTGGTGATATTGCCCACTTGGACTCACTACCTCTACCGCATCCTCAGTTTTCCCCCCACCAATCCCTGGATATTGGTGCATAGGAAACCATAATGGTGAAAAATATAGGAAAGCTTGAGAGCAAGGACTGCTTGCATTGTGCAATGAAATGGCTAGAGGAGGAGCCAGATGAGATGGCCAGCACCGCAGCAAAGATGTTTAATGTCAATGTATCATCGATTCGAATGTGTCAACTACGTGAGGGCCGTCAAGAGAGAAACTCCCGTGATATCTTAAACCAGCATGGTGGAAACAATCTTATCTTGACTGAAGCTCAAGAGCAAGCTGTTTTTTGATTCTGTCAAGACCAGTTAGAGATGGGTTTGGGTGCCACACCATCTATACAGTATGCTGCTATCTGCTATCTCCGCCAGCCAGAAAACCGCAATCCCCCATTGCTTCCCTGGTTTCAACTCTGGTTAAAAAAGAACACTGAGCTTCATTCTATTAAGACAAAACCTATCGCTCAGGTTCGTGTCAGAACACATAGTGAGGAAGATCTGAAGAACTTCTTCCTTGATTACCAGAATACGCTTGTAAAATATGGCATTCAGCAAGCCAAATATGTTTTCAATATGGACGAATCTCTTGTGAGAATTGGGTATCCTACTAGAGAGATTGTGGTAGTTCCAACCGAAGTTAAAGAACTATACACTGCCAGTCCTGAGAACCGCAAGTCGCTGACAATTATCGAGACAATCCGTGCTGATGGAAGCACATCACCTCCGCCTGTTGTAATCTGTCCAGGAGAGAAGATTATGGAGAATTGGATTCAAGATAGTCTCAGTGGAGCTGAGGTGATTGCAGTTTCACCAACTGGCTATACCAATGAAGATATCGCTCTTGCATGGCTCAACCACTTTATAAAATATGCTGGTGCCGGTCCTGCTGAACTTTGGCGAATTCTCCTTCTGGATGGCCATCTCACACACTGCAAGGATGAATTTGTTATCAAATGCCATCAGAACAATATTGTTCCCTTCCAGTTTCCTTCACATCTCACACATGTTCTACAACCCCTCAATGTTGGTGTGTTTGGTGCTTGGAAGCATTACCACAATAAAGCCATCCACCATTGTTAGGCGGTAGCCTATCTCCAAGTCTTCCGAGATAACTCAGGCCATTAATCTTAATTGTAGACGGAGATTGTCTAGGAAGGCTCAATGATTTTTAAAAGTGGGTAGAGTGATAAAAGATTTTCTAGCATAAACTTATTAGATTGATAAGATCTCTTCTCCGTTGCTTAATTATGTCCAAATAGTTCGGAAGGCACCTCAATATTTATATACCGCGTCTGGGTGCTTGTGAGCTACCTCTAGTTCTCATACTAACTAAGTACCTACTAACAAATTCCATCTTTTTCTAAAAGTGCGAACACCATTTGACCCTGACAATTCTGTTATCTCACTCAACTTCCAAATCGAACACCATGAAGTTTCCTGATGGTGCTCCCACACATCAGTCCATTGGTCACGATCCATCTTCGTCGGCATGGAGTCTTGCTTACCATTGCATACGCAGAATGGTCTCTATGATCAAACCAACAAAGGGGCCAGCTTTGTTATCGAGCCTCTCAGCATTGCAGATGAATCCTGCACTCAACAGCTGCAAGGGATAAGATAGACTTCTCTGGATAATCGCATCAATTGCGATTATCTCTTCATAGTTATATCGTTATCATATGGTTCTGTCAGTTATCCGAAGTATACTAATGACGTATGTGAGTTCGGCTATGCTTGATTTCTCAAACTACCTCATCCAACAACACCGTTCACTTCTGTGACTTTCATCGCGACAGCGTGAAGTATAGAATGTATTGCTTAACCATTGTTAATAAAAACGTCCTCTTACTTAGTAACTACTTTCATGACCTTCGTCTTTAGTGCTCAGTAACATTATGCGACGTTGACCAATTTGGCTTGAACCACTATTATAAGCTCGCGAAGGGTCGTCCCTCGTATATCCTGCGAACGGGATTCGGTTGGACAGATGGCCGCGACGTACATGGGGTTACGAGGAGGATTCCAAAGACCATGACTTTGGTGAGTGGACGCAACTGCGGTAGTGTCTGCTGGTGTAGCGCTGTCCCAATGCTGGTGCCGGAGGGGGGTATTGGCTTGTCTTTTTAGAACTCAGAGTCCTAAGGTAGGGTAACTATAGGCCTTTATTCGCTTAAAGGAAGGCTAAGCCTTCGACATGCCTAACACGAGCTCCCTCTCCCCAAGCTTGGTCCTCGAATGCTTCTAAGATCTTCCCTCTATCATTTTTCTAAAAACAAATGAAATCCTTTTTGAACTCCGGGAGGTAGGGTTAAAAACCTCATGCGTTTGCTTGTCCACATGAGGAAAACATTTCTTCCCTATTCAACATCTGCCCTACTCGGCATATCCGGGTTTTCTTGATGAAACTCTTCTACTCACTCCTGAACGTTTTCCAAACCCTCAGGTGGTTCCCACGTGTTCTCGTTCTCAGAACACCCTTTCCATTTAACAAAATACCTTAGTTCGCGCATTTGTTTATTACAACTGTGAACCTTCCTTGTATAAGAGATTATTTCACTCTTTACAATCCGTTCCACTTCCCATTCGAGATGGCCATCGATCTCTTCTGGCTCTCGTGGAGGCTGTTCTCTTCCTTCTCAGATTGAGGTTCAATCAGGTTCCAACAGCGAAACATGGAAGGTTGGGTGGATCCTCCATATAGGTGATAGTTCGAGTTTGAAAGCGCGTTGTCCTCTTGTCTCTATGATTTTGAAGGGTCTAGAGCTTAGGACTTAATTTCTTCGAGGGTCGTTTTGTACAAATATCTTTTCCATTTAACATCCCCAGATCGTCTTCCTTATAGTCTGGCTGTTGTAATGCTTTTTGGTCGTAATATTTTTTCATCGCCTCTCCTCTATGATTCAGCGCTTCTACCGCTCGTTTGTGAATCGCCTTCATCCAGTGGCTATACAACTCAGCCCTGGGATTTTGAGCTTGTCGCTCTCGCATCCATTCTGTCTGTGGATGGTAACCGTAATTCGCGAAGAAGGGTGACATTCCATGTCCATTTGTTGCAGAATTGTTGTAACCGAATTCGGCTAATGGTAACAGCTGGTACTAGTTGCCTTGATCATAATTGACGAAATTTCTTAAGTAACCTTCCAGCACTTGGTTGGTTCTTTCCGTCTGACCGTCCGTTTGTGGGTAGTACACTGTCGACATTTTTCTTTTACTCCCTAGCAGCTTGCAGAGGGATTCCCAAAATTCTCCTGAGAATTTTGTATGCATGTTGGATATGATTTCCGTGTGTAGGCTGTGAAGTTTCCAAACTTCTCGTAGGAAAACGTTGGCGACGTCATTTGCGGTCGCGTTTGTCAGGAGACCGATAAAGTGTGCTATTTTTGTGAATCGGTCAACTACTACCATGATCTGAGTGTACCCTTGTGATTCCGGTAGTTGGGTTATGAAATCGGTTGAGATAGAGTTCCATGCTGCGTATGGCGTTTCGAGAGGTTGACGTATGCCCCATCACGCAGGTCATGGAGATTTATTGTGCTGGCACTCATCACATGACCGAACGTAATCATTTATCCATTTGGTGAGTCCTTTCCAATAAAAATCTCTCGTGATTATCTCTCTCGTTTTTTCCATCCCAAAATGTCCTGCTACCTTCGAGTGGTGGCATCCTTTCGCAATCTTAGTCTTTAGAGCATCGTTCGTAGATATGTATAGCCTATGTTTGAAGTAGGAATATCCGTCCTTCTATTGCCAATTTGTAGGCAATTCTTTGCCACAGTTTATTAGACTTTTTTTAGCATAGCTTCTCTGCTCAGCCAGTCCAAATCGTTTTTTGACGCATCTCGGACTTCTTCCAAGAGCTCTAACTCGTACTCCTGTTGTAGGGCTTTAGATATCATTGCGCTCGACACCATGACTTCTTCCTGTAAGAGCCATGAGTTTCGTCCGATATCGCTTTCGCTAAATAATCTGTTCTCCTTGATGTCTGCATGTAGCTGACACATGATTGGCTGTACCTGTTCCACAGTGATGGTTCGTTTAGGCCTTAGGTCTGTGCTCCCAAATCCTTTGTCTCCCTGATCGGTTATTTGTAGGTTGTCTACTTCCATCATTCCCGACATATCTATTTTTTCGATGATCATTTGTGCAATCCAGTCCCCTTCTTGCACCCGATAGTTCTTTTTGCCATGATTCATCATTATAACTTTTACTTCTCCTGTATAGTCGGCGTCTATTACTCCTCCGCCGATTCCGATACTTTCTTTGTATGCAAGGCTGCTTCGTGGAACTATTCTAGCATAAGTCCCTTGCGGTATTCCTATCGCAATTCCGGTTCTGACAAGCCTTTGTCTCTGTGCTGGGATCAGCATGTCCTCCAGGGCGTATAAATCGTGTCCAGCCCAAAGTCTTGAGCCTCTTGACGGTAACCTAGCGTTGGATGCCATTTTCATTACTTGAATGGCAGCAGCTTATTATACTAACACCCGTCTTTGCAGTTTTTCTTGAACCGGTTCGTCTTGTACATGACTGATTAAGATGTGTTCTGGTTTCAAGATTGACTGTTCGGTCTGTTCAGCTCCCTCTTCAGGAGGATACTCCAGTCGTCTGCTTAATGCTTTTTGTTCACCGCTTCGGGACCTTGGTCGATAGATAATTTTGAAATTGAACGATGCAAGCAATTGCACCCCACAGATTTCTCTTTGATTCCACTTTTTCGTTTTCAAAAAGTGTTGCAAATTCTGATGGTTAGTATAAACTGTAATCAGCCTATCCGCCCATAAAAGTAGTGTTTCCATTCCATCAACGCTTACTGTATGGCCAAGAGTTCCTTATCGTGAATTTCGTAGTTGCGTTTAGCTGAATTTAATTTTCGGGAATGGAATGCCACGGGGTGAAGTCTTTTATCCTGAAACTGGGATAAAATTGCTCCAAGTGCAAAATCATTTGCGTCGGTCTCAATTATAGTTTCCCACTCCGGGTAAAAATGTGCCAGGATTGGTGCCGTTGTAAACCGCTGTTTGAGTTTTTCAAATACTATGTTCTGCTCTCATCCCCAGCTGAACCTTTGTTTGTCTCCCTTCAGCGTCTCCGTTATTGGCTTCCAAACCTTTGAGAAGTTCTCTATAAATCTTCTGTAGAAATTTGCAAAGCCAAGAAAAGTTTGAACTTCCTTTACCGACCTAGGTGCCTTCCATTTCCTGATAGAGTCCACCTTTCTTGTGCTCATCGTTACCCTATCGGTTGCCACAATATATCCCAGGAATTCAACAGCTTTAACATGAAACTTGGACTTCTTAATAGACACTGCTAATTGGTGTTCCATGAATCGTGAAAGTACTTTCTTGACCATTGCGACATGTTCCGCATGCGTCTTGGAGTAGATGAGTATGTCATCTAGGTACACCACGACCCCTTGGTCGAGAAATTCGCATAATATTTTATTCATCATGCGTTGGAAAGTTGCAGGAGCATTGACTAGTCCAAACGGCATGACTTTGTATTTGTATTGTCCGTACCGAGTCCTGAACGCTGTTTTCCATGTATCACGCTTCTTAATCCTAATCAGGTGATAACCATCCTTAAGGTCTAGCTTCGTAAACATTGTGGCGCCTGCAACTGGATCTTGTAATTCACTCATTAAAGGGAGCGGAGATTTATCGAGAATCGTCAATTTGTTGAGTTGTCAGTAGTCCACACATAATCGTAAGCGACTGTCGGGTTTTGGTACAAACAAGATTGGCGCCCAGCAGGTAAGTGGCTATGGGTAATGTTGCCTTGTGCCAGCATTTCATCAAGGTAGGTTTTCAGGGTATTTAACTGGTATTGTGACATAGGATAGATGGATCCCCAAGGAGGTTCCGATCCTTCCGTAAGGTCAATCGCGTAGTCCAACGTCTGTCTCAGGGCATTTTTTCCGACACTTGCAGCCAAAACAAATGCTTGAACTGAGCATATTCCTGTGGTAAAGTTTCCAATTCCACAGGATCCTTTTCTTCTATTCTTCCTATTCTTCCCACATACTGGGCCTTCTGATTGGATGCGACCCTCTCATCATATTCAAATAGATCCTTTACGGCCTCATTCACGCCATGGTCACGACATGTCATCTGTCCGAAACTCCATTTCTTTGGTTCGTCTTAATGCGATATGTCGTGTTCATGGTACCACCATCTGAAAGGTATGATAAGGTCAAAACGCCCTGTGGGCGTGATTTCTGCAGAGATGGAAGACCTATGTCCATTTCCGATTTCCAGTGTGATGAGGCGGGTATAACTTTGACCGCCCGATGAGCTTCAAAGCCAATCAAATCCGACTATTTTAATAGGTTTTTTTTCGGACTTTATATGGGATGTCGAGTCGTTCGACTAACCTTTCGCTTAGCAGGAAACAACTGGCTCCTGAGCCCCGTAAAACGTGAATGCGCATGCGTTTGCCCTCAACATCTAATTGGGCAGGTCCTTCTGAACATGAATAATGTTTTGGGGAACGCGGGATTGGCCTCTGAGGGCTGTCCAGTTCCTCGTTGTTTCTCTTTAAGTGTATTGTCTCGTTGACTGTGGTTGTTTAATACCGCGCCCGCGCAGTCTCGTCCAGAGAGGACTCCTCAGATAAACTTTCTGAATTAGTATTTCGGGCAGCCCACTACTAGCGGTCTTTACCTCCTGCCGAGGAGTTCCTAAATACTAGGCATTCCCATCTCGCACAATAGCTCCACCTTGCGACTAGGCCTGCGCAGTCCGTATCATCGACTGATTTCGTGGATCATTCCCAACAGATCGGGAATGGCACCTTTGTCTATACCATTTTGGTTTAACCAAGAAACCTGTTGGGCCTTGGATAGTGTAGAGGCTTAGGCAAGCGTGCCCTAGTCACTAAAGCCACAGCTCGGGTAATTATCCTCGTCCATACTCTTCCTCAACATATTCGGAACCCTTTTGCTAGAGAGGCACCTGTCTCGGTCTCAGGGATAGTTTAAACAAGATTGTGAGTCTGAATACCCAATGTATCCTAACTTTTCACTTCTGGTGTATTTTATCTATCCCCTCCTGTGCAGCGTCCGCTTTCGCTAGGTTCCGGTAATTTTGGGCTATCTTGTCCCTTAGATTGAGGTAGAATACTCTTGTCTCTATTGGCTAGCTTCTAGTCATGCAAAGTCGGAAATTATCTCGCTTTTTTGCATCCTTCCCGGCCCTCAACGTCTCTCTATCTTTCCTCAATCCGTACCCTGGTGTTTTCCTCATCCAGTTCCAGTACTCTTAAAGCGATCGAACTTAGCTGCCAACTTCCATGAACGATTAAATTGGACTATCTCGTCTCGGTACCTGGCTGGACTCTTTTCCTTCTTCTTACGACCTGGTTCCCCTTCTTCCGATTTGTCTAACCATCGTTTCTCTGAGATACACCAACCAATTTCTCTTTTTTTTTTTTACTTTTTTTTTTTTTTTTTTTAAATCAAGTGCGTTTGTTTTATTAAGGTACAAAGACAGCATGCATCTTTAACGATATGGCCAACAAAAACCCTGCCCTTCTCACCCCAAGAAACATCCAAACCCCCAAGTCCCTCTGGTATGAGACCAACCGCACATCTCGCCTATCGCCCAACCAAATCCCACGAATATACACGTACCCCCGAAGGAAATAGAAAGGAAAGAAACAAGCAGGAAGGAGAGGAGAACCCTTAGTGACATCTGTGAAAACCATAAGGTGAACAAAAGAAATGTATGAACCCCTGACAAAGGAAAATTACGTCTGATAAGTGACGCGTATCAGCCTGAGCTAGGAAATGAAAGTATGGACCTGCGTGGCGGAGCTGTGCTGGGGAACGACGCAGTGCCTGATGGCAGGATAGGATAGTGTATGGTGGCGACTCTAGGGAGGGCTCGCCGGAGGGTGTGCCAAAGCGGCATTAGCGACGGCCAGAAGGACAGGCGTAACCGAGGCGGGTTTTTGTATAGCGACCGAGAATCGACCGCCGGGAGGGAAGCAGTATGGTGCCAGCTGTGGGGGTGGGAAGAGGGGGGATGGGGGTAGCTGTAACCGAGCAACAGGACAAAAACCACGAAGGTAGAGGAATGGGGATGGGAGGAGGAAGGACTTCCGAACACTTGAGACGACCGACTAGAGTAACCACGGCCGATGCTTTTCCGAATGCGAAACGAAGACGAGGTGCTGAAGTTACAAACCGAAGTGTTCCCCGACAGGACCACATAACTGAGACGGAAAGGTACTTCGCAAAGGGCTTGAAAAGCTCAGCGCCGACCGTGAGCGAAGAGGACAGAGTGCCGACCGTGCAAAACCTAAGCGAGGTGCAAAGGAAGTGCTGGGTAAGGGGGAGAACTGAACTTCATGAGCAGGAGTCAACGACAAACAGGAACAAGAACCCCGTAGAGGAGGGGGTAGACCCCCGAGGGAGAGGAGGGGTTGTGGCATCGCTCCCCTAGGCAGAAGCCATCAAGGGGGAGGAGAGGAGGTGGTGGTGGATCCCACGATGATTTCCCTGGTGTTGATATTTCAATCGCCGGAGGTGTAGGGGAGATGGTTCGTGGAGATACACTGACCAAGGTCTTCATTCGATATAGACTCTTCATTCTGGAACCTCAGCTATAAGGTGCGCACCACATTGTTCTTTTTGAGTTTCGATTGCCGGAGTCACTCCCGGACTACCCATCCGCCATCACCGGTGGTGCCTGACAACACTTATAGTGTCTCACCATCGTACATGTCCCATGCAACCGGACGGTCTATCTTGTTCATCAATCGTGAACTTCCTCCCTGGCTTCGTTCAGCCATGACAGCTATCCTTTTTCTTTGGCCCTGGGGTTGATCGCCCTTTCGTTTATTTGTCTCGTACCTCTTGGTACCTAACGTCGCGACTAATTGCTCTTTCCGCCAATGTTTCCAGAAATGGTTGGTCATCCCACATCTGGTGTATGCCTTATTGTTCCTTCGTCAATCCCAAACAACTTTGGGTATGGTGTCGTGAGCTTTATCCCAGTCCGTATATACCTCCTCTTTCTTATCAGTAGCTGTCTTTTCCTTCGACCATTGTTTCGTACGGGGCCCCTTAGGCTTTCCCTTATAGGCGGCCCGTTTTTCCACTGTATACCTCTTGGGGGATCTCGTATTACTCTTTCGCGGAGCCCGGTCTTCCGTTTTTCGACTTATCATTGTCCTTGAGGATTCGCCCTTTCCGCATCTAAGGCGTTTGTCTTCCTCGTAATTCTCGTCCTGAATCATGGCATTTTTAAACCCTGCCAACCATAATTCGTTGTTGGGATAGGTTTTGAATGATAGTCTTAACAATCTGGCCTCCGGCATCTGAGCTTTAAGCACATCTCTCCATGCTACCCCTTGGAGTCTAACCTTAATGTTGTGGTTCTCCATTCACAGAAAGAATTGTCGTATGTCCCCATCATGCCTTTCAAGTTTCATGAACTTGTCGGTTCTTTCCACCTCATGTGTAGGCGCGAATCGTTCGCTTACTTTTTGTTCAAACATGAACTATCTTTCATAACCGATCTCCTTTTGGTATCCCAATGCCCCCGACATCTTTTTCCAGTAGGTATCTTTGAAAGGAGCTACATCGTCTCCTTCCATTCGTCCCAAGGCATATTTAATTCGATCAACCTCTATGGTCCATAGGTGGCTGTTCCGTTCAAAATAATCTTGAACTGCCATTAACCATCGTCGAATATCCTGATAGGACTTATTTTTGCATACCCATGGAGGGTCGGAGGGCCTTTTTGCACTTAGCAATCATTCTCGAGCGATTGCTTTTGCCATGACGTCCACGACCTCTTCCTCTTCATCCCCCATCTGGGGATCTGGTCCTGCTCGTTCTTTCCCTTTCTCTCCGTGACTTGGGCCTCCTTTCGGATCCTGCCCTTCATCGTCGTCGTCGTCATCACTATCGTCTGGGTCAGGGTCTCCTGCTCCGTGCATAGTAGTTGGTGGTTTTTGACCTCCCCCATTTCCTTCTCCTTGTTCAGGAGTTGGATTAGACCATTTCTTTGGGGCACCGTCAGTATTCCATACAGGCCGTTCCCTATTGTCAGTAGTTATAGTCAGGGCTACTGACCTTGGAGCCGATATGGCTCCTACTTGGGCTTTCGGATCAGTCAGAATGTCAGGAAGCTTCGCCATTTCTGCTTTATGACGTTCCTGTTGATCTCTCCAGGCTTCCTTGTGTTGCTCTTTATGTCGGTTCAGGACCAATATATAATTGACTTTGTGGTTCGCGCCGGCTATCTCAACTTCAAGCATGCGGTCTCGAAGTTGTTCGTCCTGTCGTTGGCTATATTCAGCCTGCTCTGCTTGACGAGTTTGTTGAGTTTGGAACTCTGCTTGGACCCTTGCCACGATTGCTGTCTGACTATGTTTTGACTCTTGGGCCAACTGTAACAACCCTATGATAGGTAGCTACAATCACTATCACCTTAGCCCAAATGGTATACCAAGTGGTAACCAGAGGTGGTATGGTCTCGTATACTTAGTATATACATCGCTGGTAAACTTAGGATAAAGCCTAGAGAATGATTGAGTAGCTTTGGGCACTCTATTAGGCAGGGTAACCTCTTGGGAGAACATTCGCATAAAGTCAAGAGAATTATGGGAATGTAACACGGACCTCCAAGACAACTTTTGTAGTCAACTGGAGGACTTCCTGAGCGGTTAAAGGCATAAGAGGGCAAAGTTACCCTACCTTGGAAATATGGTTATTATGCCCATGGGTCCCAGTTACCCTACTGGGGAACCCAAGTTCCCCTACCTTCACCGGCAAAGTCATCCTAGAACTTGGAGGTCGATTGCCTCACATTCTATGGGCTCTTAGATGTTCTTGGGCAAACACGCATTTACGCGGGGTCGCCCCACGCCTGTATAAGGGTGGCCCAAATATGCTATTAAACTTAGGCGGGTTGTGCTAACACCCCCCTCTGGCCCCAGCGTTGGGACGGCGCGTTATAGGCAGACGGCGGTGTAGTTGCTAGTTTGCTAGTTAAAAGAGGTCATTGGAGCAGCTGCTGTAACACCGTATAAGTCGTCGCTGTCCGTCTGACTGAATGTCGTTCGCAGGATATATAAGGGGAGTATGGGTAACCGCCAAAATGGGGGTCCCAAATAAATGGTCTCTCCGGCACCTAGGAGTCTATCATAGCCTACGGGTAGTAGGGTCTTCCCAGTGGTACTTTGGTAGTCCAAGGAGGCCAGGGTGCATTTGGGACAAATATCTCAGTAACCAGCCGGGACCTTCTCCCCTTGATTTGTAGCATTACTATGGGTTCTTATTGGACTCTAGAGGTATGAGTCTTATCACGGTAGAGTATGTCCCAAGAGGCTGGCTATGGGTAGCGCCCACTTAGCCAACCATCAGCTACATCTCACCAGGGGAGCTTGCATGTCAATTTATCACCTTGGATAGTCGCGTAGATTAAATGATGGACTGCATAGCTTGTATAGACGAAACTGCAACTGGGCCAGTGAGTCCATCACCTAGGTATTGATTCCGGTTGTTGTCATAACAGTTAGCCACTGGTATGACTTCGATAGGAAGAGTTTTTCCACCTGCGGTTATATTGGAGATGCATTGCAGAAACTCATATCCTATTGACGGAGTTAAGTGTACCCGAGTTGGTCCGACACTTCCGGCAGGATAAATCCTGATGGAGTATAGACCTCGGACAGACCCTGAGCAGAACAGGGTGCTCGCACAATGTTGGAAGTAGTGGTGAATGTCAAAGGCTTCAATCTGATATATACTTAAGTTTAAGCGTTTGGCATTCTACTTCGACAACCAACTTTTCCTCAAGAGAACTAAAATTGATTGAAGCTTCGAGCTTAACTATATTAAGTTTTACCGTTGATTCTTCTGAATTATTTTACCTTATCTTTATCTTCTACTTTGAGTGTTTGGTGCGGTCGCAACCTTAGAGTTCACCTACCTACAGTGTGCCCCCGTTACACCAACATACCAATTGTCCACTCGAACATCTCAAATTCTTCGACCAGTATGGACTCACCTTGTTCTAGTCGGCATTGTAGTTTTGCTAATTCCCTAGCCTGTTGTTGACCCTGGGTTGAAAGGCGTTCTATATCTAGGTACATGGAATTCTGGGATTTTGCCATTCGCTGGCTAAAGGTTCCGAGAACTCCTCCAAGGTGGCCGGCGAATTGATTTAACTCTTCCTTTGAAACAAAGGTGACAGTGGGTGTTTTTGAACGTCCTCGGGTTAGTGGTCCAAGAGCTATATTTCGAATTGTGCTGGTATCCAGTGGGCCTGGAGTTTGGCTGGCACTGTGGATGATGGTCTCATTCCTGCCGGTCATTACAGAATCTTGAGTTTCTTCAATCATAATTGGTGATCGCGATATGTCTCGTCGCCAATACACCGGGAACTTCTTCGTACTTAATCGCCCAGGTTTCGAGGGTATCTGATGATGCTTATCGAATTGACTTGAGGTTAAGCCAGATAAGTGGAATCTCGTCGTCTTTGTCGGATCTAAGATAGGGTGTACAATAGTCTTCGTACACCTGAGGAATTTCTTCTATCTTCGATAAATAGGTATTGATTAGCTGCTGCGAGCTTGGAATAACGTAGAATCTTTTCGAGGACCTTCTTGGCTCGAAAGGAACTTCTGGCCGAGAGAGTAAAAATTCCGAAATATCTAAGTAGATTTGTATATTCTCCCAAATCGAGGGGAGAGGGGGGTTTGGTCTTGGTTCGAAGAGGTAATTGAAGTCGTCTTCAATCATATAGTGAGCCTTGGTAACAAGGAGAACTATCAATATACTGTTAGGCGGGAGCCTATCTCAAAGTCTTGTGAGATAACGCAGGCCGATAATCTTAATCGTAGACGGAGATTATCTAGGTAGGCTCAATGATTTTTAAAACTATGTAGAGTATATAAGATTTTCTAGTGTAAACTTATTTTATTGATAAGATCTCTTCTCCGTTGCTTGATTATGTCCAAATAGTTCCGGAGGTACCTCGATATTTATATACCGCGTCTGGGTGGCTGCGGGCTACATCTAGTTCTCATACTAACTAAGTACCTACTAACAAATTCCAGCTTTTTCTAAAAGTGTGAACACCATTTGACCCTGACAATTCTGTTATCTCACTCAACTTCCAAATTGCACCACCATGAACTTTCCTGACGGTGCTCCCACACATCAGTCCATTGGTCACCATCCATCTTCGTCGGCATTGAGTGTTGCTTACCATTACATACACAGAATGGTCTCCATGATCAAACCAACAAAGGGGCCAGCTTTGTTATCGAACCTCTCAGCATTGCAGATAAATCCTGCACTCGACAGCTGCAAGGAATAAGATAGACTTCTCTGAATAATCACACCAATTGCGATTATCTCTTCATAGTCATATCGTTATCGTATGGTTCCGTCAGTTATCCGAAGAATACTAATGATGTATGTGAGTGTGGGTATGTTTGATTTCTCAAACTACCTCATCCAACAACACTATTCACTTCTGTGACTTTCATCGTGAGAGCGTGGAGTATAGAATGTATTGCTTAACCATTGTCCGTAAAAACGTCCTGTTACTTAGTGACTACCTTCATGACTTTCATCTTTAGTGCTCAGTAACATTATTCGACGTCAACCAATTTGGCTAGAACCACTTTCATAAGCTCGCCAAGGGTCGTTCCTCATATATCCTGCAAACAGGATTCGGTCGGACGGACGGCTGCGACGTATACGGGGTTATGAGGAGGGTTCCAAGGACTATGACTTTGGTGAGGGGACGCAACTATGGCGGCGTCTGCTGGTGTAGCGCCGTCCCATCTCTGGTGCAGGAGGGGTGTGTTGGCTTGTCTTTTTAGAACTCAGAGTCCTAAGGTAGGGTAACTATTGGCCTTTATTTGCTTAAAGGAAGGCCAAGCCTTCCGACATGCCTAACAACCATGCGCTTTACTCACTTGATATGGAGTACACTATATCTTCCTTCTTTCGAGATTTGAGCAGCATTCGTGAGTAGACCTTTCAGCCATATACCATCAAGAATTCCTTTCTTGAGTCTCGGATGTTTCCTGTATCCTACAATAAGGCCTTAAAGAAAATACACTATTACAACAAAGGAAAACATATTGCAGAATATCCTGAGACTGCACAGCCATCTGCAGGAGCTTCTGAGACTCATGATGTACCATCCATTGAGGAATGTGGTCAGTTGGATCTTCCTACTCTACCTAGCAGCTATTTTGAGTCCCAGAAAGGGATTGGAGAGTAGATTGACCGGGCTGAAACCTTTTGTCCAACTTCCAGGGCAAGGTTTCAAAAATGGGCAAAGGGAACTGAGATATCACTTGCTCAAGCTGAACTCTAACAACAATCTTACCACCATGGTCATGCACAAATTCAAGAGGCAGCCAAGCGCAAAAGCACATCCCGGCATCTGATTGAAAAAGGTGCTGTGATAACTGTTGAGAATGCAAGACTTAGACAGCAGGAGAAGGCTGAGAAAGAGAAGGCTGCAGCTATTAAAAGGGCTCAAAAGCAGATTCAAGCAGCAGTTAATAAAGCAAAAGCTGTACTAAACCGTCGTGGTATCAGTGCTCGCAAGGCTGAGAAGCAGAGAAAGCAGCGAGTTAAAGAGATACAGTCAAAGTGTGAATTCATTCCAGCTGAGATGCTGATCCCAATTCCTGATCCAGAGAAACATCCTAGTCCTGAAGATCTTGAATCATTACAGCCTCCCCATAATTTAATTCAAGCTCTATTGATATTAGAGCCTATAGCTTCAACTAATTCATGTACTATTGATCCTCAAATACTTGCTCTGGATAGTCAAATACCAGATATTGAGATTTATACTACAAGAGAGGCAGCTGAGGCAAGATATGGTTTGGGACATAGTATTATAGTAGATGATGGAGAGAATTGTGCTGAAGAATCTGATTCTGATTGTTCATGTATATCAGCAGACTCTATTATGAGAAATGCTAACTTTGTATCTATAGATTGAGACTTTGTAGCGAAAAAAGCAATAGAGATTGTATTCTTGCTGGAGACATCCTCTTCAGCCATTCACAGGGCCGAAGACTGCTCTACCCCCAGTCCCGATGAGTTTGTTCTTCTTGACCTTTTACTCTATGTATATTATGTAAGCCTCTCTTGGGGAAAAAGTGAAAAAGGGTCCAGCATGTCACAGTTGCTTTCCCGTCACCGTTGCTTTCGCCGACTATGAGAGCCAGTGAAATTGGAGGGGAACGGGCTATTAAGGCTTGTCAATGGACTCTAGAGGTATGAGTCTTATCACAGTAGAGTATGTCCCGAGAGGGTGGCTATGGGCAGTGCCCACTTAGCCAACCATCCGCTACATCTTACTGGGGGAGCTCATATGTCAATCAATCACATTAGATAGTCGCGTAGATTAAATGATGGACGGCATAGCTTGTATATAGGAAACTACCACTGGGCCAGTGAGTCACCACCTAGAGATTGATTCCGGTTATGGTCATGACAGTTAGCTACTGGTATGACTTCGATAGGAAGAGTTTTTCCACCTGTGGTTGTATTGGAAATGTATTGCAGAAACTCATAACCTATAACGGAGTTAAGTGTACCCGAGTTGGTCCGATACTTCTGGCAGGATAATTCCTGATGGAGGATAGACCTTGGACAAGCCCTGAGCAGGACATAGTGCTCAAACAAGCTCAGAGTAGTGATGAATGTCAAGAGCTTAAATCTGATATCTACTTAAGTTTAAGCATTTGGCATTCTACTTCGACAAGTAACTTTCTTCGAGAAAATATATTGAGTGAAGCTTTCAGCTTGACAATGTTAATTTTTACCGTTTAATTCTTTTGAATAATTTACCTCATCTTTATCTTCTACATTGAGTATTTGGTGCGGTCGCAACCATAGAGTTCACCTCTCTATAGGGTGCCCCGTTACAGCCAAACACTTAAACTTAAGTAGATATCTGATTTAAGTCTTTCACATTCACCACTACTCCAACCGTGTACGAGTACCCTGTCCTGCTGAGGGATGTCCAACGTCTACCCTCCATAAGGGACTATCATGCCAGAGGTATCGCACCAGGTCGGGTATGCTTCACTCCGTCACTAGGACATGAGTTTCTGCAATGCTTCTCTAATACAACAGCAGGTGGAAAAACAGTTCCTATCGAACTCATACCAGTAGCCAACTGTTATGACAACAACCAGAGTCAATACCTAGATGGTGGACTAACTGGCCCAGTGGTAGTTTTGTCTAAACAAGCTATGCAGTCCATCATTTAATCTACGCAACTCCTCAATGTGAGAATTTGACATACAGGCTCCCCCAGTAAGATGTAGCCAATGGTTGGCCAAATGAGAGCTACATATAGCCAGCCTCTTGGGACAAACTCTACAGTGATAAGACTCATACCTCTAGAGTCCATTGACAACCCATAGTAATGGTACAAATCAAGGGGAGCAGGTCTCAGCTGGTTACTAAGGTATTTTTCCCAAAAGCACCCTGGTCTCCTTGAACTACCTAAGTACCTCTGTAACGGGGTCACTCTATAGAAAGATAAACTCTAATGTTGTGACTGTACCACAACTCAAAGTAGAAGATAAAGATAGAGTAAATAATTTACAAGGAATCAAAATGGTTAAACCTCATATCGTTAAGCTGAAAGCTTCACGCAATAAGTTCTTGCGAGAAAAGTTGGTTATCGAAGTAGAATGCCAAACGCTTAAACTTAAGTAGATATCAGATTTAAGCCTTTGACATTCACCACTACTCCAACCTTGTGCGAGTACCCTCTCCTGCTCAGGGTTTGTCCGAGGTCTACCCTCCATCAGGAACAATCCTGCCGGAAGTGTCAGACCAACTCGGGTACACTTAACTCTGTCAATAGGGCATCAGTTTCTGCAATGCATCTCCAATATAACCGCAGGTGGAAATACTCTTCCTATCGAAGTCATACCTAGGTGGTGGACTCACTGGCCCAGTGGTAGGTTTGTCTATACAAGCTATGTAGTCCATCATTAAATCTAATCGACTATCCAATATGATAATTTGACATGCAAGCTCCTCCAGTGAGATCTAGCCGCTGGTTGGCTAAGTGGGCGCTACCCTTAGCCAGCCTCTCGGGACATACTCTACCGTGATAAGACTCATACCTCTAGAGTCCATTGACAACCCATAGTAATGCTACAAATCAAGGGGAAAAGGTCCCGGCTTGTTACTGAGGTATTTGTCCTGAAACCACCCTGGCGTCGTTGGACTACGTAAGTACCTCCAGGAAGACTACCCTACTACCAATAGGCTAAGATTGACTTCTAGGTGCCGGAGAAACCATATATAGGTGACCCCCATTTTGGCGGTTACCCATACTCCCCTTATATATCCTGCGAACGACATTCTGTCAGACTGATGGCGACGACTTATACTGTGTTATGGCAGCTGCTCCAATGACCTCTTTTTACTCGCAAACGAGCAACTACACAGCCATCTGCCTATGACGCGCCGTCCCAACACTGGGACCTGAAGGGGGTGTTAGCTAAATCCGCCCAAGTTCAATAGCATGTTCAGGCCACCCTTACTCAGGCGTGGGGTCTCCTCGCGCTGATGCGTATGTGTCCATCAACATCTAAGAGCCCATAGAATATGAGGCAATCGACCTCTAAGTTCTAGGATAACTTTGCCGGTGAAGGTAGGGTAACTTGGACTCCTCAGTAGGGTAACTGGGGTCCATGGTCATAATGGTCAATTTCCCAAGGTAGGGTAACTTTGCCCTCTTATGCCTTTAACCGCTTCGGAAGTCCTCCTGTCAACACCTAATGTTATGTTGGAGGTCTGTCTAACATTCCCATAAATTCCTTGACTTTATGTGAACTTACCCCCTCAAGGTTGCCCTGCCTTGTAGAGTACCCAAGGCTACTCAACTATTCCTTATGCCTTGTCCTAGGTTTACCAGCTATTTGTATACTAAGTATACGACACCATACCACCTCTGGTTACTACTTGGTATACCATTTGGGCTAAGGTGATAGTCATTGTAGCTACCTATCATAGGGTTCTTACTGAATATAAGACAATCGACCTCTATGTTCTAGTGTCACAAATCGTGACTAAGCAAGGCAGATTTCACATGACTAGTAGTTACTAGTCATAAGGTATGTTTATGTTTCACGCTATGCAGTCAGTTGACTCATAGTTCTCACATGACTCGCACTTGTGTGT
>Ga0307509_10004395_pt1 | contig 20392 bp, 18 predicted proteins | sample 10_EM_MG_FD_202245 | JGI IMG/M metagenome (GOLD analysis project Ga0307509, IMG submission 202245) | Populus trichocarpa ectomycorrhiza microbial communities from riparian zone in the Pacific Northwest, United States - 10_EM | ecosystem: Host-associated > Plants > Roots > Unclassified | place... | reverse complement strand
TCCGTCAGCCGGTCCCGGTCAATCACCTTGCCCGTGAACTGGAAGTTCTCATCGATCCGAACGATCAGCAGCTGCTCGAAGTCGCCCTGACGCTTGACGAGCACGTGGTCGTTGCCCTTCTCAGGAGAAATGGTCTTGACCTCAACGAGCTTGCCGCCGATGGTGCCGTCGGATCCGGCACGATGCGTCCCATGGCGACATAGCCCGAACTTAATCTCTGCGTAGATTTCTCCGAGCTCGCCCCAAACCTGCAAGTACCTTCCGGTATTTCTGAAGTGACGCTCGGCGCAGTCCACCAGGTCCTCGAAGATGTCGGCCTGCTCCAGAACTGAATACGGGAACCCCTCCCTGCTCCGAAACGGCTCCCGCGGCTCCAGCGCGTCGGCAGCTTCTGGCGATTCATCCTTGAGCTCGGCGTCAATCCACTCCCTGCTTACGTACGCCTCGTCCCAAGGCGCATAGCCGACGCCGGCTGCCAACGCTATCTCATCTGCGCTGTAGCCCTGGTCGCGCATCTCATGCAGGAAATCCCAATCACTCATTGCTCATCCTATTCAGCCTCTATGCCAGCTGACCAACTTAAGGTGAAGCCATCGGTATGGCCAAGGGCCGAGTGTCTTTCAAGTCCACGGGCGTGTCAGCCAGTTGGTGCGCGCTCTCGACACTTGACTTAGGAGACTCGATCCAGGAATGGCATAAGGTCACGCATACTGCTGAGTATGCCGGGCGAGGGACGCGCCGGCAGCTGGGTGTTGGAACAGGCCGATCAGATCGATCCGCCTGCGCGTTCGGCGGCTAAACGCGGGGGCGCCGAGGGGTTCGGGCATTGCGAGGCCGGCCCGCTGTAGCTCAGCAACAGGGCAACAACTGGCAAGGGAGATACCGCCAATGCCCATGCCCACACCGCTGTAGTCCTGTCCGTGGCCGCGCTGACCCGACCGGCAGCAACGGGTTGAGAGCAAAAGCTCGCTTGCCTGGAGACCGGTCATTCGGCAGTCGCTGCATTGCACAGTTGGCAAGGCTTGAGCGCAAGGGGCGCGTGCCGGCTGTGAATCACCTCGCGTGGTTGTCGCCCTCGCGCGGCGGGTGTGCCTTGTCGCCGCCGTTGCGGAGTTTCGTCAGTATTGCTTCGAGCCCTCCAACATCGAAGGCGTGCAGCACCTTCAGGTTGAGAGCGAGAGCCGAAGCGATATCTCGAGCGTGCCTAAGCTCCTCCGCCTGAAGTGATGCAATGTCATCGACGTCAACAGTCGTCTGGTCTCGTTCGTTCATTCGCGTGGCTATCGAAAGCGGGTCGTCCTCGAAACAGAGTAGGCCCGTCAAGCCGAGACCGGCGAACACTGAGGTCGGTAGGCGCTGTATTGCGCCATCGAGGTCACGAAGGACAAAATGGCCGTCCAAGAGGATGGGACCGGTGCTCGCGGTCCGCTTCACTTGCTCGAATCCTCGTAGCAGCAGGCATTGATTCGCGTCGACGTTCTCCACTAGCTTGGTACCCACGGGGGCTGCACTGGCCTTCTGCTGACGGATGACGTCGCTCGCTCGTACATGCAGACACTGATGCCGAGCGGCGACCGTTTCACAACTGGTGCTCTTGCCAACACCATGGACGCCACCAACGAAGAGGACGTTCATTGCCGTGTCTTCATGAGTTTCTGAACTCTCGCGGCCTCGACCTCTGTTAGATATCGAAAGGACTGCGGAGGGCGGAACGACGCACCGAAGACGGTCCGTGGAATCACGCCGTCGCCAAATGACTGGCGCCTACCGAGTCGCAATGCCACTGCGACGTCCTTACCTTCGAGATAGTCCATCAACCCCTCGTGGGATATGCAACCGCCCTCGTTGACGGACATGCGCCACAGCGCGGTCTTTGACGCTCGTACGACGCCCACTACTTCGACGACGGCGGCCAGCCGCTGATCCGGCGCTGTCGAGTAGACGACCAGCGTGTTGATGTTTCGGCTCGGCCAGACGCGCCTGAACTCGACGTTCTTCTCACCAGCGACAATTCTTTCGACGTACTGCGGGTGAATCGAGATGAGAACTGCCTCACCTGCTATGGGAGATTGCTGCCTTGTACCGGTCATGAGAAATCTTTGTGATGCTCTGGGGCTGCCCGTTGAGAATGTTCTTTGCTAGCAAGTCGACAAGGCAAAGCGCTCGCGGTAAGTGGCGTACGAACCGGAACAAGATGACGCGGGTCGGCTGCTTCGCCATCTCCTGAATTTCGCTGAGCGAATACACGGTGCGTCGCTTGACCCTTGCAACGATGGATTCCGCGTCCGCAAGGGTCTCATAGCTTTCCACAACGCCGATGCTCGTCAGCGCACGTTCGTCACCTGACCTGTAGAACAAGAGGATGTCGCCCGGGTTCATCGCCTTGGTTTGCGCCCGGCACAGGTAGGCCATCTTGATGGCGTTGCCCGCGTAGTTGTCCTGATGAAAGAGCTGCTTTTGCTTGTTGGAGGACCCCTCGAAGTCGGGAAAGAGGATGTCGTGAAAGGGGGGTCTGATGGGAATGACGTACGCACAAGTCTCCGCGCCGTCCCGATAGTGAGGAAAGTAGCTTCGCAAGTAGTCAAACGGCGGCAGTTCGTCAGCAGGGGCGCTCACAGGATGCCGCTTGAGATAGACGGCGTCATGCCGGTCACCCGTAGGATGCCTGCCAACGTTTTCGAACCCGAAGTCCGCGAGTAGCTGGAATAGGAAGTAGTGACTGTCCTCATCCCCATGAATGAAGATGTTCTCGAGGCGATTGGCTGTTGCGTATTTGAACGCAGCCTTGAGAAACAGTTCGCCTACTTTGCGTCCTCGGCTTGTCTCGCCAACCTTGAACGTCGATAGCTTCAGCGCAGTTCCGGTGAGGGTGAGATTCTCGGCCACCTGCTCGTTGTCTTGGCGTGCGTAGATGCAGATGCCTCCTAGTTCATCAGGCTGATGCCAATGCACCCACGCTCTCCGGCCTTCCTCCGCCTTCTGAAGGAACCATTTGTCGAATGGCTCATAGCCTTCGCGCAAGCTATCGAAAAACTTTGTGTTCAGGAGCGGCGTTAACCTGTACAGCGGCACCTCTTCAATGTTCGGCAATCGGACGCTGACACTCTCGTGCAGGCGCAACAACAAGTCCTCGGCCGTCTGGATGGTGTAGACCTTGTCGAGGAGGCCACGTGCCTTCGCTTTGTCATGAATCCCACGATCTTCGGTGACGAGTGCCGATGCCGCGTGCAGCGATAGCGCGTACAGAATTTCGTTGTCCGCTGCGTCGTTGCGTTTGGTGCTGTCGGCATTCCAGGGACACGTCGGTCGATGCTCGAGCCGGGAGTACTGGGTTAAGCGCATCAAGGTCTGAGCTCGACGGACCTCGTTCCTGTCCTCCAAGATGTCTTCTTCGGATGCGGGGTGATAGATGAGCGCGTGGCCGTTTTCGCCCGCGAGACGCACGAAGTTCGCAAGGCTCGAGCGCAGGGGTATTGCCGAGTCCTCTAGCGGTATGAGCACGTTCGTGTCGAGCAGGAATCGCATCGTCGTCAGGGCATTTCGGTGGAGGCACGGAGTATTCGGCGCAAGAACTCACCGAGCTTCGCATGAGTGTGACGGTTCGCCACAGCGTGTGCTCGCCTCGCACCGTCTTGAAGCGGAATTGTTGGCACTGGTGGCTTGAAGTCGCTGGCCGTGCGCATCAACCCTTTCACTCGCCCCACCTTCTTGGCGGCGCTAGCGCTGCTGGATGCAGACCGCTCGCAGGCGGAGTTTGACCACGTCGTTCTTCGACTTCGGATCTTGCAGCAGATACCTGCCAGCACAACCCTTAATGTTTCTTGATTAGCGACCAACCTCAGCCACACGAATGACGTGCGCCGGAGCTGGGGTTGATAGGCAAGCGGCGCGCAGCAGGCGAGCGAAGATGGAGCGCAGATCGAAGCGACGGTTGAATCGATACTGGGCCTCAGCGAGGTAGCGATGGGCGTACTTGGCGAAGTCGAAGGCGTGATACGTGCCACTCAGGGAACGCTTGAGGTTGCCCAGGTACGTGTTGATTGCCTTGAATTGCGGCAGCTTCATGCTGGCCTTCCGGCCGCCGGTAACGACACGCTCGTAGTCGGCGCCGACGATCTGTACGGCGCCGAAGCACCACAGGCCGTCGGAAATGACGGTGGCCGATGGCGCGATCGAGCGGGCGGCAAACACCGACACCTCCTCGTGCGTGAATGGTTGCTGGCGCAGGCACACGAACTGCGGCTGGCCGTCGGACGTGGTCTGCACCGCGGCGACAAACGGCACCTTGTTCTCCGAGCCTCGCCCGACCTTGCCACCCGATCGCTCGCCGCCGAGGTAGGCGTCGTCGATCTCTACCCGGCCGTCGAGCTGGCGGTCGTCTTCGCGCACGCGCATGACCTCCATGAGCTTGTGCTTGATGAGCCAAGCGGTCTTGTAGCAAACGCCCAGATGGCGCATCAGTTCGAGCGCCGCGACGTTGTTCTTGGACTGGATCAGCAGGTGCATGGCCAGGAACCAGCGCGTCAGCCCCAGCTTGGTCGACTCGAAGATCGTGCCACTGATGACGCTGCACTGGTGGCGACAGGCAGTGCACTGGAAGTACAGCCGACCCTCGCGGCGAAACGAATTGCTCTGGCCGCAGCCGCACGACGGGCAGGCAAAGCCCGAAGGCCAGCGCGACTCGATCAGCGCCGCCTCGCACTTGTCATCGCTGCCGTATCGATCCATGAACTCGGCCATCGAAAGTCCAGGTTGAAACTGCACTCGGTTCATCTTCATGGTTCACCTCCTGTGGCGGTGAATCCATCTTCAACCCTCGGTAGCTCTCCACGTGAGCCTGCTGAGGTTCGTCGCTAATCAAGTAATGTTTTGAAGAAGGCGGCGCTACGGCGCGTGAGGTTCGACAGCAGGGGCACCAGGTTGTTCAGGCCTTGGATGGCGCCGCAACGCTTTCTGAGGCGGTAGTCAGAGAGGCACTGGCCATCACAGCCAGTCCGCCCGTCAAGCCAGCCGAGCAGGAGCGTTTCGTTTGTGGGCTTGCTCTAGACGGGTTCGTTGTGAAGTGGTCTGAGGGGTCTGTGCCGCTTCTGCGCGCCATGCTCGCAAAGGATGTCGACTTGCCGGAGGCGGACGATGAGGTTCATCAATTGCTGAAGCACTTCGGCTTTGATGTTTCTCGAGAGCACCTGGACCAAGCGATTGAGGCGCACACATGAGGCGACCGGGCGGCTGCGAATGGCCGGACAAGGACGTTCATCGAAAGTCTCTTCGAAGAGACTGCATTTGGCGACGACGCTTCGGCGGCCACAGACGTCGGAGAACCGCCGCGCCATGCTGGCACAGAAAGGACTTCTCTCGACGCCTCGAAACGAGTGGACAACTGACAGCAAGAACTTTCTCAATGGGCAATTATGGATGCCGCACACCAAGGTTTCGCACCCCGGCTTGTCGGACGAAGACCGGAGCACGTTCCGGCCCCAGGTCAGCCATGTTGACGGCTCGGACGTTTCCTCGCCGTCTCAAGAGTGGAAGCTAGGCAGTGCAAATTGTTGACCGCCGTCTTGCGCTCGATGCTCTTCTTCGCAGAACGCACTAAAGTGGTGTCCGCTACGCCTCGCGCTCTTCTAGCCAGTGTGATCCCTCGCCGGCGACCCTGTTGCCCTCTTCCATGACGATCGTGAGATCGCCCCTGTTATCTGGTGAGTCAGGAAACCAGATTCCGCCATCGGTTGGATTTCCGTCATCGTCTTCGTGCAGGCCGGTGTGCCACCGAAGGCGAATTTCCTTCATCGATGCTTTGCGCTGCGTGAAGTCGTCAGGTTCCATCGTCGTGCTCTCCGTTCAACGGGTTCCCACTGTAGGCAACCCTTCGAATTCCCGACTAGGCGGCAGGTGCTTGCATTTGAAAGCATGTACTGGCATATTTCAGTCGTCCGATAGGACAAGCACTCAAGCACTCAAGCACTCAAGCACTCAAGCAAACGCCACGCACACATACACGCCAAACACGCACACAACTCAAGTAGTCAACAAACTCATGGCTCCAAAGAAACTTCTGGCCCTACGACTGATGATCGACCACCCGCAAGGCCTCTTCGGCTCGCAGTTCGTTCACCTGTCGAAAGGAAAACTCAACCGTGGCACTGTCTATACGCTGCTTGAGCGCCTTGTCGAAGAAGGATTCGTGAAAGAGGTTCCTGTGCCTGCTTCGTCGGACCTTCAGTTGGCGCGGACTCGGCATGAAATCACTGCGATGGGGAAACGCGCATACGAAGCGTTCCTTCGAGAGCAAGGCTTGACGACGGTGCCATTCGCAACTGCGAGTGCTCAATGAAAAACGTGCTAAAACCAACGTACCGTGAACGCGAACGTGCTCCTGATAGATTGGAAATGGAGTGCCACGCTGACCTGCAATTGATGATGCCTGACTTCGATGAACGCCTTCGCGCTCACGAGGAGAAGCATGACCCTCTTAATGAGTTCACCGGTGGCAACCTTACGTTTACCGGCTATCCGCCCACGGTCGTGATTGCGCCCCTGGAAATCGAAGAGACTAAGAACGTCACGATTGCACTAACCGGGGTCAGTGCTCAAGGCGAGGTAGGAACAGTCGGAGCGTCGAAGGATGAGCCCGAACGTCTGCCTGAGCCCGTGCTGTTGTTTGAAGGAACCAAGAAGGCGGTTGCATTCCTGTCGAACCCAAGGTCGCGCAAGAAAACGTTGAAGCGAATTAGCGACGAAGATCAGGATCTGCAAGGCGCGTTCGCGCAAGGCCGATACATGGTCATGTTCTATCGGACAGCGTGCCTGTGGTACTTCATGGCGAAGCTTGAACTCAAGGAGACAGCCCTTCCGCCGCTGATGGCGTGGGTGTCCAAGCATTGGGCGACGGTCTGGGCCTCCATCATTTGGCTCTTCACCTGGAAGTAGCAGCGCGGCAGAGTATTTCGCCTCTCCTCTCATAAGTGAGCAGATTCTGAGTTTCTGACCAACCACATAAACAGAGGTTGGTCAGGTCGAGCGTGCTAAATCTACGAGAGAAACACAATTTGCACGGGCGCATCTCTTGGCCCTGACGTTTTGACGTTCTTCTTGAGAATCTGCTCACTTGAGCTCGACTCGATGCCGTGTCATTAGGCCGCTCGGTGGTTGTCGTCGCTGCCGCTCGGATGACCGGCATAACGCGCACCGCATGATTCCAATCTTCTGCAGCGACCTACCGCAATCGCGGCGACGCTTCCGTCCGGCGACGGCCGGACAGGGCGACCTGCATACTCGCGGCCCCGCTGGGCTTCCTCGCGCCATTATGGCGCCGTGGAGTCGTGATGATTGTGCGGCGCATCGCGCTCTCGATCCTCGGCGTCCCACCAAGTACGGTGCGAATCTAGGGATCGCGCCGACCGCGCGGCAGCGCAATAGTGCGCCCCACATCCACTCGCCGGAGAGATTCATGGTCACGAAGAAGCGCGTCGAGACGGTGTCGCTGTCGTCGCTGTCGAAGTCGATCGACACGGCCGTCGGTATGGCGACCAAGCGACACGGTGTCTCCCTCGACAAGGACAACGTCATCCTGAACTGGGAGATCCTGGGCCGCATCTTGCGCGAGATGGACCTCTCTGGGCGCGACACGCGGCTCGATGTGGCAGCCACCATCACCAAGAATGTGGCTGGCATTAAGGGCCAGCCCGTGGTGACAAAAGTCGGCAAGGACATTCTGGTTGGCTTCATCGAGAGAAGCGGGCGCACGTTCTCGTTCTGAGGGTCAAGCTACCGTGGCGTCTACGACAACTACGCGGATCCACGACTGCCCGAGCGCGCAGCCCGACATGGCCGGCGCGCGGCCGTTCGGTGTGCTGGCGGGATCGGTCGACGCGGTGCGCATCGCCTTCTTTAAGAGGGACGCGATGCAGAATTTCGACTGGCGCCAGCGTTTCGGGACGCCTGAGGCCACGCAGGTCTTTCGCTTCGCTGCTAGGTGTGAGAAGAGCGCGTGCGGGCACTATGACGACGCGGCCGACAAATGCTCGCTGGCTAGTCGTGTCGCGACAGCCCTGCCGCCGGTGACCGACGCGTTGCCGCCTTGCCTAATCCGGCCCAGCTGCCGATGGCATGCCGAGCAAGGATCGGCGGTGTGCCTGCGGTGCCCGCAGGTGACCACGATGATCCCGGCCGGACAGGGGCCACTGCAGTCGATCGCCGCGCCGACCGAACCGCACACCGACGAGGTCCTTTTGCGATAGCGACCAACGGCGTATGTCGTCAGACGCCACGCGACCAACATGCGGAGTGCAGGCCCCTGCGTCGGGCCCTACCTCGACCCTCACGCGTCACTGAATCCTGGACCCGCGGCCCAAGATAGCCGGACCGGTCCATCGTCGAGGTGATTGTTCCAAGAATCCGCTGCAGTAAGAAATCCTGCATTTTTCGTTGGCCCGATGGCAACTCCACGGCCTCGAAGACAGTGTTCATACTGCGCCCAAGGGGTCTCCTTCTGCCTGCCCGTGAAAGGGCCTCAACGGCTGTTCGAGACTGGTGTGAGACGTTCGGCACTCGCGGACCAATGCCGGTAAGTGGTGAAAGCGGTCATTGCATATGTCATCGGGTCTGCCGCTGGTCTGCTCTGAAAGGCCACACGATGCGCCCGATCGCGAGGCCTGGCCCTGCAGACCACCGACACCGCCGGCGGCGCGCCCGAAGGCCTCCACACATGGTTCGACGTGCCAGGCCGGCGCACCGCGGGCATGCCGATCGCGTTCGGGCGCACCTCCGCCTTGGCCTGGTCAACAGCGTCGCGCAACAGCACCACCCGGTTCGTCGTTGCACAGTTCTACGTCAAACTACTCGGTGATCCAGATCGAAGTGCGCGCGCCCGATCGTCGGGCCGCCCCTTTAACACGGTGACAGCGATGACGGACCCGCACGCAGCCCCGGCCGATTTTCAACCCGATCAGGTTATGTACCCCGAGTACCGGGTGGAGCACGGGTCAGTTAACGGCGCGGATTGCTGCCACCTGTTCATGCAGACGTTCAAGCACTCTTCGACCGATGAGTCCTTGTGGCGGTCGACTGCAAAATCCGAGTGGCCAAGAGTGGCGACCATCTGGCAGGACCGCGTTGCAATCTATCCACTGCACTCGAACCCACACGCGCAGCGTTACCTGACGCCCCAGCACGGTCGCTTTCGGACCATCGTCTACGTCGACGGCGCGAGCGACGAGCTCCCCGCGGATGCGGACTCTGCCAACGAGCAACTGACTCGTCGGCTTCCTTGGGGGCTCTTCAAGGACGCCGAGCCTGGACGCGCGCTGGCGAAGGAGCTCGACGAGGTGTGGCGAATGCTCCAGCTGCTCCCAGTTCGCAACACGCTCGTTGTGGATAGCGCGGGGAAGTCTCAGCTAACCGCCAACGAGATCGTTGTCAACGAGCACGATCTGGACGAGCTTCGAAAGGCGATGAACCGCATCGACCGCCGCAAGCGCGATGGCGTGCGAATGACGAAGCGCTCCATTGTGTTCAACGACCTCCTAACGAAACTCGATCCAGAGCACTTCGGCAGGTCCGAGACAACGATGGTGCCGGCCTCTGTGGTGAGCCCAGGGTTGCGGTCTCGCCGACTCACCTCGGTCAGGCGGGAGGCGAATCGCCGATCGGTGGCCGCCTTCAAGGCAAGCCTCACAGCGCTGGCAGCTGAGTCTCCGTCCGTACTTCTGGAACTTCAGGCGGACATAGAACGCGTGACGCTTGCCGAGATGATCACCCGATTCGAGGAACTCCTCAGCAAAGACCTCCCGGAGAACCAGTGGCAGTCCTTCCTTGCTGCCAACAAATTTGTGCTCACCTTGATGTTCTCTCGCCCGGTACGGCTTATCCACACGCAGTTTCACGCGCAGGGATCTTCGGTGGACGGCTCAGGCGCTCAGATTGGGGACTTCCTGCTTCGCGAACTTGGCCAGGGACTGGCAATCGTCGAGATCAAGAAGCCAGGGACCGAGCTGATGCGCGGCCGCCCTTACCGCAACACTCAGGTGTACGCACCGACTGACGAGCTCAGCGGAGCCTTGACGCAAACCTTGCTTCAACAGAGTCACATCCGATCCAACTGGCTGGTTCATCGCGCGCAGCATTCCCTCCGTCAGTCGATGCCCGATGCCATCAAGTGCGTGGTCATCGCTGGAACCTACCCGATTGACGAAGACCAGCGTCGCAGCTTCGAGGTCTTTCGCAACGCCTGCAAGGATGTCGAGGTGGTTACGTTTGACGAGTTGCTTTGCAAGCTGAAGCTACTTCTTGAGCACCTTGGTCCGCCGCCGGTGCAGGCCTCAGAGGTGCCCTTCTGAGGCTCTGCGTCCCCAAGTTTGTCGTTGCAAGTTCCAGCGAACGCCTATAGAACAACGATGTGAACCGGCTTATAGCCGGGGAGGTGAAGGCATGTGCGCCGCGAAAATCGCGACAGCTGACAAAGTCGCCGTCGTCGTCATCCACGGCATGGGCGAGCAGCGACCCATGGAAACTCTGCGTGGGTTTGTCGAAACGCTCTGGGAGCGTGACGCCAGCCTATTCGACGGGTTGGACACTCCGAAGGATCATGCGAATGGCGAGACCTGGAGCAAGCCCGATCGGGTATCTGGCTCGTCAGAGCTGCGCCGTATCACAACGGCTCGGGCTCGCAAGCCCGGCAGCCCTGGCATACGTGGGGTCAGGGTAGATTTCTTCGAGCTTCATTGGGCTGATCTGACCGCGGACTCGACGTGGAATGACTTTCGAGTCTGGTTCACTCGGCTGTTGCTGCGCAATCCCTTCGGCTGCGAGATCCCGCTCAGAGTCCTGTTCGTTTGGTTGCTACTGTGGCTCATCACGATAGCGGTCGTTCTCAGCGGCTTGTCGACCGCGCTTTCGAAGATCCCAGTCCTGAAAGACTTCGCGCTTTTGAGCTTCCTCAACTGGGACGGATGGGGATGGGTGACAGTCGCGCTGCTGGTGGTCGGAGCGACGACCAAGGCATTCCTCACGGAATACTTCGGCGACGTCGCCCGCTATGTAAGCGCCACGCCAAGGAACATAAAGGTCCGACAGTCCGCACGTGAACGCGGCTTGAAGCTGTTGCGCCAACTCCACGATTCGGGCGAGTACTGCAGAGTTGTCGTGGTCGGCCACAGCTTGGGGTCAATTTTGGCTCACGACCTGGTTGCGCTTGCTTGGGCAGACGCTGCTAACCAGATTAAGTTTGCGGACAACAGCCCGACGTTAAAGGCAATCAATGATTGCGAGGCCGCGGGCCTGGCCCTGCTGAAGGCTCGGGACGAGCAGGCTATTCCGAAGCCCGACGTTCAGCGGTACGACACGGGCTGCGTATGCAAGAAGGACGCTTCCCAAATCTCCCCTGACTTCGCGGATAGATTGGCCGCACATCGCCTCGCCCAGAGGGTGCTGTTTGACGCCTTGCGCGAAGAAATCGTCACTGAGGACGGCAAAGACAGATCCGCTTGGCTGATATCCGATCTGGTCACCGTGGGCAGCCCGCTGGCACATGCTAGCTTTCTCGTGGCGCGCAACGCCTGCGAACTTCGAGTCATGACCCGTGCGCGCGAGATCCTTCGCTCCCCGCCGGTGTACGAAACCAAGAAGGGTTCAACGCAGGCCGTGTTCACCTTTCGACCGTCCACTGATCCGACGGTCACGCAGCTGCACCATGCAGCAGCGCTGGCACCGGTTCGATGGACCAATCTTCACGATGTCACCGGGCCGTGGCTGTTCCTTCAGGGCGACATGATCTCGGGACCGATAACCCAGGACTACGGCCCGGGCGCCACAGATCTGCAGGTCCAGCCGAAGCGGCACGGCTTGCTGGGGGCTGTCTTCTCGCGTCTCTTCACACATACCCTTTACTGGATCTATCCCCGGGGCACTGGGGTGACAACGCCGCAGTACGTTCGGGTCCTGCGCGACGCCGTCAACGTGCTCGACGATCCGGATGTGGAGCGTCGGTTGATGGACTTGGTCGCGGAGCAGGTAAGGACGGCGGCAATTGCCGGGCCGACGCCCGCTGCGCCCTCCCAATCCCAGAAGAAGAGCCCGTGAGCCGAATGCCCAGCGCTACATCGCTCGTAAGATCCGTGCCTTGACCCCGACGGCATGGCACTCGAGGGTCCATTGGGGAAGCTATGTATCTCGTCGAACTGCAAATCGAGAATGTCCGCGCGATCCGCGATATGGCGTTGAGTTTTCGCGGTCACTCCCCGCAGGAGCGCACGCGGCGTTGGACGGTGCTGCTTGGCGAGAACGGCTGCGGCAAAAGCACCGTCCTGAAGTCGATCGGGCTTCTGCTCGCCGGCTCGGAAGCGCTTCCCGACCTCCTGGGTGTGCCCGACCAGTGGATACACAACTCGGCTCAGCAGGCGCGGCTGAGAGCCACCATCGTGACCGCCGACGGGAAAGAGCGAACCGTTTCGCTGGTGCTCAACCGCGGAGACGGGCGTGACGGGGTCATCAAGAGGAACTCGAAGGGACTCCATTCGCTGGACGCAGCCATCAAGCAAGCTGACAGGAACTACTTCATCGCCGGCTACGGGGCGTTCCGCAGACCACCCGACCTTAGTCGGCGCAGTGGCCACTACTCAGAGCGCGGGAGGGCCGCTCAGCTGGCGACGATGTTCTCGTTGTCGCAGGATCTCGTCAGTCTCGAGCAATGGGCAATGGACGTCGACTACGCAAGCGGCACTGAGGGCCGTTCAGTGATCGCCGAAGCTCTCGCCAAGCTACTTCCGGGCATGACGTTCAAAGACATCGACAAGAAGACTCGGTCGGTCGTCATGTCGACCCAGGACGGCGACGTGCCGATGCGGCAGTTGTCCGAAGGCTATCAAGCGATGGCCGCGTGGGCCGGCGATCTCCTCTTCCGCATGACAGAGACATTCCGCGACCGCAAGGACCCCCTGGCGGCACGAGGCGTTCTACTGATCGACGAGATGGATCTTCACCTCCACCCGGTCTGGAAACGGAACCTGGTCGACTTTCTGAACTCGGCGTTCCCAAACCTTCAGATTGTCGCGACCACCCACTCTCCTTTGTCCATTCAGCAGTGTGGCGAGGATGAGCTGTTCGTTGTCCGCCGAGAGGCGGGCGGTCCCCTCCTTGTTCCCTTCAAGGGAGATCCGAGCAACCTGAGGCTTTCGGAGTTGTTCCTGTCGCCGCTCATCGGACTGGACACACTCGACTCACCGAAAGTCGCAGCACTTCGCGAGCAGGCCCGGGAGATTGAACTCCGACCCGGGGAGAAATCGACGACGGATGTGGAGCAACTCCGATCCATTCAAGAGCGGCTCGAAGGAACAACCCCGCTGCTGCCTGAAGAAGCGCCGGCGTTTGCTCAGCTCATTGCGTACCAAAAGACAGTTGAGCTGCCTGACGTTGCGACGAGAGTATTCGAAGCTGAGTCGCTGTTCGGAACGGCTCGAAGCGCCATGCCTCCGGCGGAGCCTAGGTCGCGGACTCAATCGAATGCCGTGCCGGCATCAACGACTGCTCGCAAGGCACCTGCTGCGAAAAAGCCACCGGCGAAGAAGATTGCGACCCCAAGGCTTGCTTCTCGCACAGCTAGCAAAAAGGTTTCGGTGCCGAAAGCTAAGCCAGCCGCCAAACGAGTGGCGGCCCCGCCCACAAAGGCGACTCCAGCCAGCAAGAAGGCGAGCGCGGCCAAGCCCAAGGTTTCTCCCAAGCCGCCTGCCAAGAAGACGGCCCGGCGCAAGGCCTAGCCGTCGTTCTGGAAACTCAAAACTCAGCTTCGCGAGGAAGGCGTGATCAAGCTTAAACGTGCCAGGGATGCTGTCAGTCTGAATGCCGGGTTCACTGGCGAAGGTCTCTTCACCAAGATGGTCGCGCTTGCGCAAGCCCGCATGGCGCTGGGCGACGCAATCGAGTGGGAAGGCGTCCTTGGCGACTGGAAGAAGATGAAGACCTTCTTGAAGCGCGACAGCTTCGACAAGTGCGCGTATTGCGAGGCCAGTACCGCCGATGTCGCACATGGCGACGTCGAGCACTTTCGGCCCAAGTCGGTGTACTGGTGGCTGGCGCTTTGCGTCGACAACTACGTCTTCGCTTGCCAGCTTTGCAACCAGACCTACAAGGGCGACAAGTTCCCCATCCTGGGTACGAAGCTCAGAGAGCCGCGATTGCCCGCGACCCTGCCAAAGTCAGAGAAGGCGCTGAAGCGCCTTACGAGCAGTCTGTGCCCCGATCCCGCAACGGTTGACGAGTCGACCTTGCTTACAGAATGGCTTGCTGAGGGTCCGGACCTGCCGCACCCGTACCTGGAAGATCCGGAACCATTGTTTGCCTGGATGGCCGTGGAGACGAACCGGGAGGTTCGAATTGTCGCGCCGGACAACGCTCCCCTGCGATCGACGAGAGCGGTTGAAGCAGTGGTCAAGTACCTCGGCCTGAATCGCGAGACCCTCGCTCGGCAGCGGTACTTCGTTTACTCCGCGCTCAAGACGGCCGTGCGAGGCTGGAAAAACGGGGACGCTCAAAGCCTGGATCAGATCAACCTTATGTGCCACGGCGAGCATCCCTTTGCTGGCATGTGCCGGTACTTCGCACACCTCGCAGGCGCTCCGATTCGAAGATCGATCCCATAGCACGCCGGCCATTTGGTTCTTGCCGAAGTCGGGAAACTGCTCTATCTTGCGCGCGGCCGTCAATAGTTCAGATGACGCGCCAACCCAACGTGGATCCGAGAATCGAGATCTAACAGGAAGTCCGCGCAGCCGCCGCCCACTCGCGGCAAGCAGGTCACATGCCGGTCACCCGAGGTGACCACCATCTGGACGCTGGGTCAATCTGGGAGGGCAGCATGACGGTCAATGTCTATGTTCATACGAACGGCGATGACGCACTTGTCGCGTGGAGTCCCGACAAGTGGGACGATGCCTGGGTCGGTTTCCGCTTGGAGCGGAGAAATGTCAAGACTGGCGAGATTGCACCCGTCAACAACCGTATACCTCCAACGGTCGGGGCTGGCGAGGTCCCTCCGAAAGGGATCTCGTCGAACCTGTCTCCGATTCGACGCTGCATGTGGACAGATCACTCCGTCTCCAAAGCGGACGAAGTCGCGTACAGGGTCACGCCGATGCGAGAGGTGGCTGCAGGCACGTTCGAGTCTGACGATGCGGCGGCATCTGAGTGGACCAAAGCCGCTCTTGTGACGAATGCCTTCTCCGCCGGAGTGTCTGCCTGCTTCAACCGCGGGACGATCATGTCGCAAGTAGTCAGTCGCATGGTGGGCGAGGTCACTGTGGCCAGCCTGAAGGCCTTCAAGGCCAAGCTTGTACAGGCAGGATTCCCCGGCCGCCGATATCTCTCGGGCGACGCGCGGCATGCCCTCCTCGACTTCATGGCCGATGCGGACCGGAGGGGGAACAGCATCGTCGCCGCTTTGTACGAAATCAACGACCAGGAATTGGTAGATGGGCTGAAGGCATTCTCCGATCGCGCCAAAGTGCTCATCGGAAACGGAAGTTCGACGGGTGCCAACGTGGCTGATGACCTTGCCGGGGCCGGCGTCGAGGTGCACCATCGAGACCTCTCCAAGGCTGGGCGGTCAAGCCCAAGCGTCCACAATAAATTTGTCGTGGAGATCAGCGCCGCCAGCGGGAAAGCTACGCGAGTGCTCACAGGCAGTACGAACTGGACCACGACAGGCCTTTGCACTCAACTGAACAACGTCATGGTCATCGAGCGCGCGGCCACTGCCGGGAGGTTTCTGAAGCAGTGGGGAAAGCTCGTCGAAGCGGGCGACGACTTGCCGGACGATTTGAAGAAGACCAACGGTGAACCGCTGCTTGATGGCCCAGTAACCACCTATTTCTCTGCCACCAAGGGACAACTCGAGTTCGCGCCAGTCCTCGAACTCATTGAGGGTGCAACAGACGGACTGCACTTCCTCATGTTCACACCGGGCGAGTCGCCCTTACTCCTCGCATTGCTCGAGCGCGCTAGCCAAGAAGACGACTGCCACGTTCGTGGCGTCGTCTCCGAGGTACGGGAGTCAGAAAACGGCACGATCACCAGCCACGATGCGGTGGTCGTCAAAAAGGGCGTCCCGCCCGAGACGTTCCACGATTCAGCGTTGCTTCCCGACGGCGCGCCGAAGGACAACTTGCCGTCCTGGGCAAGGGAGGAGTTTCAGCGTCGAATGTATTTTCCGGCGGGTCTCAACGCGATCATTCACTCCAAAGTCATCGTCATTGACCCCTTCTCTGACAACTGCGCCGTAGTCACGGGTTCGCATAATTTCTCGCCCGCGGCCTCGAAGGGCAATGACGAGAATCTGGTCATCGTGCGCGGTGACAAGGCTTTGGCTCAGGCGTACGCGCTGCATATAGAGGGCGTCTACGACCACTTCTCGTGGCGCGCATTCCTGTCGAGTGGCGGTGATCCCGACCAAATCTTCAAACCTCTCGACGGGTGGCGCCTTGGTGGCAGCCACGAGCGAGAGCTGAAGTTCTGGCTGCGCTAGACCGCCCTTGATCGGGACTAGCGGTGAAGAGTCAAGACGTTCTTCCGTGACGCCAAGAGGCGAGACATGGGCGGCTGGCAACCGATGCCGAGGTTCAAGTGCCAAAAGCCTTACGGAGAGCAATAAATTCGCATGTCCACATTCGCCCGAGCCGTCGATGTCTGCAGCGCGGACAAAAAGTGGACCATCTGTAGCGACAGAGGCGTCGGCCCCTGGTCGCGCGTAAGCTGACTGATGAGTTTGCTCCGACTCAGCGAGCTTCCCGCGAGGATCCACATTTCCTTCTTGTAGCGCGCAGATAGCAAGGCTTCTTGGATCGTCTCCCAAGACTCTTCAAGACTGGAGCCCTTTGCGCACAACACCCTGCTGGTGACCGATCGCTTGTCATCCGTGGACCACGGCGACCTCCACCATCGGGCACGATTTTCCCCACGACGCCCGCGAACCATCCATGCGAGAGAAGCAAGTGCTTGGCGGCCAACGATCTGCATGGCATTCAGACTCAGTTCGTTGTCGTTGACCTTGGCATGTATGAAGACAACGCGCGGTGGACTGTCAGCGACGAGGATGAAGTCCGCCTTCTCTTGCCCACCGTCGTCGCAGATGATGGTGTGAAACTGCTTCAACTCTTCCGACAGTTCGGCGTCGTGAGTTTCGATCGGCCGCACTGCAGCCGCGGAGGGCAGCCCGAAGTCGGAGAGCCCGAACTCGGCGAACATGCCCCCAAAGATTGAGCGACCTACCCAGTTCGCCGTGTCACCGCTTCCCTTTTCGGACACGACCTCTCCCATCCAATCGGACTTCCGAAGCCTCTCGAGAGGCGTCCCCTGCTCATCGCCTCGGCGAATGGCAGCAAAGTCAAGTTCGTCGAGGTAGAAGCGCTTCTTGGCATACACCAGGTTTGCGGCATAGGGGATGATTCTGAAAGCCTGATCTTTGTTGATCAGATTCACGAGATTGGCAGGCTCCTTCACCCGAGCGCTCGCGTTCATGACGAACTTCTCCAGCTCCGGACTCTCAACGTCGTAACGTCCTCGTGGACGCACGTTCCCGGTCACGCTGTAGGTGATCGTTCCATCAATCCGCGCCCCGTCAACGTCGATCGCGAACTTCCCGTCCGCCACCTCGGCACACAGTTCTGCATTCCGCAGCTGCTCGCACCGCTCCGAGTCCCAGCCATACGAACTCGGGACCTCGTCCAGGAAGTCGAAAAAGTCGAAGAGTATGTTGACTGGAACTGCGTCGGTCGCCTTCGGGGCCGGCACTGACTGCGCAAACCGCTGAAACACGCCGCTGGTCTCGACAGATGAGTCGAGAGCACTGGCGATCGCCTCGGTCCAAGCCACGTATGCCGCGACGTCGTGGGTTCTGTCCTGTGCGCTCTCAGAGTCCGAGACGCTCGAACGGTCAAGTGACACGTATCGTGACTTCGAACGCTCGGCGCTATGGAGGTACGCACGCACTGAGTTCAGCACCTGCTTGCTTTGGGCGAGATCGAAGAACGAGACGTTGAAGTCGCGCATCCTCGCCGTTACTGACCGGATTGCCGACTCGGATAGATCCATGCCGATCGCAAAGGCCTGTGCAACGCGAGCCGTCATTGACGTCGACGATGCGGGAATCAGCCGGCGCAGGTTCTCGGCTGGCTCCGGCTCGAACTCCACCTTCTCCAGGTCGATGACCAGTCCGGATGTGTCGTACAGGAAGACGCGCGGGTATGCGAACACCAGCACCATCACGCCGAGATTCCATATCGGAAGCGAGTGATTGCTCAGTAGCTCCGAGTTCTTCCAGGTCAGGTAGACGATGAGTCGGGCATTCTCCGGCTCGCCATCCCTTGGCTCGAGCACGTGGGACTCGTATCGCTCTTCTAGGCCCATCGCTTCTTTGCACCGCAGGGTGATGTCCTCGATCGACTCTGAGCCGGTGTATCGGTAGATGGATGCTCGGAGCGGCAGATTGAAGTCCTCGAAGCCCGGGGCACCAGTCTCGTCTCCGAACCCATAACGCTCCCGGAAGTCTCCAAAGAGGTACTGATACGGCGCTGCGTACTTGAGGAGCAGCGACGGCAGTCGAGACTCTCGGATGAGCGCCTCTTGAGGGTTTTCATCGAAGTAGTGTTCGTACTTCAGGTATCGGTCGAAGCGCGCTCTGAGGTCTTGCAACACTTCGACATTGGCGAAGACGGTTGCCTTCTCTGCCAGCTCGCGCCTGGGGTCTATGCATCTGAGGACGCGGCCAATCTGCTGGATCGCCGCCCTGGAGTTGGTGAACGGCTGAAAGATTGCGACAGTGGCGAATTTCTTCTCGTCAAGGCCTTCCAGGAGCTTCCATTGATGCAGCCAAAACGTCACACCCGCCGCCTGTGGCGACTTGATTGCGGAAGTGGCGCTCGCGAATTCCAGTCGTGCGGGATCATCTCTGGAGACGCGATCGTGGATGAATACGCATGTCTTCCCCAGCACGCTAGCGATGGTGTTGCGCAGCAGGACAAGCCCCTCATAGTCCTTCGCTCGAACAATGACGCGGGGGGGCTCAGTCGACGCAGGCCAAGGCTTCCTCAGCACGACGTCGAGGTAGTACTTGTGCAGAGCCGCAACGAAGCCGGCACAACCGGCTGCTTCCTGCGGCACATACGCATCAGGCGGAAACTCGACTTCACGGATCAATGCCTCCCGCGTCGCCTCGACATAGCTGAGGTTGAACGCAAAGTTGCCCTTCACAGAGAAGTACTTGAAGTCGTTTCGATAGGGCGTGGCGCTCAGAAGCACCGTTGGGCGGTCAAGCAAGCGGATGCATTGGGACCAGACGAACGCGGGTTCGTAGTGGCCTTCGTCGACGATCACCAAGTCCACGCTCTGAAGCAACGTCAGGACTTTTGCCGACTCCTCGTCCGATAAGGTATCGCCGCCCTTGTGGTCAATCGGGATCTCTTCGGGCTGCCGCGGCACGGTGCCGGTGAGGCGATGCGCCGGACGACGCGGGCGCAAGATCTGCTCGAGCGCTGTGAACGTGCTGACGATGACGAGCCGCTCGTCAGGAGGCCTGTCACAGAGCTCGACGGCGTCACTCGGCAGGAGCCGTACAACCCCTGCGTCGCTGGCGCACGCCGCCTGTGTGTGACTCGAACTCGGTTCGTCTTTCGACGGTGGGCGGAGCGTCTTTCCGTCGTAGACAAGTCCGAAGTTCTGCCAGAACCGCTGATGGATATCGTCGATCATCTGACCGACCAGCGCTCTTCGCGGTGTGATGATGAGCGTTCGCCGAATGCTAGGTACCGCGCACGCAAGTGTCGCCACTACGCCCGTTTTGCCTGTCCCGGTCGGCATCGTGACCAAGGCCGATTCGTGCGTTCGCTCCAGCTGCTGAGCAGCCAAGTAGGCGATGCACGTGCCGATCGCGCGGCGCTGCGGCGCCCACAGCCCCTTTTCTGGACGATATGCGTCCTGTCGTTCTGCGGCAGTCCAGAACGGATGCTTGTTCAACGCCCGCACCCCCGCGTCGAAGTACTTTCTCGCCCCGAGCGTCACCGATGCCTCGTCGACGACGCACACGCCGCCCACCTGCGATTTGTTCTTTGGTGGGATGTTTCGAGGGCTGACCAGGTCACCGAACTTCATGCGTCTTTCCTTCGTTGCCTGGTGGTTGGGTCTTGGTCAAGTCGACGCGCCCCAGTCCGGTCTTCCAGACCCGCCGTCCGCGGGTGGTGACAGACCACAGCGGTCAACTCGCAGGGATAAACACACAGCGCCTATACGTCAGGCGGTGATTCGTAATAGTCCGACGAAGGCCGTTCTTGCGCCGCTCACCGGCAGCCAGCAGCATCTGACCTGAAGAAGTGCAGAACCGCTTGATGGTGTGCACCAACAGGAGATGGTG
>Ga0307509_10004394_pt1 | contig 20394 bp, 17 predicted proteins | sample 10_EM_MG_FD_202245 | JGI IMG/M metagenome (GOLD analysis project Ga0307509, IMG submission 202245) | Populus trichocarpa ectomycorrhiza microbial communities from riparian zone in the Pacific Northwest, United States - 10_EM | ecosystem: Host-associated > Plants > Roots > Unclassified | place... | reverse complement strand
TGATGAGCACATATCTGCTCAGCGACTGTTATTGCGCTATAATGAAGATAGAGGCTCGGGCCCTTATTTTTACAGTGCAGGAGGACCTACGGGATTTACAGGACTCCACGGAGTAGCATTTCTAGGGGCCGCGGGCATAGTTTCTGCTGTATTGGAGATGAAGGAATGGGAAGTTAATGCACACGATTGCATGGGGATGACGGCTCTCACCTGGGCATCTCGAAGTGGGCATGAGGAGGTCGTAAATATGCTTTTTGAACGAGAGGACGTCAATCCCAACCAGGTTGACATCAAATATGGCCAAACCCCACTCTTGTGGGCGGCTGAGAATGGGCATGAGGGGGTAGTAAAAATGCTTTTGGAACGAGAGGACGTCAATCCCAACCAGGTTGACATCAAATATGGCCAAACCCTACTCTCTTGGGCGGCTGAGAGTGGGCATGAGGGGGTAGTAAAAATGCTTTTGGAACGAGAGGAGGTCAATCCCAACCAGGCAGACACTGAATATGGCCGGACGCCACTCTCTTGGGCGGCTGAGAGCGGGCATGAGGGGGTAGTAAAGATGCTTTTGGAACGAGAGGACGTCAATCCCAACCAGGCAGATACCAAATATAACCGGACGCCACTCTTGCGGGCAGCTCAGAAAGTGCATGAGGGGGTAGTAAAGATACTTTTGGAACGAGAGGACGTCAATCCCAACCAGGCAGATACCAAATATAACCGGACACCACTCTTGTGGGCAGCTCAGAAAGGGCATGAGGGGGTAGTAAAGATACTTTTGGAACGAGAGGACGTCAATCCCAACCAGGCAGACACCCGATATCGCCGAACACCGCTCTCGTTGGCGGCTGAGAGCGGGCATGCCGGCGTAGTAGAGATACTTTTAGAACGAGAGGACGTCAACCCCAATACAGTAGACACCTGGTATGGCCGAACTCCGCTCGCGTTTGCCACTTGGCGTAAGCATGAGTGGGTAGTAAAGATTCTTTTAGAACGGGAGGATGTAAACCCCAATACGGCAGACACCTGGTATGGCCGAATGCCACTCTCGTTGGCAGCTGAGAACGGGCATGGGGGGATAGTAAAGCTGCTTTTGGAGCGGAACGGTGTCCGCGCCACCACTCCAGATAACCAGGGTCAAACTCCACTGTCTTTGGCTCTCTCCAGAGGACATTATGGAGTCGCAGGGATCCTGCGGGAACGGGCAACGTCAATTTCGGCGTAGTTGCTTGCAGTGGCCATTCATCCCTCCTGCCGCCCACCATGCCTGGAGACTAGTACGTGTTAGAGGTGGGATTCAGAGATGATGATCACAACACCAAGATTGCGGACCTCAGTGGCCAGCCTGCGCTCCTATCGGTAGACCCCGACTGCTGGCCGAAGTTATTAGACTTCAATGATTCCGCCTCCGGGTCCGCGTATAGCGACCTCCCTCAACCGAACCGCCTAGGCTATCTCAACACCCTCCCGTGTGGTCACTGAAGCTCTAGCACCCTTTAGGGAAAGCTGGCACTCATCCTAACACCCAATTAGCCCTCTCGTTCGCCGTCGACTGGAGTTTTACCATAACCTATCTCATTTCATTTTTCTCTTTTCCCCTTCACACCATTAAATGCTTGTCTGGCGAGGGATTGGTATGGCAGGACCTCCGCCGATTTAAATGTAAATAGGCCTTGGTAATTTTTCTGGTTCTGGCCCCTTGCTATCCATCTGCTTTTTGTTTTTTTCTTTCCTCTCAGCCTGTTTCTTCCCTTGACTGGGTCCCATTATGGTTTTCTCACTCTTCGTTCCGCTGTCCTATCGTTCGTTGGGTTGGTATTTGTCTTGTGTTTTGTAGGCGGTGGTGTATAGTGTAGTCTAGTACAGCCCGTTGTATGCAATCGGATAGAAGACGAAGAAAGCCCGGCCTAAATTCGTGAGCCGCAGCCGCAGGTTTACCCCATCCCGGTAATTCCTCCTGTTGGGATTAGGGGATCCCCAGCGGTTCCCTTTCCAGACCATCGTACTCCGAATATGCAGGTGGTTCTACTACTCGATATATGATATGATACAATCAGCGGAGACCCAAAATGATTGGACTAGAGCCCTAATCCTAACTTACAAGTACTGCATCTCTTTCTAATACCGGCGAATGGTCTGGTGGCACCGGTAGCAGGGCGGGCATACGCTTTGTGTGGTGTGGGCCAAGTTAGCTAAGCTGGATCCTGTAAACGTATGATTGGAGGATTATTATATTTTTGGGGGGATTCTTTGGCGAATGGGTGGCTCTGAGTTAGCTTACTGGTGCTCTGGTGCGAATATTTGTGGAGCACGGTAAATTACCGTCCTATATCAGATGTAGCCCACAGAAATATCGCAATGATATTTATGCGAAGGGATGAATACTGTACCTTGCCACGCGAACTTAATACCGGGAACCGTACTAGCTAATATAAGTTGCGAGCCTCGGCACAGTATTTGATAATATCTGAGTTATGGCCTACTTGCTACCTGCCTCTAGGCCCCACCTTGGGCCTGATGTTCAACAGTGCCAGGTGAGTTACCACATCAGGGGGTGCAGTGCGGCGCAGTGCAAGTAAGTTACTTGTTGACGCTAAAGAGTTGTTGTCTGGAGCGCCGTTGAAGCTCTGCCAATGGAGTCCCGCGAACTAGCGCAATCGTGCGCCCTAAGAGCAATGCTCATGGTTCGCGTGCATATTGAGAGAGAATTCACCGGTCTGGGCGCCGTTGGATGTTGGGCCTGGGGGGAAGGCCCTGAGGCGGTGTGCCTGATGCTTTCTATGGACTGGGCCGTATTGATTTGACTCGGCTTATAGTGACAGAAGGCCGCCTGCTGAAACCTCACCAACTGGATTGGGATTGTCTTGAGCTGCACCAGGCGTGTGCTGGCGGAACGGGGAATGTAGATTGTCCCTAAAATCAGGTGAACGCGCACCCAAAATCGGATAACTTGGGCTTTCTTCTTTGCATCACATCCAATTATGGCAAAACGGGCTCAAAACGAGCTCATAAAAGGTCCTTTCAGGTTATTACCTTCACTTTTTCCGTAGTGGGTGTTGTTGAAAGCTGAGATAAGGTTTGCAGTTGCAATCGGGGGGTTTAGGAACAATTTACGCCTTCCGGTATTTGGCTAGTAAGCTTACAGTACTAGTACCGGTACTTGTTTTAACCTTTAGAAATTTTACCCGAGAAACAGATTAGCGAGCGCCGTTTTCTCCTAGTATAACACTTAATTCCGGTCCCCCCTCGTTAGTTCCCATCACCCCCCTAGTTCCCATCACCCCCCCCTGGGAGGGTCTCTAGGCCCGGGTTCACCATCTGTCTCCTTAGTTGCTGATCAGGTGATGATTTCATTTGGTTCCGATACCCTAGCTCAACCAGTAGTGGTAGTCAGATACGGCACGCTCATATCCGCGATCCATGAATTACCATCACTATTGGAGTAGCTACCTTAGGCCTGGACTAAGAGCAAACAGGAGCTGACCTCGAACCTGGGGCAAGTAAAAAACAGAGCTTAGAGGTTTATCACAAATTAAATTCCGGTTGGGGTTCACTATATTCCTTACATACGGGCCTGTCTATACTCGAGTAGAGTCGTCTTGGCACCTTTGTCAAATTTTAAGATCTATTAAAAGTGTTTGCAGACTCGATCGGAGAGCAAAAATGGTAATAGATTCGGCCGGCTAGAGATGACACCCTGGAAAATACGATAATGGCCCATTGGCATAGCTCAGGGCGGCCCGGAACGCACTACAGCACTAAACAACCGCCAAGCAGACAGTTTTCTTTGAAGCTATGAGCCAGTACAGCTGCTATGTTCCGGGTTATAGTGGGGTATGTTGGCTTGGCCGGGGAGCTTTGATAAATAGGGTCCGAGGCAGAATATATAAGAGGATAGATGGATAGGAAAATAATTCCGGACTGACATGGAGCATTCTTAGGCCCCACAGGCAATCCTCTGTCAGTTGTCCTGGCCTAACAACCTACGGTGGTACATCTCATGGGATTCGGCCCTCGGTGGGTGTGTTCAGCGAATTGAAGCAACGATCCCGCTACCTAGATTGTTGACGCTGAGGTTGCCTGTCGCAATCAAGCCGCACATGCGCTGCACAATTTGGGGAGAGTTGAATAGTTTCAAGCCTGGTCAAAAACCAATTTATTATCCATCTAATGAACCGAATTCCCAACCCTTAGGAGACATTCAGTCTCTCCCTAGCCCCCAAATCCCAAATTCCCGGTCCCTTAGGTTACTCTTGCTTAACCATAAGTAACGTGGGTAGTATTCCCTTGCTCGTCGACGTGTACGTTCAACCTAGAATAGTTGTCATCCTTCGTTGGCCTCACTTCATCATGATGCATTGCCAGTCTGAAAAACAACTCACCTATCATGATGGAAATCCTTGGTGACTATCGCTCCGGGAGGAATTACCCTATGCTTCTCAGGTAAATCCCCCTTGCTGAAAGTTTCCGCCTGCAAACAACCCATTAGTTCCCAAGCATGGGAGTGTTTTGGAAGGGGAAGCGGGGGGCAAGTGGGGATATCTTACAGAATAAGCTTGGCCGTCGACAATTTTCTTTCCGGCAAGTTTGGTGCGCCATTCAGCTTCGCTGGCGGCGTTTACGGAAGCGGGGTTGTTTTGTGCACGCTGTTCATCAAGAAGGCGGTTAAAAGCACGTTCTTCGTTGGAGGACATCTTTTTTGAGCTCTTTGTTGTTTTTTATAGATAGCTGTCGTAGTGTTCGCTGGTAATATCTCTCGGTGGTGGTTTGGGGTTGTTGCGAAAGTTGTGGAGATGAACTTGGATTGAGGTGAGGGGATGTGGCTGGCTAGTAGCTGACGTCACTTCCTTACTATTGGTTCACGTGATTCTGAGGTTGAAGGTTTGGGATTTAGACCATGATGTAGAAATATCAGGGCTGTACGATACCCTTGTGCTGTGCCCATTTCCATAGCAGTACATACTTTGAATACCGGTACCTCAGCCGCAGTTATATGTAACTATATTAATTTTTTCGAGGATAAAAGCGATGGCGAGAAGATGATAAAACGGCGTTCAGAGGGAGAGCTAAATACTTATGGCATCTGGTCGACCCTTGTCCTCCCCGCAAGCCCCGCATTGCTAGCACCTGCGCGACCAGCATCATAAGTTCTCACACGTTGAGAGATCGGCTGTCGGGGGGTACGTTAGTACGGGAACGAGGAATTCCACAGGCACCCTACTAGACAGGTACCTTAATTCGTAGTCTGGCCCAGGTGACTGCACTCCGCACGCCAAACAGTGTCTATTTTTCGAATGACTGAGCCCGGTATACGATATGGTACCTTCCAATTGGGACCCTAGTCCTCAAACTTGGATTCTTATGTTCCTCCCAGAACCATGTTACTCCCGCTCCAAGAGTGAGCCTCAAGAAGCGGAGGTACGATAGGCTTTCTGGCAGCCATAGCTAATATTAAAAGTCGGAATGATATCTAGCCAGACCCTGAGGAGCACCAAAATGGCTGATTATAAGAACCCCACTTCCCCGACTGCCCACATCTAAACCTTCATCATTATAATCTCAGTGGCGTTGATACAGGATGGAGGATCTCCGAGATGGGTTTTTCCTCCTCCTCGAACGCATCGGGGGTCTAGCCGATTCAATCCGATGTCAGGAAAGATTTTCGGCGTGTCGGGAGTGTTTTTCCCTTTTTTATTATTTTATTTTCCTAAGGCATGCGCTGGTACTCAGTACTTCAACCTTACCTACCTTGTTGCCTACATGCTCTAATCTTGAATCGCATTTACCCCCCGAAAGGAGGAATCCGGCCGATCAAAAAATCAAAAGTTGAGAGTAATACATAATCTAAATGAGACTTTTCTTGGTTCTGTCGTAGGAAGCCTCCCGAGACCCCGATTTGCTCCATAATATTATTATCAAGTGCAGCCTCAATAATCTATAGACGTTTTTTCGATGCAAGTAGACACAGTCCTGCAGATAAGCTGATATTCCGAAGTCAAAAGCACTACTGCGGTACGTTGCTCAAAAACCATTTCTGTCGGTGAGAGCTATGCTGACAGCTTTAAACCGATTATTCCCGCAGCTTTATTCGTATTGGGGCCTTAGCTAGTAACACGGCGCATCCGAGTGAAGTGAGGGAAATAGCACGGCCAAGATGGAATATTATAGGAAGGCACGTAATGGAGAAGAGATCCGGGCACTGATATAGAACAAGTCGGACAAGAGCAATTTCCTTGACATGGCCCTCAGTCAGTCAGGCCCGAGAAAGAGGAAATTAAAATTCTCACCTATGGATGACCCTAACATTTGCTGATATAGCCCCAGTTTTTTATCTGCATAATAATTATCATAATAATATTATCATGCCATCAGTATTTCCCTTTAACCATTCGCCCTTATTAAAACAACCCTCCTAGCTTTGTAGTCCACTCTCCAACCCCCTAATGCTCACTGCTTAAAGCCCTTCACTAATAGTCCCCACACTTAGTTCTTGCATATTATGCTTCGAGATTACCAACTATCTAAGTTAATATATGCACATTATTTTTCCCTACACTAGTCACTACCAACCATCCTCTGGAACAACAGTCAGGTACCGGCATTCAGACCTTTTTCGCCCCCAAAATGAAACAAGGCTCACTTGAATTCTGACCCGAGCAAATTTTAAATCAAATAGGAAATTTTGTTCAGCCAATTCCCGTGATTTTCGGAAGTTACTGACCGCAAGGGGGGCCCGGCGCCGGTGAGGAGAGTCAAGGTTTCACGACTGCGTGATATAAGGGTCCAAAAGGCCCTACGATATGCAAGGGTTTGTTGACGCTTTCTGTACCGCCGTAAGCGAGGGACTCAATGCCTAGGGCTGACGTTGATCTCTTCCCTCTATCGTTTGAGATTCAGTAGCCAAATACCCGATCCCCGCCTCACGTACCGTCCGCTGACCGCCAGACAGCCTAGCGTTGTTACTTGGTTTGAAATTTCATCAACAAAAAAAGAGAGAAAGAAACGTTCCTATTCTCGATGCTTCTTCGGAAAGCCGTTGTTACACTTCAATGTGCAGCACTTATAGCCTAGCTGAATCATAACTGCCAGTCACATCCCAACTTGGGTCTTCAACTCTGAAAATCTGCAACAACCCCCACCGTACCGTTGCCGGGTGTCCTAGGGGGGCTAGGGACACTACCCTTCACAAGGTTCTTAGCTTATGGAGTACATGTTGAACCTGCACACTACAACTAACAGGCCCTGATGGTCTTTCCTTCCCGCTCTCTCCTACCTGGCTGACCTCTCTAGAGAATCTGGTGTGGAGAAAAGGAAATCCGGAATTCTCCCAATAACCCCTATCTAAGCTCAGGCCACGAGTTCAGCATCCTTCATAAGATCTTCAGTAGTAATAAAGAAAAGTGTAAGCTTCAAATGAAGTTCTGCAGTTTCCATGGGTTAACTATACTAGAATTAAAAATTCCCGTTCTCGAATGCTACACACCCACAGGTTAATGACGCTGTATCTACCCCACCCCACCAAAAGACCCCATGAGCTGATAGGGGGGCTTCAAAGCATAGCCTGATTCCTGATTATTCTTCGACAACGAGTGATTTAATCCATTTCATGATATTGCAACAAAGGTTAATAGATAATTCGGGATACCCGCCCCCTCTATACACCCATGCAGCTCGCCGGAGACCTCAGAGAAAGCCCGCCCTCCTATATTTTATCTATTCAAATGCAAATATCTGGCTTTAGTTGACCCCACTTCATTGGCATCATATATCATAAGGCTTTTAGGCTGCGGCAAAGGAAGTTATTGTGTAACTTCCGTGTACGAAATAGGTGTTTGTTTCGACCCTAGTTTATTATATTCACTCAATAGCCGATATCATAAAAGCAAAGAGATAATATTCCTACAGAATGGTTTTCGAGGATCTGCTGTCATACAACCGGCGACCATCTTTGGTTCCGTAGGAGCTCAGAAAGAAGAAGCCTGTAGTTCGTCTCGTCTCTAGTGTTTAAAAACTTGGTGGGCAAGCTTGTTCGGGTGGACATGGCGCTGGGGATCTCATCATCGAATCTTAGCCCTGTACTTCCCCATCTAGTTATGTCAACTAACTCTTTTATTTTGCCCCAACATTGCTTATGCCCCTGAAGTTGGACAGCCAACGCGGCAATTCCATTACAGAGTACCCAACCCAACTCGGCCGCACTAGCATTCTAACCATAACATCTCTTTCACTTTGTCAGGTACCCAATTCCGGACAAAGCGGACGAGCCAACAGGAAAGCACCCGGGCATTGGCACCCTCCCAAACAAGCACAAGCAGGCCATGGGAGATTCCTTCATCAACCCCGACCCGAATGTGATAGTATAGTATCATAATTTCTACGCTAGGCCTCAGCAAACTCTGCTTAGCGTAGGTTAGGCTTGAGTTTAATTTCAACTTTTGGCTAAGTTGACTGTTGGAAATGCCAGTTTAATGGCCTCACTTGATGTGGGATGTGCCCGCACTCTGTGGCCGCAGAGGCATATAATTACGCACCAGTCAAAGGACGCGCAAGCTCTGAAAATGTCTTCACCCCCCTTGTTTTTCTTTCCTTCTCACCTTTCCTCTCTTCACACCTTCCTTCCTGTACACTACTTTCCTCAAGCCTTTCCTTTCATCAAGTTATCACCAATCAATCATAATCCTCATCTCCACTCAAGTGGTTTCAGCCAACTGCGTAAAATCCTCACCGTAAATCACTACCCCCGCAGCCCAGATTTTCATCATTGACAACTTTACGGGGAACGAGTGATGGTAGATGACGTAGTTGGGAACATGGAATCCCTCCCTACATTGCGAGCACCTGGCAAAGCGAGCAGGAGGGTAGTGCTTAAGCGATTTGGGTTAGAAGAACTCGTAGTACTTGCCGGTAGTTGTAACCTTCTCAGTCAACCATAGTTCGTATTATTCCTCAATATTTCTCGATCCCAAGTAACACACGGTTCTCATGACATCGTAGGCCGGGTCAAATATGGCTTTAAAGACATGCTGTGATTCTAATCCAAGCCAAGAGAGTTTGGATATTTCTCACCACATTAAAGGTTGTAACTATGTTGTAATTTGTGCTTGAATGTCCTCACCTTACTTCCTTATTGTACGATAGCTGACGTTAGCCTTTTCTCTCTGAGCTTCCCTCTTTTCTCTTCATTTGCCATACCAACAAATCAACGATCTCACCTTCCACAAACCCTCCTAAGACCTCTCCTAAAACCCAGCCCAATCCTCGTAACTTCTTGACCTCGTATTCCCTAATACCTCCAACCACACGGTATGCGTCAAACCCGAAGCATCTGTAGCGCTACACGCACAGCACCACCGTGTGCCAATTGTCTCATACCAAAACTCCCCAACCAGAGCCCAACTACAGTACCCAGCAGCTCCACAAGAAAAAGAAAATTCAATCCTTCCCCAACTACCCCTACTAGGTCACATTGCTCTAGAATATGGTTATCATACTGGTGGGAGGTGATGATAACGAGTTAGCTAGATAAACACTAAGTTTCTTACTCAGCCTCTACATCCCTACGCCGTATCTGGGGCGGGAGATATTCGAGATCAAGTCGATTGACAAACATACAGATATCTACCAGGAAGGTAGATACGCTAAGATACTCTGGATGTGCATTATAGTCTTTTGAAAACATCAGTCCTTATATTACTAATAAGAGGGGATTAGCGCTATTTTAAGATACAGGCTAAAGTTTACTAGTTGAATCAGGACTATGACCTATATTGTGATTGCCGTAGTACTACATTTTACTAGACCTCCTAATAGATTCCCTTTAATTTTATTTCTGATAAGTATAAGGCTATGACAGATAACTGATGTCATTTAATATAAAGTTAAAACAAGATTTGGGTTCGTAGAAGAACAAGGAAGAGAGAAAGTTAGTTTGAGAGTTTTCTTCCTTTATTATGGAATTTATAATAAGCCGTGAAGTTCGATTAAAAGTGTTCCTACAGTACGTATAAGGTCTAACTTAATATTGTAAAATGTTTCCGCTATTATAGTTATATATGATAACTTTGATAACATCCCCATTATTTATTCGTTTCAAGCAGAGGATATTACAAGTTGTTTTTTATCTCATACCTTCGGATAAATCCAACATCTCTTTGTTCTCTCTAGCAAACATGACCCAGCCCCGAGGCTAGAAAAATACGCCACAGTTAGTAAATTCACTAGCCACCTTTAGCCACCGTTCCAACCATCGGCCAAAGCGGCAGGCACAAAAGCCGCACACCCACCGCCGCTTCGGTCCGTCCGCAACATCCCTTCAACCGCACTGCCGACCTCGCTAACCCCCACACTGTCCCGCCAATCTTCATAGATCCATCACTCGCCCTATCGTAGGAAGCACGAACCCCGGCCAGAATTCCCACAACGACAATGGCCGCTTCGCCAGCTAGCCTTCAAGAGTGGAGGAACAGGCTTTTTCACGTAACGGAGGTGATGACGCTCACTGAGCAAGAGTATTGCCCTTATCCTCAACTCACGCCTCCACTACAAATCTCAAATCGAATCAACGCTAACGATTTTATTTTTCTTTAACCCCGTATCCCGACGGGAACAGATGGATCACATATTGGCCTTACGTTGACAATATCTGGTATCCTCCCCCTCACCTTATCGACTAGTACTACGTTGCTAAGGAAATTCATTAGGTCTCATCGATCTACGCAAAAATCCAAGAAAGGGCCCTTCCAAACGCATTACTACGATTGCCGCCTCAAAGGGAGACCGCCGGGGACACCACAAAATCAAGATCCAAATAAAAAGAAGCGCAAGCGGGCTGCAAGGGAAAGAGATCTGTGCGATATGAAGATAAAGGTGGTAGAGACGATAGTGGAGGATGGAAGCGGTGTAGGGAAGACGTTTACTATTGAAAGAGTGAGAAAGGAAGGGCTCCCGCAGAGGGCAAGGATTGGAGATCCTGCGGACGTCGGAGGAGAGGGCTCCGCGGCAGATGGACAGGTTCTGGAGCAGCAGTTGGAAGATGTTATGGGCTTAGAAATGGGAGATGAACTACAGCTAAACGACCCAGGAGCAGGGGATGGCCCGCACTCCCTGGGCATACTAGCATCTAATAAGGCTGTCGAAATGGACCAATATGGAATCCCAGGACTATTGGGCGAAGTCCACCGACATACGTTGGAGGAAAGTGATCGTATCAAAAAGTGCACAGTAGAGCGTGAAGGCATCAAACGCCAGAAAGAAATGAAGAAAGTACAGGTGAGTTTAACTCAGCCTTTATCAATCTCTTCATTAATCATACCCTTTTTCCTCCCCAACTCTTCTTCACCCCCCTGCTCAGTCACGTCGGCTTCTCCCGAAGGAAGTGGTGTGAGCCTATCCTATATTGTTATACCCGAGGTTCTGCCCTTCTGAAAACGGTGCCATTCGTTTTCAAATCTCGCTTCTCCCCAAAGCAGTATCACCACTCTCAAAACATAATAACCTATGCTCATGCGATGACGCTGTTTCCATGAATCCTCGCTGGTTGGATTCCCAGCGATCTTCCCGAAGTTTCCATATTATTTCTATCGCTTTCTACGCATACCGTGCAATCACCTTTATCTCAGCGTCAACCAGAATCCAGTTCCCTTAAAACCTTGCCCACCCCAGAAGCATCAGGGATATGTCTGTTAACAGCTTTCCGACCTCACCTCCTCGGGGAGGCGAGCTTGGTGGGAAACATTCGCAGAAAACTTACCACAAGAAAGCATCAGGCCAAGCATTACAGACAGTTAAGCGGCACTCGAAGCCTAACGAGTTGAAAATATTTGGAAGCTGTTTCTGGTTTGTGCACCCTATCTTACTAGATTTTAGCTTGCTTCATTTCGGGCAAAAAGGAACACGTCCCCCGTATCTCCAATCAGGCAGTATCGGTCGGTCGTTTAGTCTAGTCTTCGCTTGCTAACTTGGTTGCCGAGTAGCCCCTTTGTTCAGAGAGTATGGATCGCGCTTGAAGTTAAGGGACTCAACTACCAATACATTGAGGTCGACCCATACAAGAAGCCTCAAAGTTTGCTGGAGATTAATCCAAGAGGACTTGTTCCGGCATTGAAGCATGGAGAGTAAGTTTCTTCGCAACGAGATCTCGGCAGTTGAGGGGTATAATACGTGCAATAAGCCAACCAAATTGGGGTTTCTAATGTTTTGCTTTTGTATTTCTCGGATGATTTAGCTGGGGATGCTACGAGAGTACTGTTTTACTAGAATACCTAGAGGACCTCGAAGTCGGCACGGCTTTACTTCCTCAGCACCCGCAGCTGAAGGCAACATCAAGGTTATGGGTGGACCACGTAAACACGCCCCTGTTTTCCTGGTTCTAGATGTCTATTTAGGATTGGATTTACAGAACCTGGGTACAGGTAAACCGTAATATCGTACCGGGTTTTTACCGTTACCTACAAGCGCAGGAACAAGGGAAGCAGGCTGAATACGGCGAAGAGCTCAGGGTTGAGGTTAGTCAGTTTGCTACCCCGAAACGACAAAAACAGAAAGAGGACAAAAAAAGGAAAAATAAAAGAAGAGAAAATGGGGAGAAGGAGTGGCATACCGTACGGTATTGTACTGCCTGGTGCTACGACAAACCAAAGCCACATGGCAAGGCAGCGTGACCCATCTCGCCATTCACTGGCATGTCACATCTGCCGAACCCTCACACCTTGCACCTTGCCGACAGTGGGACCAAAGTCGCAAATCTTGAATTCCCATCAGATCGGACTACCACACCTTACACTTGACATATGTGGATCACTAACGATTCTACGTTATGCATTGCAGATCTCCAAAATTGTCGACGCAGCAGATGCTGCCGGTCCGTTTTTTCTGGTGAGCTCCTCCGATCTTGTAGCTAACCAAGATTGCTCCACCCATACGCCGCCGAAGCCTCGGGAGATAATCTTGCTAAGACGGCCACGCTAAGAGAGAGCTTAAATTTATTTTTGGACTGACATTTCCCTTCTGCGATGGCGGTCACAGGGTCCATACATAACCTTTGTTGATGTCTCAATTGCTCCTTGGCTGCTCCGGCTGTCAAGGGTTCTGCATCCATATCGAGGCTGGCCCGTGGCTGAGCCGGGCAGTAGGTTGGGGATTTGGGTTAATGCGTTAGAGTCGAGTGAAGCTGTGAAGAATACCGTGAGCTCTAGCGATCTTTATTTGGATTCGTATGAGAGATACGCCGGTACGTCAAGTGGCAGCCCCAGTGCTTTACTAATACAAAAGGATTCTCGAACCAATGTGAGGAAAAATCACGCAAAGTGCTGGAATAAATAACGTTGGGTGATCGAGCAATGGGGGAAAGGATCATTGCAGTCACTAACTATTAAATTTTCACTTAGAGAATCGACCTGATACCAGCCAGGTCGCGAAAGCGGTAAATTCTGGTAGAGGGCTACCTTAAATATAGTTGAACAAACGATGATATGGCGAGAATAGGAGGATGGGATAATTTTTAATTATTTGTTACTTTTCCATTATTGCTTCCCTTGAGGGTGGTGGGAGGAATCAGAAAAGAGTTATGACTTCCTTTTTTTTTTTCCTTCTTTGACGATGGAGGAATTTGGAGAGAAGAGAGAGAAAGAACACAGTAGGATTAGGGATAAATCAAATTTACCGCATGTGCTGGTGGACTCCAGCCTGTTCCTGCGTTACTCCCCTCCTCGGGACTGCTATCCAAATCGCGAGGCATACCCCGAACCCGGGAAAACCTTCGGCCAAATCAGATACTGTCAATGATTGAGAGGGTCGGGTTATTGTTGCAGACAGCAGGGCGGACATGTACGATCTGCCCGTCCCCAGGGTCCTCATCTGGAGATGACGGGAAAGTGGTGGATCTTTCCGCATCGAACTTCTAGAAATTAGGGATTGACAACATCTCCACTCGTAGATTTTGGATCTGTCAAATATCGACACAGGGTAAAGTTTAAAAAAATAAAAAATAAAAAACAACAAAAAATGGCTCCAGAAGTTGTTTGCTCCCCGCAGTTTCGTCCGTTCTCATACAACAGCGAGCAACAAGCAAGCATCAACCGCCAATCCCTACCGAGGCCCAGAGCGCATCCAATGCTATCTTTTAGGCAATATGCGAGATCTCAAGATCTGATTCGGGATTGCCCCCCCCTAAAAAAAAAGTCAGATGCTAGGGAACCACAAATAACCCGCTCGATTGAGGGGCTGGAATGGGGGGAGTGGACCCTTTTGGGGACCAAATTGCCGTGAGGAAGTGCCAACTGTCGGCAGCGAGAGTCAGCGCTCGGCTGGAATGTTTTGATTTTACACTCAGGACCTGCCCCCACCTCCCCCTCTCCCCACATCGAACATTTCAGATACGTTCTTTATGCGTTCTTCTCCATCTGTAGGGTTCCTTCTCTGCAGCTCCCTGGGCATGGACCCAGTTACCTGCGTATTGACACCTTTGATAAGTGTTACCATCATCCATCGTCGTCATTGCCATCCTCTCTTGCTCATTCTCAATCAAGTCTGCGGCTCAAAGGACGAACCAGATCCGGGAGGGGAGGGGAGGGGAGAAGGAGACCCCGGAAGTAACACAGGGAATGGTTCAATTTTCGACCAGTCCATTATTCTATCTCATTTTTGTTATTCCCGATCACTTAGAAATCCATTTAAGCCACAAGTCTATCGATATTTGGATCCACCGGGATTGGCAAGCCCATCCCCCAGCTCCTCCCTCCCTCTTTACAAAGGCATAATGTGTGAACCGGTACTTGTATGATACTTTAATAATAATCAATCCGCTCGAGCATCAAATCAAATAAAAATAAAAATAAAAATAGCAAGCCCTGATATTTTTTCTCAAATAATAGTCTAGTCCCAATGGGATCTAAGAGCCCGCCCAACTAGCGCCCGCCGCTCATGAGGACCTGCAAATCTGCCGTGCAATAGAGCTTGATGCCATACTGTGAATAGATTTGATAACCCATCGGTATAGTAGGGTACTACCGGCCCTATAAATTCCTAAGCCCTGTATGTACCTTACCGTTACAGCTAAGGGTAAGGGAATCAAGCGAGCGGGTAGTGACAACACTAACGTACTGACTAGTACTAGCACTGTGCCGGCAAGTTAAACAAAGGAAACAGCTATGCAAGCTGAGGCTGAAGTGGGTTGCAACATTCATGAACCACTTCAGTCCACCCCTACCGGCATTATACGAGCAGTTGCACTATGCGGTTTTGCCTGGTCCTGCTTCCTTTGCTACTCCCATTCCTTCCTTGCCTCCCTCCCTCCCTCCCTCCCTCCCTCCCTCCTTCCTTCCTTCCTTTCTACCCTTCGGCGAGCCGATGAAGTGAGCCGGTATGATACCATACCATGACAATAACAACAAAAGTTAATAGCACCTTATCTATTGGTCTATCCTCCGCCGGGATGGCAAGATAGCAATGCAAGCACAACAAACACACCGACCGATATAGAAGATAGCCATCCTCGGAAGGAAAGAAAGTAAAAACAAAAATAAGGCATCCATTCTTCTCTCCCACCCTATCAGATATCTCTTTTTTCTCTTGTTTTTGCTTTTTTTCCCCACCGCGTTAGTTTTTTTTATATATATTTCTTTGGGTCATACCCCCCCCACTGTTACATTGTATTGCGAATCACAGATACAGGATTTTGTATGTAGACTATTGCATGTATAATAGGTTCACCGTACCACGCTGTACGAGCACAGCAACGCGAAGCAAGCGAGCAATAGGAAATTTCAATGCTGACCCTTTTACTCTGGTTCCTCCCCCCGCTCCTCTCCTCCCCCATGGCCTAATCTCTACATCCATTCAACAGTTTTTGACATGCTTGTTATGATAAGGTGCTAAGCACGGAACGGAACAATTTGGGGGCATAGAAAGGAAGTCCTGAATAGGAATCGTTAACGGGTCTTATGATGTTGGGAGGCTTGCCTACCTACCTGCCGCCTGGCCGCCTGCCTGCTTGCGTGGGGGAGGGGGTTAAAGGCCGGGATTAGCTGAGCTTTGAGTAGGCATCATTCCAGCTTAGTGACACACTCGAGTACAGAATTTACTCGTTACGGTATTGAGGCACAGTTCTTCAGGGAAACGATACAAATTTGATGTAACGATTTAGGGTGCTTCTTCTCTCTTTTACTCTTACCCTTATTTTTATTTTTCTCCTAGCCGCTTCTTATGAGTACCGGCACTTCCCCCCTCTACCCCCTCTCCGCTTCTTGATATGATGGACAGTACCCGGAAGGCCAAGCCGACGAAAGATAGACAAGGCGAGAAGGAAGGAAGGAAAGCAAGGGGCGATGTCTGCCCTTTGGGTGATTGATCGTGATGCGTGATGCACTGCAGATGTGGACCCTGGATTTTAATAATTTCTTTTATTACTTTTATTACCATTATTGTTATTATTTGTCCTGTCTTACCTCGAAATCCGGTTAGACGAGAGTTTCCATCATCTTCCTCTGCTCCTTCTCCTGCATGAAGGAATTACACCGGTACGGTACAGCACTATATGCCATCAAAGAACTATCACACACAGAGATCCAAAGAGACGGGTGAGAAGTACCGTACCAGTAAGCAATAAGGAAAGACCCGAAGCCACAATCTGCAATCCGCAATACGGTATGATACCCTACCGGCATCCACCGTACGATATCTGGGAGGGGGAGTTACGTACAGAACAAACAGTACGGTACGGCACGATAAAATAAAATACTACTCGTACAGTACAGTACTCGATTTCACCGCGATCGGTCCGATATAATACCAGTACTTTGCTTTTTTCCCCCTCATTCTCCTCCGCCTCCTCCCCCTTCTTCTACTCCCCTGCAACTACTACTCCATATTTTTCCTACGATAATTATTTTATCGCCCCCGGTGAGGGGCGTAGAAGAAAGGGGAAAGAAAAAGAAAAGAAAGCAAAAGTGAAAAAAAAAGGGCTATGAGATAATAGATCGTGGGATCGCACCCTCTAATGTCCCTCTTGCAGGAGGGGGAACAAAAGGTATGTACAAGTAGGTTCCAGGTGTAACAGTGGTTAGTACCGTACTGTACGTACTTGATCACGGGCGCAGGGCCGCAATCGCATCATAAGATCTCACACAAAATCGATGATTTCCCACATTTTTTTTGTTTTTTCTCTCTTCCCCGTTCCTTTTTTCTTTCTTTCTTCCCCTTCTTATTCCCGTATGTTTCTGTATACATGTATTATTTGCTTTTTTATATCAGGAGGTTTTTTTACAGGATGGGGCTGGGTTATTAGGTTAGGTACGTAACAAAAAATTAAAATTAAAATTAAAAACGGGCTGAGGATTTTACAGTAGGAGGTATCATACTAGTTACTGTAATACAATTATATGATAGGTATGGTACGATAGTATGGTAATATCGTCGATTTGGAGGTTGTTTTTTTTTCAGCAACCCCCAGTTGATTGATGGGGGTTAGTTTCCGTCCAACTAATTTGACTGCCGTAACTAACTAGACTAACCAACCCCCCCAAGAGTAACTTTTAGGTATGACAAGTGTTGGCCCCCTGCCAAGGTATCTTGTGCTTCTATCATGCCTAGCTATTATCTAGTTGGTAGGAAGAAACGTGTTTATTTGGAGGGGGGAAAAAATAAAATAAAATAAATACGGTAAAGGTCAAAACCGGGTTTTGGAGTATAATAGGATGGTGATGGTATCATATATACGGTATGGTAAATACGATGGGAAACGAATGAGGGGCTGTGCATGCTGATGTCCGGTTTGTCTGGAAGCCCAAACCTTCTATTGCTTAACAAGAGCCCAGGAAGAATCATTTTTGATTGGCGTACTACCGCAGTATTGGACTAGAGGCAGGGCACTTTTGCCCCTCAATTACCTCTCTTCAGTGCTGACTGAGACGAAGAGGAAATAGAGCTCCCATCGGGCGTACTGCACCATTGCTACTGACATTTTAGTTATGATATGCACAGCACCATTATTTTATCCCTAACCCTTATGCGTATGATGCTCCCATTGATCAGCCACAGTGGCGGTGTCCAATCCCCGTCCGGCTCCCTCTTGTCTTTTGTGATACTGTGGGAAGAAGGAGAGGGAAGACCTGCCCATGCGCAACAGGTATGACGTCGCAAAGGAAGGGAGGAAGGGAGAAAGGAAGAAAGGAAGAAAGAAAGGAACGCATCCATCCGCTGCTAGGCCATCTCTTCCTCGCGCTTTGGTTGCTCGTTGGCTCGATTTTAATTAATTCGGTAACTTACCGGTAGGCGAGCTACGGTAGCTTCGCCAACCTACAGTACGATACAAGTGCTGATAAATTTCAAGTCCACCGTAGAATACAGAACCTTTCTCCCTTCCTCCGTCTCTCGCTCTCTAGAGACTCTCCTCAACCTCAGTGCTCATACAGCCAGGGAGTGGGTATTGAGATCCATTTTCGGATTGTCGATCACGAAATCGCCAGGTCGCGATTGTCTGCGAAAAAGGCGATCCCTTGATGGAATCGTAACCTCTTGTGGGGGGGTCACTAGGGACAGGGCTGGGGGGGCAGAGAGCCAATCTCGAGTGTCGGAAGGCTTTACAGTTTGAAAGGCGTTGAATTTTCGATTTATCATACCAGATTCCTCATTTCATTTTTTCATTTTTTTTACGAGAGAATGAGAGGAGGAAGAGGTTCCCTCTTCCTTCCTTGTAGGTTGGCTCTAGTTGCGTGTGTGTGGTGTGGGAGAAAGGGAGGGAATAATAATAATAATAATAATAATAATATGATAGAAAAGAGGCAGGCAGCAAAAAAGAGTAGAGGGGGCGACAAATGAGGTGATGGGTAGAAGTTTAAACAGCCAAGCGAACGTTGGATATGATGAAGTGGGTTAAAGTGTGGCTGTTGCGCAACGGCAGGAGGTCAGGAAGAGCCTGAGCGTCCGAAAAGGGTTGTCCGGGACGGGAAGGATGAATTGGTAACGCATCTGGGTGGTGCTACCGTGGTCACTTTTTTTTCCCACTTTTCCCTTGTGGCTCATTGATACGGAGGGTGTGAGTGATGGCAGGGTGAAGGGAGGGAGGGAGGAAGGAAGGAAGGAAGGGAGGGAAGTAGAGAAGTGTGCAACGCATGTGTCCTCCACTGACCGCGAGGGAGCATTTTTTACCCTGGGTGTAAGATGGGGTGCGGTGGTGTGGCATAGCTATGGGCTTTCTACTGTTCTCCCCTCGGAGTATGGGAATTCACGACGTTGAGTCGCTGGTAGGCGAGAGGAATAGAGAAAAGAAGGAAGAAAAAAGAAAAGAAAGAGAAAAAAGAGGGGCAGGGGGGATGGGATTGGTGGTAGGAAGAGAGAGAGAGAAACAACAGAGTGAGGGGGGTGTGATGTTGGGCGAACTGAGCAGGGATGATGATATGGAGAAGTCCCGTCCGCTGTTACTGATCTGTTACGCGTTTGGCACTTCGCCTGCTCTTGCTTTATGGTACTTTTTTTCCTTCTTTTCTTTTTCCTTTTATTTCCCTCTATTGGGGAGGCGAGAGGACTTTTGGGATTTTCATCTATCGTCCTTTCTTCTTACACCTTCATCGAACTAGGGCTCCGAACTGCAGATGAACCAAGAACCTATCGTTGTTTCCGCCCTCTGTTGCTACTATTGCTGTGCCTATTCCAGCACTCATCCTATACGAGGGAAATATTAGAGCTGGTAGCCTACCGGTGCCTCGGTGAAGTGTTGGGGACTTACCTACCTACCTACCTCTGTCCTCGTCCTGTATCATAATATCGTATCTCGCACGCAAGGAAATGCTTGGCTATTAAATTAGGGCACATATCGAACTACAGGTTCCTTTCTGACCGGAAGCAGATTAGCTCGTGTGTCTAGGGAAATAAAGGCCGTGAATTCGGTAAAAAGAACGAATGAGGAAGCAGCGATACTAAATCCGGTATCAAGCGCAGGCATTCGGAATTCCATGTGGACGCCCTACCTCACATCCTCTCTATTAAGCCTCTGAGTTCTCAGAAAAGTGCCAAAAAAAAGATGAGCAAAGATTGACTTTTTTTTTGTCGCTATCCCATGCTTGGGGCTACCGTTCGTGTGTACGGAATCTCTCATTGTCCGCCCCCCCTCCCCTTCCTCCCCCCCCCCTTCCACCCCCCTCATCCTCTTGATCATTCTACTTCTACCAAATTCAGACCATTCCCAAACCCCAATGCCATCCCCATGCTCCCCTGTCGCCTGCCTGCCTGCCTTTCCTACTTGTCTTTACCAACCCAACCCCCCTTCTGGTAGAGCATGTACGGTACGGTACCTCCATCCTCCTCCACACCCCCCCCCCCTCTGTCTTTGCTACCACCCCGCTAGTACCATCCACATCTACGTTCCTCGGTCACCATTTTGCTCCGCGGCGAGGACATAAA
>Ga0307509_10004393_pt1 | contig 20401 bp, 31 predicted proteins | sample 10_EM_MG_FD_202245 | JGI IMG/M metagenome (GOLD analysis project Ga0307509, IMG submission 202245) | Populus trichocarpa ectomycorrhiza microbial communities from riparian zone in the Pacific Northwest, United States - 10_EM | ecosystem: Host-associated > Plants > Roots > Unclassified | place... | reverse complement strand
GGAACTCCAGGCAAAACTGAGGGACTTCCGCGAGCACAAGAGGAACTGGACCATCGAAATTGCTGCCCTTCAGGCGTCTGATGCTCAACATAGGGTTCGTTCAGAAACTCGCCGTTCGGCACAATTTGTTGAAAATCCTGCGATCAGACAGCATTCGAGGCCCAAGGGGAACTACTTGGGAAGGCCAACTGGAAGGTCTTCGAACTCGAAACGAAGGTCAAGGAAACTGCGCATAAGGTCGACAGGCTCAGGGATTACGAGAGACAAATCGAACAGCTTATACAGATGCAGAAGCTTTGGTGAGTAGAATGTTGATTGGGATATGCATCCGTAGACTCACGGTCCTATAGGGAAATGGATACACACAGACTCAACGAACAGACGAAACTACTGGAAAAGATGCAGAGTGACTACCAAGGGATGAAGTTGTTGTTGAAGAGCTACGAGGGTTCACTCAAAGCGGTTCGGACCGAAGCCAAGTATGTTGTTGACCTGAGGAAATCCGGCCTGATTCTAACGCCTTCGAAGGGAACACAACGACCGCGCGGAACTTCTGGAAGCGGAACTTTCTTTGCTGCGCTCAGCCGAGGATAAAGGGACGGAGGAAAAGCTACAGTCGATTATCAAAGCCAGGGATGACTATGTGGTTCAAGTGCTGAAAACGAACGAACGCCTCCGGAAGAACAACGATGGGTTGCGAGAAGAGGTGGAGGAATTGAAGGAGATGGTTGGGATCTTGAGGGTACGAGGAAGATCTGGAAGTATGGAGGAGGCTGCAGGGCCAGCGGAAGACGCGGTCACTGATTAGTGATCACGTGGTGTACAATGTTTTCGAAATTGCATCGAGTTTCCCCTATGGCTTCCCGTTTGACCAGGGGTACAATGGATGTGGGACTTACTTTAGACCAGATAAATAGCCCAGCCCTCCCGTGGATACTTCTCCTCTTTCTCTCTCACCCCCGCTTCCTTCTCACCACTCAAAACCTAAAACATGGCCGAATCTTTTGGATTCCAAGCCGAGATCTCCCAGCTTTTGGACTTGATTATCAGTGCGCTTCTTAACCCCCTTCCGTCGCGCACCTGGCTTACGTTTGTCCTCCGTAGATACTTTCTACTCCAACAAGGAAATTTTCTTGCGCGAGGCCATCTCTAACGGCTCAGATGCGCTTGATAAGATCCGCTATGCGTCGTTGACGGACCCTTCGGCCCTCGACGCTGAGAGGGAGTTCTACATCCGTATCACCCCCGACAAGGAGAATAAGCTCCTCCGCATCCGTGACACCGGTATTGGAATGACGAAGGCGGATATGGTAAATAACCTCGGAACTATCGCCAAGTCCGGTACTAAGGTATGTTCCCTTGTCGCCGTTCCCACCGATTCCTGACCACCAACTCTACTCATAGGGGTTCGTGGAGGCCATGAGTGCCGGCGCCGACATTTCCATGATTGGACAGTTCGGTGTTGGTTTTTACTCCGCATATCTCGTTGCCGAACGCGTCCAAGTCGTGTCTAAGCACAACGACGACGAGCAATACATCTGGGAATCGGCCGGTGGAGGAACTTTCACGATTACCCCTGACACAGATGGCCCCCAACTTGGTCGCGGCACCGAAGTCCGACTCCAGTTGAAGGAAGATCAAATTGAGTTCTTCGAAGAAAAGAGGATTAAGGACGCCGTCAAGAAGCACTCCGAGTTCATCTCGTATCCCATCCAGCTGGTCGTCACGAAGGAAGTTGAGAAGGCGAGAAGATGTGTAATATTTTGCGCTGGTCACCTAATCATTTAAATAGGAGGTCGAAGGCGACGAAACGCCCGAAGAGGATGACGAAGGAGAGGCCAAGATTGAGGAGGTCGACGAGGAGGACAAGCCGAAGAAGGCAAAGAAGGTCAAGGAAATTACCGTTGAAAACCAGGAACTCAACACGACCAAGCCCATCTGGACGAGGATCCCCCAGGACATCACCCCCGGAGAGTACGGTGGCTTCTACAAAACCTTGACCAACGATTGGGAGGAACACCTCGCCGTCAAGCATTTCTCCGTTGAAGGTCAGCTTGAGTTCAAGGCTATTCTCTTCATCCCCAAACGGTAGCTCCCCCTGAAAGCCCCCACTCGTTCGAACCAGCTGATGTTGCACATTTACAGAGCACCCTTCGATCTCTTCGAATCTAAGAAGAAGCGCAACAACATTAAGCTCTACGTCCGCCGTGTCTTCATCATGGACGACTGCGATGACCTCATCCCTGAGTACCTCAACTTTGTCAAGGGCATCGTCGACTCTGAGGATCTCCCCCTGAACATCTCTCGTGAGGCTCTTCAACAGAACAAGATTTTGAAGGTCATCCGGAAGAACATCGTCAGGAAATGTTTAGACCTCTTCTCCGAGATTGCCGAGGACAAGGACAACTTCACCAAGTTCTACGAAGCCTTCGGCAAGAATATCAAACTAGGGATCCACGAAGACGCACAGAACAGATCTAAGCTCGCCGACTTCCTGAGATTCTACTCCACTAAGTCCACAGACGAGCAGATCTCCCTCAAGGACTACGTGACCCGCATGCCCGAGGTCCAGAAGTCGATTTACTACTTGACCGGCGAATCCCTCTCTGCCGTCAAGGACTCACCTTTCCTCGAAGTCCTTAAGAAGCGGGGCTTCGAAGTTCTCCTTCTTATCGACCCGATTGACGAGTACGCGATCACCCAGTTGAAGGAGTACGATAGCAAGAAGCTTGTCTCTGTCTCTAAAGAGGGTCTCGAAATGGAAGAGACTGAGGAAGAGAAGAAGGCTCGTGAAACTGAGGCCGCTCAATTCAGTGAACTCTGCAATGTTGTCAAAGACGCTCTCGGTGACAAGGTTGAGAAAGTCGTTGTTTCCAATCGCATCACCGATTCACCCTGCGTTCTTGTTACCGGCCAGTACGGCTGGTCTTCCAACATGGTACGTGTCACCGAAGCTCCCTAAGCTTGGGCGGTATTAACTCCACTCGTAGGAACGAATCATGAAGGCCCAAGCCCTTCGCGACTCATCCATGTCCTCGTACATGGCTTCCAAGAAGACTCTCGAGCTGAACACTTCTCACCCCATCATGAAGGAGCTCAACAGGAAGCTCGCCGAGGACAGGGCCGACAAGTCCGTCCGTGACCTGACATATCTCCTTTTCGAAACCTCTCTCCTCACGTCTGGCTTCACTCTCGACGACCCTGCCTCATTCACCAAACGGATCTACCGTATGATCGGCCTTGGGCTCGACATCGACGACGCAGAGCCCTCGGACATCATGGTCACCGACGACATGACTCTCAGTGCTGAGGATGCCACCACCTCTGCCATGGAGGAGATTGATTAGGTTAGATGTCAAGGACCACTGAGGCAGACGCCACCGCTGTATTTTTATGTTGTCTTGTGTATTGGGTTCCGGATATCTGTACATTCTCGAATAATTTCATTCCGTGGCGTGGATCGATTTCTCGCGATCATTCGCTCCCCTGTTGTGATCTGATCTCATCATGAAGTGGACGGACAAGATCGAGAGAAACGGGCCCTCTCGGCCGTTCTACACGTTCGAGTTCTTCCCACCTCGAAGCGACCAGGTCAGTACGGGTCTCACACCCCTCAGGAGTTACTTTGATGACCTTTCCTAGGGTTTCGCGAATCTCCTTCCCCGTATCTCGCGATTGAACAGCCTGGGACCGTTGGGGATCAGTGTCACTTGGGGGGCTGGCGGGTCTACGCAGGATAGGAGCTTAGATCTCGCAGGGCTGACGCAGTCAGAATACGGGATCGACACGTTGCTGCATCTCACTTGCACCAACATCGTACAGGAGAGATTGGATGACGCCCTGAAGGTAGAAAAAAGCTCGGTGGTTCTAAAAGTGATAAGCCCGGGCGCTAACCCGTGTTCGGTCTCCGCAGGAAGCAAAATCCCGCGGGATTCAGAATATCTTGGCACTAAGAGGAGGTGGGCTGTGAAGGAAGTCAGCTGCGTGTGACTGCGACTGACACCATTCACGGTCACTAGATCCACCAAGGGGGCAGGAACCTTGGACGCCCGCCGATCCCAGGTTCCAACATGCTATTGATCTGGTCACTCATATCAGACAATCCGAGGAATATTCACCGAACTTCTGTATCGGCGTGGCGGGTGCGTATCCCTGAGGCTGTTCACCACACCGAACTGAGACTACTATAGCCTACCCCGATGGACACCCTGACGGCGAGAACGATCGTGAGACAGAGCTTCAACACTTGAAAGCGAAGGTCGACGCCGGGGCGAACTTCATTGTAACTCAGTTGTTTTATAATGTCGATCCGTTCCTCGAGTGGGTCAAGGAAATTCGTGCAAGAGGTTCAGTTGTATTTCCCGTGGAATCCGTTTGGCATTTGACCGAATATTCTATAGGGATCACCGTGCCGATTATCCCTGGGATCATGCCGTTACAGACCTACGCGTCCTTCCTTCGGATAACGAAACTCTGCGGCACCTCCGTACCGACCTCGATCCTTGCAGACCTCGATGAAATCAAGGTGGGTGATCTTGACGAGCCGCACGTTGTCATCACCTCATTCGTGTGGTAGCATGACGATCAACTCGTAAAGGACTATGGGGTCAAGCTCGCGACCGACATGATCAGGAAATTGGCAGCGGGTGGCATTCACGGTGTAAACTTCTGCACTTTGAACCTCGAGAAGAGCGTACAGCGCATTCTCGAAGGGCTCCAATGGACGGGTCACCACGACGACCATCGCCTGAACAAATTGATCAATGTGAGCAATCCTCATTCCGCTGTGCGAACGCGTTTTTAGAACTCCCCTGTTCCTTTAGATGACCGACCATAGACCTTCAGCGTCAGAAACAGACCTGACGATATCAGCCCATAAGGCTACCAACACGGCTGCTCAGGGTCTCGGTGATCAGCCTATGAAGGTGGGTGGGATCGGGAGGGGGGAGGTCACCTCCGCCTCCACTTGGGACGAATTTCCGAACGGACGCTTCGGCGACTTTCAAAGTCCCGCTTACGGTGTTCAGGATCCCTGGGGAGGTTCCGTGATCTACCCGGTCTGTCAATGACTCAATCGCGTTATATCTACTCTCCATTGTTTTCTGAGGGACTTGCTTTGTAGGCGAACCAGGCCGCTGTGAAATGGGGTAGACCAACCACGCTCGACCAATTGACCTCGGTGTTCCTTAGACACCTTCATTCCGAAATTCCGGACACACCGTTTTCCGATGCCCCTCTCTCCGAGGAATCCCAAGTTATTCTGCCTCAGCTTGAGAAACTCACAAAACGAGGGTGGTGGACCGTTGGTTCCCAGCCCGCAGCAGATGGCGTGAAGTCGACCGACCCGGTTTTCGGGTGGGGACCCCCGGGAGGGTACGTTTACCAGAAAGCCTTCGTGGAGTTCTTTGCTCCGGAGGCAGATGTTGAGAGGATAATAAGTAAGGTGGAATCAGAAGGGAAAGGATGGCTGGATTACTTTGCGATAAACCTCGAGGTGCGTCAGTTGATGTCTCCTGCCGTCACTTCCCTGACCGGTGGGATGGGTTTCGTGAAGGGTTATTTGCGAACCAGCATGGATGATAACGGGAGGAACGCGGTTACATGGGGCGTCTTCCCTGGTCAGGAGATCGTACAAACGACTATCATCGAGAGAGAATCATTCTTAGCCTGGAAGGTATGGGTGCCAAGCTCTTATCCGACACACCACGAGCTGACGTGTTGCCAGGATGCGGCATTCTCCCTCTGGGCGGAGTGGGCTTCAGTTTATCATCCTCGATCGCCGGAGCACGAATTACTCGAAGGTGTTCGAAAGGCGAGGTGGCTGGTCAGTATCGTCCACCACGATTATATCCACCACGACTCGCTTTGGGATTTTCTATCTGATTTATAGTTGAGGAGGGGCCGAAGATGGCGGATGACATTGTGCTTTGTGTATACATGATGCATAAAAGAAAAAAAAAAGATGCAGACGTAGTTCGTAGGATGTCGTCCTCAGATAAACCTGAGCCTTTCGTCACGATATAGAATCAAACATAAGATCTGGGTCTAGTGTTCGGCCAGCGGTTGGAGAAGGGAAGGGGGTTGGAATGTAGGACTGCACGGGCTTCCAAGGATCATGATCGGTGAGGTGGGCTGCAAACGGAAGGGCTTCGAATCGGGTCTTCCGGCTCCGTTCCCTGCGAGCCAGCGCGGAAGAGAGGGCGGAGATCAACATTGGCCTTGCAGATGGGCGTGAAGAGGACAGAGACGAATTGGTGGCGGTGATGGAATCATTCACTAAGCTGTCCAAGGCACTGAGAGATTTGGAGTGTGAGAGAGACTTCTGTTGTAACCGGGCGGGAGGGGCCTTTTTCGCAGCAGAAATGTTGTTATCCCTTGACAAGCACAGCGCGGTCGGAAAGCCAGATAACAAGAAGGACGGCGACGGCCTTGTGGAGACACCGGGGGTAGATGACTCGGAGTCAGAGTCCTCTTGGATGCCGAGAGCATACAACTCAGCCTCGTCTTGAAGGTCCAACCAGTCCAAGTCCTCTCTCAGGGGATAGGGGGTCGGAAGCCTCTCGCAGGTCGAACGGTATGTAACCGAATGGACGGTTCCGAAGTTGAAGGAAGCAAATCCTGGTAGCCCATGCTGCAGTGGGAGACCCTGGATCACGACAGGAGGGAGCTCGAACCTCACTAGTTGGACAGGCGTTTTCGCAGACGGCGTAGTTTCGACCTGGAACAGCCTCGTTTGGTTGCTGGATAGTCCATGCTGAGAAAAAACCATACCTTCATGGGGTGGGAAGCAATAGGGGGCAGGGACTCTACAGGGCCAGAAGGGCCGAAAAAGCCATTGATCGTGTGAGAATCTAGCCGCGATTTCGTGATAGTAGGGCTTTGGGGAGCAGTCGGGTGGAAATCGAGAAAACGAGGGGAGTGTTGGGGCGAAGCCAGCGCCGATCCTTGGTGGTGAAAGTTGAAGGACGAAACACCGTGAGCAAGGCCAGGGGAGTTGGGGGCAGATCCCATAGACTTTATGGTGGCCACTGCGATCTTAAAAGAAGGAGTTGAAACCTTTCGGTGTAACATGGTGGTACAAGAGAAAGAGCGGTGCTCGTTGGATCGAGAGGAAGGATCGATAGCTTTAGAGTCTAAATTATGTCACCCACGTGCCTCGGTCTCTCTCACCAGCGATGTCCCATCACCCGATGACCTCGACATCGACCTCAGCCTCTTCTGTTAAGTATGACTGCGGAAACGCCCACCCATTGTCTCGGCAGCGAATACACGAGGTGCGATGTGGCCAACCCTGTCGCCCACCCAGGGGGCCAATGACATCACCTTCCCATGGAGTCGGGGCGTCATCGCAGACGTAGCGGGGGATACGAACGGACCTACTTAACTTACCCTCGACTACCCCCTCCCACCTCCACCTCTACCAACCACCACCAGAGTAAAGCTCAAATGGCACAAAATCCGCAGCGTCTGCCCATCGACACGTCCAACCCCCTCGTCAAAGACTACCTCACTCTCGTCAGGCACGAACCTACCCCCAGTCACCATTTCCACTACCGTTAACCTCATATCTCCGCAGGTTGCAGGTGTTGACACCGTTATCCCTGGCTGCCAACATCGTCACAGTTCTTATCTGTAGCATCGTGGTCAACCCGTCTATTCGTGAGTTCCCCAGTCTTCCGCCTCCAAGCTGGTTGTCCAACAATCCCAACAGGTGGGGTCGAGAAACAGTATCCTTCGTCCATCTCACCACAACCATGGCTCATCGCCATATATATTCTTCTGCTATACGTGGGCCAATTAGGGTACTGCATTCTCCTTATCCTAGCGGGGAAGCAGGAAACGAAGGTAATGCTCTAGAGGGTGATGTGCCTGACCACTGTCTCACCTGTTACACCGCAGGAAATGATCATTAAAGGGGTTGGTTATCCCCTGGTGCTCGCAAACTTCGTCATGGCTACGTGGGCCGTCACATGGGTATGGTCGTCCTACCTTTCGGGACGGTCTGACTTACACCCGCTTCCACAAGGTTTTCCAATGGTTCCTCGCCTCGACCATCCTCCTTGGTATCCTCGTCGTGTTGCTTATATATCCAAACATGGCGATCCTTATCACCCACCCACCGGAACTCAGGAAACGACCCTTCGATGTCGCGTTCGTCCATGCCCCCCTCCGTTTCTTTTTGGTCCTCCCCCTAACCGTCATGTTCCCGTACTCGCTTTTGTGAGTATAGATTAAGTATACGGATCAAACCTGGCCTAACGTTTTCCCAGTGTCACCTTGGGTTTGACTTGGAAGCCAAGCGAACCGGAACATTACACTGACTATCAGTGGATCGGGTTTGCTGTTATGCTCGCCGCAAATCTCATAGGTTTGATTGTAATCGTGGCACGAAGTGATATCGTCTGGTGTGTTGCTGCGGTGTGGATTGACATCGCTATATGGTCTGCGAGTCCAAAACCACGCCCAATCCTCGTAAGCATGCACCCCGGATCCCTCAGGATTGATGTAAACAGTGTCTTTTAGGCCCTCGGAATCCTGTTTATGGTATTGCACCCCATTGCTCTCGCAGGCGTTCTGTTCTGGAGACAACAGACGACGAGGCGCGAGGGAAGGATCAGGCTTCCCGAAAATGACGCGTGAACACGATTAACGGTTTACGTACCCTCTGGGTGCATATCACCCGCCTCTATCCCAACGTTTCCCTGTAAAATACTATCGCGTCTGTAGTGGACCTAGTGGTGTGATTTTTTCGTTCTCACAAGTTTTGCACCCGCAAGCGACCTGTTTTGGCGCTTCGTCCGAATCTGATCATTTCACCCGCTGCTTCCGGGCCACATCTTGGCGACCTCTACCCACACGCGACGAATCGTCGGTCAGTGTCACACCTTGTTAGGGTCAGAAGCATTCTCGTAGGACAATGTCGGACCTGAAGGCTCCCAAGACCATCGAACTTGATCTCGTCAACGAAGTTGTGACGATCGAACTTGACGAACTCGAGGAAGACGCGACCAATCTCATTCTCGTCCTGAACGAGAGTGAATGCAAGGTTTGGGTATGGACAAAGTTGGCCCAGGAGTATTGGCAAAGGGGGTACGACGACGAGGCTGAGAAGATCGCCCTCGCTGCAATCACAAGTGAGTTGTGTTCCATTTCGCGCATGAACCCCTTGCGACCCCTCGCGTTTTTTGTAGAGCTTTCACCCTCAGACCCGGGCTCGCTCGCGCCGATACACTCTTTCTTGGCGAATGTACATATTTCTAGGGCGCGGCAGGCACCCAAACTCATCCTTCCTAATCCTCGTACGCGTTTCCTATATCTTATGTCCTCCCGGAATACCGAGACATATCCAGGTCAGGATGATATGACGTCGCAGAAGGCGAAGGAGGAACACTACAAGGATGCGGCGATGTGTGTTAACGCCAGTGACAGCGCACTCCAACAAAGCGAGAGCGATGGCGGGGTACTGTTCCTTCTCGCACGAGGTATTTTTACACCCACCCCTTCAAGTGCTTCGTCCCTTAATTGTGTAGGTATCCACCAGATGGCGACCCGGAGTATGGAAGATGCTCTTCGATGTTTTGATGCTGTCCTGTCCACGCACCCAACGAACGTTATCGCGCTTCTCGGGAAGGTATGCACTACCTGAGGTTCCAAAATCGTGGAAAACCCAGGAGTTCACGTTCACTCGAACAGGCTCGCATCCTCTACGCTCGACGCCAATACCCCCAAGCTCTAAAACTTTTCCAAGATGTCTTACGGTACAACCCAGAATGTAAACCGGATCCCAGAATTGGTATTGGACTGTGCTTTTGGGCTTTGGATCAGAAGCCCAGGGCGAAGGCGGCTTGGCAACGGAGTTTGGAAGTGGTATGAGCACACCCCCTTGACCGCCTCGACGTGGATTCACCCTTTGAGCTGGTTTAGAACCACAACAACTCTTCTGCCCAACTCCTCCTTGGTCTGGAGGCTATCAATACCAGTAAGAACGAGAAGTTGCCCGAGGATGAGCGGCGATCGGCCTTCGTGAGCGGTACGAAGCTGATCGAGCTGGCGTTCAAGGCGAACCAGAAGAATTCTGCCGCTGCGAATGCGCTATGTGAACTGTTCCTCCGCAAAGGGAACCACACTCGAGTACGCCAATTACATTCACGCTGGACGTGATGCAGTACTGAAAACTTTGAACAGGCGATGAAGCTCGCGGAGCGGACGATACAGTTCGCAGACACTCTCACCATATTGACGGACGGATACATCAAGGCTGGCAGGGTCAGTCATGCTGAAGGGACCGTTCTTGACGCCACGCGACATTTCACGGAAGCGATGAAGGCACCAGTCATAAACCCAATAGCCGCCATCGGATTGGCCCAGATACAACTGAAAACCGGTAGGGCACTCGCTGGTAGGCGAATGGTGATGTTGTACTAATTTGCACATCATAGACGAAATTCCTGCTTCTATCCATACGTTAGATTCTCTCCTCCAACCCCCCAGCAGCCAGCATTCTGTCGAGGCCATGGCAATGCTCGCCTCGTTACGAGCGAATCCCCGGCCTGGAGTCTCCGCATCCGAGTCCGCAAAGGAAAAAGAGCGCGCGCGAGAACTATTCGAGAAGGTCACTAAGGAACTTCACTTACCGGAAGACAGCGCTCGTGCCTCCACCGCGACGAACGGAGCGGGTCCTTCGATGCCGAACAAGTCTGCACGTAACCTTGCCGAAGACGTGGAGATGCACATGGAGATCGCGAAACTTTGGCAGGACGACAACGTTGACACCGTGAAATATGCGGTCCAGGAGGGGTTGCGGATAAACGAAGCTGCGCACAGGGCCGACCCTAAGTTGATGAACAATCTGGGGGTGTTGGACCACCTGGATGGCAACCTTCAGCAAGCACGGGCAGCATACGAGCAAGCGCTCACAAGTAACGCCGCCGCCGCTTTGCCTGATAGCGACGCTGTATCCACGACCATCCTGTACAATCTGGCTAGGGTATATGAGGGTCAAGGGGAACTCGACCGCGCCCAGGAGGCATACGAGAAACTACTCGCTCACCACCCAGAATACGTCGATGGTAAGTTGGGGATCCACCAACTCCCTGCGCAGCTCTGACTTGCGTCCAGCCAAAATTCGTCTGGCCGATCTTTCCGCCACGCTGAACAACGGCAACGAGGCCCACGAACTCCTCAAGCAGGCTTTGGCCTCCCAACCGAACAATCTCAATATCCGGGCCTCCTACACCCGCTTCCTGATCCAGTCAAACCTTCACAGACACGCAAAGGATTTCGTATTTGCCACGCTTAGGGATCACGACAAGCACGACGTCTACTCACTGTGCGCCTCTGGGTGGATCATGTATTACCAGGCGCGAGAGAACCGGGACATCAAACAGATCGAGGAGCGGAAACGTGGGTTCCAGAGATCCGCGGAGTTCTACGAAAAGGCTCTGCAGCTCGACCCGCTGTGTGCCGTTGCCGCCCAAGGATTGGCCATCGTCATCGCGGAGGACGCCTTAGGAACCATGGGCGGAGCTCTTTCTCAGACCCCTGTCCCCGGGTCGGATGAGGTTCTAAAGCGGTATAATAACGCCAGGGATGCTCTGGAGGTGTTCTCGAAGATCAAGGAATCACTCAACGATGGAAGCGTTTACGTGAACATGGGACATTGTTATTTCGCGAGGGAAGAATATGATAGGGCCATTGAAAGTGTAAGTACCCCCTGGTTTGATCGCCACCGTATTGCCTAAATTATTTCACTTTACAGTATGAGACCGCTTCGAGTCGGTTCTACAACGGCCAGAACGGATCGCTTCTGATGTGTCTGTGTCGATCACACTATGCAAAGGCCACCAAGGACCAATCGTACGCTCAAATGAATTTGGCGCTCAACTGCGCGCAGAAGGTGCGGTTACCTCCAAAAAATAATCTGATTTGTCCGACCAACCAACGGCCGCGGTTAGGCACTTCATATAGCTCCACACGATAAGGCTGTTCTGTACAACATCGCGATGATGATGCAGAAAGCAGCGGAAATGATGTTCTCGATTCCACTTGCGAAACGACAGATAGGGGATTTGGAGAGTGCCATCGAGCAGGGCGCTAAGGCTCAGAGGTATTTATTCCCCACTGACCAATCACCCTTGTCAAAAGTTGACGGCTGAGCAAACAGACTGTTCACTTCTTTGGCTGCTGATGAGGCTCCATCACTTCCCTACGAAAAGAACATAGCCGATCAAAGGCGAAAGTATGGGGACAACATGATGAGGAAAGCAGACGAGCACCTCCAGACCCAGCGGCAGTACGATGCCGGGAAAGCGGAGAAGTTGGCTTACGCGAAGAAACTGAGGCAGGAGGAGAGGGATAAGCAAGAAGCTCTGGAGGTTCGCATCCCCATCATCCGCTCCATGGATATATAATTGACCGTTTCCGTCTTCAGATGGAAGGAGCGAAAAAACGACGAGAGGATGCGGAGGCACTCGCCGCGGAGCGCAGGAAGGCGCGAGAGACGGCTCTGGAGTGGACAAAGGACATCAAGGTGGACAGTGACGAGGAGAAGGAGAAGAAGCCCAAGAAGCAGCGACGAGTTAAGACGGAGGTCGGCAGCGGAAACGAAGGGGAGTCTGAACCCCCGAAGAAGAAGAGGAGAGGCAAATTGAAGAGGGTTGGCGGTGATTCTGGGAGCGAGAGGGAGGGCCTCTTCACTGATGAAGAGGGAGGAGCTGACTCGAAGCCATCCAAGAAGGTTTGTCACCACCTGACACTTGCGTGCGCTAAACTGAACGTTTATTTTTCCAGCGGTCGTCGAAGAAACGGGTGATACGTGACGACGATGACGGAGAGCAAGTCTCGGCTCCCGCCCGAAAGAAACAATAGTACGTCCATCTCTTTCATCGCCCTTCGCCTCTTCGCTGATGCTCCGCGCGTCAACAGCAAAAGTAAAGAACTCATCTCGGACTCGGACGAAGATATGGAATGACCGATCCTTTGCCCTGCTGACCGTCCATATTGCGTCCACGCTGCATAGATACACCGCATTAATGCTCAGGCTTTTCATAGCATCCACAACCCGTAGTGATTCGTATCGTACCAAGTCGGGCCACGGAATTCTGCTCGTTTCGGTGCTCGTCGGCCGCGAAGGGTACCCATACCGATCAAATCATCCGCGATGGGGGCGCTCTGCACGATTTGATTTCGGGAGACGCACTGCTCCGAAACCCGGGGGATGAGCCTCTGTCGCCTTTGAGGGTAATATTGGGCGACGGTTGTCGGATCTCATGGACCGCATGGTTCGCTTTGGCCCCCTATTATCAACGGTGGAGAAACGCCTCACTGGGCTTTGAGCTCGCAATTGCGGAGAATCCAGATGGGCGCTGCCGTCCTTCCCAAGTCGCGCACATGCCCGTCCCGACCGGTCGGGCCACCCGAGCGTGACCCTAGTCGGACTCCCCGCCTCGGTGACGACGAGGTTACTCACCCCGTCCGGAAAAACAATGTTCTCAGACGGGACCCTTCTACGACCGCGACCTTGGTGACTTGTTCGTCCTTCGTTGTCCTCGTGATCACCGGCTTCCAAAACCGGGTAACCACCCCATGGTGGACGCCGCCGCCGTCGAGGAAGCGGGGAAGACGCGGTTGGACGTCGTTACCGGCACCGTTGTGCGTACGGGTTGAAAGAGCACTTCCGAGGATACCAAGGGCTTTATACCCTGGCCGAAGGTCGCATCATAGGCAAAGCACCGATACAGAACGATCTTCCCAATGACTTAGGAGGGTAGTCCGGGTATACCACCGGAACGGTGCCAATCCCAAACCGGGGAAAATTAGGGATCATCGACCGCAAATGCCTTCGGACCTAGCGACGGGGGACGATGACGAGAGGAGGTGAAACCTTTGCGCTGGTATTGCCTCTCGTGGTTACGGTATATTACGCGGATTCGTGGGTGATATCTTATACACTGCGATAAGAGAGTAGTTTCTAAGAATCCAGAGCGTTTGTTAGGTACTCTCACCGTGGTTATTCAAAATCGATTGCTGTTCCTCGCCCCCTTTCTGGGCTCCCGTTGCGCGAATCTGTTCGTCGATTTCCAAACTTCGTACCCATTCGTTACGTGCTGCCGCGAGGACCCATCTCTCGCCGTCGCCAAGCAGTTGGTCCGCCACTTCGACAGTGACCAGATGTCCGATGTATCCAGCCTCGTCTGGCATTCCGGTTCCGAGTTCACGAACCTGCCAGGGCACGCCTTGAGAAATGCGGGGTTGATACGGCATTGTCAGGGACTCACTCACCGCGTCCGGCCCGATTTGACATGTGTACCAGAAGGTCAAATATTCCCCAGGAGGTCTGTTCCGACGTGCAGCATAGGAAGTGATGGTGACGTATAGTGGCTCCGTGTGCTTTTGTCCGTATGCTAGACGTGACCCGGCGGGGGCATTCGTCCAGTGACAGAGTGGCAGGAATTCGCATCGGTAGCCAGACTGGCGACCGAGGGTCGAAATGCGATCGGGGAGGGATTAAGCGAAAGCGAAACACACACCTCTTCATATGCCTCCCTTAGTGCCGCCTGCTCGATGGACTCTCCAAGATCCTTCCTGCCCTTGGGTAGGAACCAAGAATCACCATCCTGGACGACGACTACTTTCCCGGACGAAGGTTGGATGATGACCGCGCCAGCCCCAAGCATGAAGTTTTCACTGAAGAACATACGACTGGGAAATGGGCCCGGGGTGGAATATTCAGAGTACGGTGGTGCACGGTCCCTACGCTGGTTGGGTGGTTGTGCCTGAGTGGCATTAGGGCGAGACTGAGATTGGGACTGGGATTGAGAACGTCTGTGGCCTGTGAGCCTGCTCAGGGCACCACCTGAGCTCCCGCCTGGGACGTGGCGGGTGGGCTGATTCTGTGCCACCGAGGTGCTGGTGGAGTAGAGCGGTCCATCTGTCGGGGGCCAGATGTTACGAAATAGGTTCATGACGGTGACCACAGGTGCGATAAGAGTACAGGATAGAGATACGATTGCACACGGACGACGGAGAGATCACGTCAGATGACACGACTCGACTGGAGATGATTCAAAAGCAAGGGTGGCCTTGTGGACTTCAGAGAGCATGGCCGCCAGTCAGGATTTCTCCTCCGTTCCCGTCTTGGACTACGCCCTCACCAATGATCCCGCAACTCGTCCAGAATTTCTGGGTCAGCTCAGAAACGCTCTGATAAACGTCGGCTTTTTGTATCTATCCAATCCCCCCGTTTCGCAGGATGACGTCGATCTGGTCATCGAGCATGCTCCCAAGTTATTCACGATCCCCCAGGAGAAGAAAGATAGACTTTTGATGAGGAACAACCCCCACTTCTTGGGATACACGAGGATAGGTACAGAGTACACCAAGGGGAAAGCCGACCAAAGGGAGCAGTACGACTTTGCTACCCCCTATGCGTACTCATGGACACCAGGGACCCCCGAGTATCTCAAACTGTGGGGACCTGCTCAAGTGAGCGCCTCCCGACCACGGATGATCCTGTCTCGCTCTGACTGATTTCATTTTAGTGGCATGATGAGGAGGATATCCCTGGGTTTAAAGAGGATTTCTTGCGATTCCTCGCCCAGTGCGAGGACTTGAGCTACCGGTTCACCGACCTCATAGCGGAGGCATTGGGGCTCGAGAAGGACGCGTTGCGGATATTTTTTGACCCAGTTATGCAACACCGTGCCAAGGTGCGCGTACACGTCCAAAAGTGGACCCCTGTGGGCGGACATTAACAGATCCATAGGTGGTCAAGTATCCCGCTGTCAGCGATGTGGCTTCGAACCAAGGTGTCGGCCCACACTTCGATTCTGGTTTTTTGACATTTGTATGCCGGGGCTTTACCTCCCGCCTGCCGGTTACGACATGGTTGACGTTGAAATCACGTAGTTGCTACAAGCGTCAACGCACAATGGGCTCCAGGTGCAGAACCTTTCAGGCGATTGGATTGACGTGCCACCCATTCCTGGAACATTCGTTGTTAATATCGGCAAAGGTGAGCGCGTTTGTTCCATTCTCGACTGTTTCCGTCCCAACGGTTTGGTGAATTTCCACCGTAGGTTTGGAGATGGTGACCTATGGGCTCACGCGAGCAACGTCGCATCGGGTTCTGTCGCCACCAATCGGATCAACCCCCCGATATTCTATTCCTTTCTTCCAGAATATCGGTCAAAACCTGCAGCTGAACGAGATTCGGTTGAACTGTACGTGTCCGTTCGGTTGTGGCAGATCGAGCTCACAAACGCCTGGGTATGTCGCAGTTCCACCAGAGGTCTTGGCGTTGAGAGGTAAGCGTGGCGTTGTCGGTGCGACGGACTGTAGGTGTCGTGAGCATCTGGTGTCGCCGACGCTGATCCACCTGACGGAGACAGCGGTTAACTATGGAGAGTATGGACATGAATACTCTGGACATGTGTCGCTGATCGGGCGCATCAAGTGGGCTAATCCCCGTCAAATGGCCGACGTCTCAAACCACTGACACGCTGTTTTTGCAGAAGTCACCCAGACGTGGCGGAGCGACATTATCCTCAGCTCTTCCGGGAGTTGTTCCCACAGGGAATAAAAGCAGGGGGCGGGTCGAGCAGCGGCTACTAGGCTTAATTAGGGTCTGACCTTGTCGCGAGGTTTCCCGAATCGGAAATGATTGTTGACCGTCTGTTTGTACTCGTTTTGCAATGTACGCTTTTGGACAAGTCTGGTCACTACACTTATCCCTAACCCACCCCCACCCTTCAAAAGGGTTTTCGCCCTTCTTCTCATCCGTCCCGTCCCCCTCCCTCCCTCTCCCCGCCCCCGGCCGACACCCTTCGCCGCTGCCCGCCACCTCCGCCTCAACGTCCCTCAAATCCGTCGTCTGCCCTCTCAGCGCGGCCGCCCACTCCTTTTGCTTCTTGCTTAATAATTCACACAACTCTGTAACACTTTTTTGAGATGGGTTGCGTTCAGTCCTCCGCCGTCGATAGCGAGGCTAAAGCCAGTCAGTCTTTCTTTCTCCATTTCTCCACACCCAGACTCATTCAGCGCCACCGACAGGAAATGACGAGATCGAGAGCCAGCTCAAAAAGGACCGCATGATGGCCAAGAACGAGATCAAGATGCTGTTGCTCGGTGCTGGAGAGTCTGGCAAGGTAAGAGCATCCCCCAGTCTTCCCCTTGGGTCCTGCGTTAACACACATTGGCAGTCTACCGTTCTGAAACAGATGAAGTTAATCCACCACGGTGGTTACAATGATCACGAACGGGAGTCGTACAAGGAGATCATCTATTCCAATACTATCCAATCTATGAGGTGCGAATTTTCGTTGGACTTGATCTTTCAACCACCTTGTTCATTTTCTTCCCCAGGGCAATTCTCGAGGCGCTTCCACACCTCGATATCCAACTCTCTCCCCAGAGTGACGCCCGCCGTTCGATCATCCTCTCTCTCCCTGCTCAAATAGAGGGCGATGTCCTCCCGAGGGACGTTAGCGATGCCGTCCGTGGACTTTGGAAGGATGTTGGTGTAAAGGAGGCCGTCTCCAGGTCAAGGGAGTTCCAGCTCAACGATTCAGCCGTCTACTACTTCAACTCTATCGACCGCATGTCATCTGGTGGTTACATGCCCACCGACCAGGATATCCTCCGATCTCGTGTCAAGACAACTGGTATCACCGAAACCACCTTCAAGGTTGGCGAACTCACATACAAGCTGTTCGACGTCGGTGGTCAGCGGTCGGAACGTAAGAAGTGGATTCACTGTTTCGAAAATGTCACCGCCCTGGTGTTCTTGGTCAGTTTGAGCGAGTACGACCAAATGTTGTACGAAGATGAGAGCGTCGTAAGTCCACACTACAGTTCCCCCGAAACCGCGAGCGGCTCGCTCACCGGTATTTCATAGAACCGTATGCAAGAAGCATTGACCCTGTTCGACTCGATTTGCAACTCCCGTTGGTTTGTCAAGACTTCAATCGTAAGTTTCACCCATTTGATTGGTCTCGCCCATCGCTCACGTCCCTGTTAGATCTTGTTCTTGAACAAGATCGATCTGTTCATGGAGAAACTTCCTCGGTCACCGCTGGGAGATTACTTCCCTGATTACGCTGGCGGTGATAACTATGACGCCGCTTGTGACTACCTTCTGCAACGGTTTGTTTCCCTCAACCAGAGCGCCGCGACGAAACAGATCTATGCCCACTACACTTGCGCTACCGATACCCAACAGATTAAGTGTACGTCCTCACGTTTCTTTGACCCGTGTACCTCATCTTATGCCGTTTCTCTCCCCAGTCGTGTTGAGTGCCATCCAAGATATCCTGTTACAGCTGCATCTCCGTGAATGTGGTCTTCTGTAATCAGGTTCTGGATACGCTGTGTTATCGATTATTTTCTTCCCTTTTGCATGATCTACCGCCCCCTTATCCTCACTGTTCCTCATCCTCCCGGCCACCCCTGCGCATGTTCTCCCACCGTCACCTATCTGACTCTCTAGTTCTCTCCTCTCTTTCACCGTCCCACTTCCAGTTTTCACTCCTCTTACTTTACGCACTTTTAACTCTGTTGATAACAGGCCAGTTGGGCCTTCAACGTCTTCTCCCGTGAGAGGAGGTATGTTTTCCATCTTTTCGTGTACGAGATAAGTTTCGTTTCCTCACGTTGGCGTTCGAGCCCCATCTTGTTGTCATCCGGCGCTCTAGAGCCCTCGCTCCTTTCCCATTTTCTCAATATACCTTCGATATGGAGATGGGTTTGGTTTGCCTCATACTCGAATTTGTAATGACTGTAATCGTCTTCCGGTTCAACATGGCTTTGGATCTTTGAGGTCGACTTGCCACCCATCACAGTTTACGGTCTTTGGCTGATCGTTTGATGGTCGTATCTGGTCATCGTTCGGGGGTGTATTGAGAAGCCGGGTGGGTTTTGATCAAACCCCTAATCCACACCTCCGGTTGGCAATGGACCAGGGAACCGGTCAGGATTATCACAGGCACTAACAACAGATTCGGTCCCGTGCCAACAAGTTGACGTGAGGGGGATCTCGTCAAAGTCGCAGAACCCGGGTCGGAACACCGCGTGCAAGCGAGCGGTGTTCTCCTGAACCCGGGGACATTGTGGTACTGCAACGGCGGTTGACGCAGCTGTAACGCGGGGGGGCGTGTGTGTTTGAGCTAATCTGCGTTCGTTTTAGGCCTCGAAGTTATGCCGGGAACCACATTGCTGTGCTAACCTGGAACGGCGTTTCTTCGGGTTTGCTTGCAAGGAACCGGGGAGGCGAAACGGGAAGACGGAGCAACGCAACAAGACACGAGATTGCGTTGACAGAAGGTCGGACCCGTTCGCCGTCACTGCATCCTGCCTGGTGACCCATTCACTTCGGATTCGTGATGCGCCAATGGTGCCCCCCAGAAACGTCAAACCTCAGATAGAAATCGGACCTGGGCCTGAAGCCCTGACGAATAAGTTTATTTACACTGTTGACCGAGATTACGGCAAGAAGAATGCAGATACCGATTACTACATACCCCGGCCCGAGCCCACAAACGCTTGAGTACCCGAGCAAACGAAACCGGTGAACTTCAAGTTACGCGAATCTGTTCCCCTCTTTCTTCTGCTGGAATCCCGAATCTCACGACCATGTACAGCCTACACGGTAACCAACTGAGTTCCAACGGAGGTTTAAACGCGCTTCTACACGAGTGCGCGCTGTGATATATAAGTAAGTGACTCGCGACGGCTAAGCCGGGAGCGGGCCCGAATGTAAAATAAATACAAATTGTACAAAACCGAGACGGGCTACAGTGGCAGCACAGACTCCTCGGGCGGTACACCTCCATCTGGGCGTCCGCGGACGGAAAGTGGGGAAACCGGGAGCGGATGAGGCTTCCTGAACGGAGCTCGTCTGGACATGGGCCGGTAGGTGTCTCTGTCCTTACCCGACGACCGATTACTGGGATCCCCGTCCATAAGCGACCCTCTCCATGAACGAGTGAACACCTTCTTGGGGACTGCGGGAGGGCGAACGGTGGGTGAGCTGAACGACCCTTCGGTGGGTGGAGAAAGTTGGGAGTACGTGCTGTGCTGGGAACGTTGCACGGAAAATGCCTTCACAAGTCTCGTAGAGAGCTGTCGCTTATCCACACGCTCGGGAGAGATATCATCTCCCCAAGGCTGTGCGGGTCGATCCGGCCGGAATGGTAAAGCTTTGAGACCCCGAAACAGGTTGCTCGTGTACTGTGGAATAGGTGCCGAAATCGCCGAGATCTTCGCGTCCGGCGATGAGAACGACCTGTGCGAGAGCCGGGAAACAGGCCGGTCGAGCTCGCTAAGTTTTGTCTTGCGTTTGGAGACGTGCCACTTGAGGACAAAGATCGCAGCGAGGAGGATGGTGCATGTTGAGGCGATCACGACG
>Ga0307509_10004392_pt1 | contig 20407 bp, 20 predicted proteins | sample 10_EM_MG_FD_202245 | JGI IMG/M metagenome (GOLD analysis project Ga0307509, IMG submission 202245) | Populus trichocarpa ectomycorrhiza microbial communities from riparian zone in the Pacific Northwest, United States - 10_EM | ecosystem: Host-associated > Plants > Roots > Unclassified | place... | reverse complement strand
ATATCCGAAAGTATAAGTTCAATAATGCGCAGCTTAGCAATTGTGAAAGCAAAAGGAAGACGAAGGAAGCGAACAAGAGTAAAAGAAGAACTACTCCTGTACGGCGGATAAAACTAAGTCCAACAAAGGGGTCGAGTGACCGCACATGATTCGGTGCATTTGTTCCATCTTTCGATCCTCCCTCCACTCCTTGACAACCAACAATATTTACAAAATAGGCAAAAAATTCACTCCTAAAGTACCTGCCTGACCGAAGCGGGTGTGCCTCCCCTGGGGTTCCGCCGTAAGCCCCGCCTTAACAACCACCCCTCTTCCCATCCTCCTCAGACTGGAACCCGCCGACCGCTATCGTAGGCAGACACTTAAACTCCGCCTTGGTAAACACATTCCTAATGTACCCCCCTAGGCCTAGCCGAGGATGTGAAGAACCCGGAATTGCTCTCAACACCGGCCGTCCCATTCTCGGCCTCGCCACCACTCCCTGCCTGAACTCCTCTGCCTCGAGGCACCACAGTGCCATGATTCTGTTTATCATGAGAGGGGAGAGCAAATGGGTGCGCTCTTCGGCGCGCACGTCCCATTTAGACTCGTATCCTGGGGCCCTAGGCGCAGCGTCACTCAAGAGGCTGGTGCTGGCGAAGCACCTCGGATGCGATGTGGGAGAGATATTCCGGGCTAGAGATCTAGTGGTATGTAATGGTAACCCGTGGGCTTAAGGAAAATGTAGTGTGGACCTCGGGACGGAGGCGGGATTGAACTTGTCGGTTCTCTGCTTGGATAAGGAGTATATCATATGCTCTGATTATTGACGCAGCGATGTTTTCGTGCCCCGCAGCTAGAAAGGTCATTCTTTTGTCGCGCATACTAGGCTGCACGCCCAAGCCTGTTTAATGCCCGATTTCAGAATTCCCAAGATATCCCTCGATTACTAGCTGAGATAAATCCTTTAGCGGGAAAGATTTCCGCGTTCACACGTCTTGTAGTAAACGCCGCGCGCGATGTTGTGAGTTCGCATTAGCAGGAGGGACTGCGCTAAACAGGAGGGAAACGTCATGGACAGGATCGCCATGAGCTAGGGTGGGCCGCTCGTGCCAGAGATTGTAGTGTATGCGTCTGCTAACTCGGGGCTGATGGAGTAACCCCATCGTGGTATGTTAGGTTAGGGCACACTTGTAGGTGTGAGCAGGGCTATTGACCAGACCGCGCGGCGGTGACTGGTGTTGTGTGGTAGGAGCCCACTGTGCGGGCCACGACAAACTGTATCTAGTCTGAGCTGCGTTCCTTTCTCCTTACGAGAACAACTTATGGTCATCACACTCCTTTGCAACACACTTGTCATATATATCGGATATCGAACACATCTCAGTTTTCCTATCAGCGACTGACCCGGATCGTTCTCGTGACGACAGATCCGATCATTGCTGTGCCCTTGCGGTGCCTGTCCGACGGCATATTCCCTGCGCGGAAACCAGACCTCCATCAGGGGCCAGACTTTCCTTCGCTTTGGGGCAGCAGTTTATGAAGCGCGGGATTCAAAGGGAAAGCCGGAAGAGCCAGTTACATCCAGCGTGGTCAGTGAGCACGCTTCCCCATCTCCACAACCACCGCCTCCTCTCTCAGCCCCCCCCAGCTCTACTCCGGGAAGCACGCAGCACTTCCCCCACTTCATCCGTCATTTCCGCCTCTTCAAGCCAAATCCCCGGAGCCAGTCCTTCCATACGCGCATGTGAGAATGCTAGCAGAAACAGCTTCCTCCACATCCTGCGCTCCTCACCTCTGCGAACAGCGGCCTCTTCGAGGGAATGTTGCCCCATCTCATTCGTTACCGGCGGCGGCCTGATGAAGCTATAGCCTCCCGTGTGCGGCACTTCCTTTGGCGCCTCTAGCATTGGTGGGAGCACCCGCTCGGTGTTGAAGACCCCCAGCTACCGTGGCGGTCGGTCGTTTAGAATCGTGTGCATCCGGATGGATTGCAGGGCCGCCGACCGCATTTTTTGGATAATGGTGACGTTGGCTATGGGGAAGATGAGATCGTTAGGTTGTAGGACGTGTCGGGTTAGAGAGAGGAGCTCAGGCCAGCCAGAGGATGAGACGGTAGAGCAGCATAAAAGCTAAGGCTAGGAAGGTTAGCGGCGTAAATTTGGTGATTGCACTGAAGTGGGTGCGGCGGGAGAGGAGTACCGCGGATACGACGCAGCCTGCTAGGATGTTGGTTGAGGACAAAGTTAGATCTGGAGAGAGGGCTAAACCGAAGGGGACAGCGGTGATCAACGTTAGTGGGTGATAGACAAACATTCCTCCTCCAGCACGCGGATGAGTGAGTATGAAAAAGTGTTTCAATAGATGTGACGCGATGCCGGTGGGATACCCGTGTTGGAAATCGCGAGATGCTACGCGGCATGGTTTCAGGATAGTCGCTTTGTTGTTCGTATAGCTTTTGGGAACACGCTTTAGCTTTCGGGGAAGTATCCCGCCTGCTGGAATGTGAGAGAGTTTTGGATCGATGCATCGCCGGGAAAGCTGTAAGGGAAGCGCGAAAGAGTCGGACACATGAAGGGCATATGGCCGGCGGGTGTGAATAGCGGGAGTTTGTCCTGTGTTAGTAACGCGAGAGCTCGAATAACTGAACCCCACGCTACGATGTTGGAGTTTCCTTTGCTGGTAAGGTCTAGCTCTTTTCTCTCTCTTTTTCCATCTTTAGCTCGGGCTGAGGGGGTCAGTTTTCGCCGTGCGCTAGTCCCCCCTATCTAGGGGAGGGAATTTCGGGCATCTTGGCACGAGATTCAATTATTCGTGTTCTTACGGTATGAGTACGCAGAAGGGAAGAGGGCCATACGGCAAAGAGGATGGATATGGTTGGTGATCCATGGGAGGGGAGGAGGACTTTGTTGTGGTCGCATCTACTCTGTCCCTACCGTTTGTTATTAGTGAGAGTGTACGGTAATTGAATGGAGAGAACTTCCCCTGTCGAGTTATGCGATCCACGTTCAAAAAACCCCTGGCAAAGGACCGCTCAATATCCTGCCTGAAAACACTCCTCCTTCTCAGAGTTCCCTGTCTCTGATCGGTGTGATCCGAGGCTGATGGGCGATAGTGTGCTGTATGTGCCGGGAGGCCAGAACCTTCCCCCCACCCAAAGCTCTCGCAAATTTCGAGCATTCTGAATTATCGGCAGCCGAATAAGAAACTTGAAAGACAATTCCTCTTTAGAGAATCCCTCCGAAAGTCTCTGATCGCCCCAACCCCATCATCATTTTATTGGTGGGTTCAGAACCAAATAGTGAGAATTCTGACTCTAACCACAAAAACGACGACTCCCTGCATGACTTTATGTGAAATCAACAATCATGCACCGGTTCTACTCGGGTGTCAGGGTTAGTCCGCGAACACCAGGATTTATTCTGAGCATGAGCTAAAGTGGCAAATATCCAATAGAAACCTTGAATAGATAGTTCAACCAATAGTAAAGCAGCAAGCGTTCGAGGAATTCTTCTGGTTTTCAACACACACCCCTTAGTGCGTGCGCTATTCCTAATATCGTCGTTAGCTTTGTCAGCCCTGTGTTCGCGGACCAGCCCTGGTATCCGAGTAACTTGTGTCTATAGTAATTTTACTAGAGGGAATTTCCTATCATTGATTGGGGGGGGGGGGGCTATGCCTAGTTTAGAAATATCGGATCAGGTTGATTGTCCTGCGCCATCCCCACTGGGTTAGACGCAGCTCGCAGAAAGGTGCCGTGCATATTTGTTTTGCTTTGTCACAACCGAGGGCTGAGTTTGCAGTGTTTTCCCATCCACAGCAGACGAGGGGAATTCCAACATCCAAGCACAGTACGGTACATTTATCCCCTATCTAGTATTTATGGTATGGTTGCTTCTGTTTCTTTCCCCGTAATTGTATTCCTCTCTCCATCACTCCGCTATACTTGAATATTTCCATCATCTACTGCCCAGACAAGGTGGGGCGGTAACTTGCACAACTAGTTTTAGGGGGCCTTAGAAGGAGTCTCGGTGCGTGAATATTTGTGGGGAGATGGATATAACGTATGGCACTGGATGGTTTTTCCAATGTGGGCCCAAGTCAGCTAATAGATATCAGTTCGCGGGGATTTGCAGCTCAAAGTTCACTTAGCGGGGACTTCTCAGGCAATAGCAACACTACACATAGAATCACCACCAATAATTATTCCTTACAAGTACCCTCATATATTCCTTGTATGCGGACTTCCATTGCCAATCTTGATTTGAAACTTATGGCTAAGAATTTGTGTAGCGACATTTGAAGAGCTGATCGCGAGAAACGGCTGGGGGGTGTCACCACCGGAAATTGACCTATACCACCTCCGCGACGAGTACAACCTGCTAGAAGCTGACACTGGGGAATGGGTTTTCGGAAGCGTTGAATATAGGAAGTGGCGGGAGAGCAGTCAATCCAAGATTCTTTGGCTTTGCGGTGGTCCTGGAACAGGAAAGACTATGTTAGCCAAGAGTATTGTCGCCGAACTTCTCACAGGGCCCGATAGCCGTCGGGGAGAGGTCAAATTGCTTTCCCACTTCGTCTCGCCCGAGCTTCCTACCGAGGAGACCTCGATTGATAATTCCCAGACACAACGACTCAGACTTGCTAAGGTAGCCAGTGACTTATTGTATGGCATTCTGCAGCAGGATGGGGGCCTTTTCGATGGATGCAAGGTTGAACTCGAAACCCAAGGGAATAGATTTTTCACCAACCCAAGTTCTCTATGGAGGGTTCTAAGGAGAGCGATCAAGAAATGCCACACAGATCCCGTATGCATTCTCATCGACGGCATAGATGGGCTCCAGGCGACCTTATGTGGGGAATTGATCACAAGGATTTTGGGGCTTGCAGACATCCCCGAGGTCAAAATATTTTTCTCCAGTCGTATTGTACCAGCCGTTTCGGCTAAGCTTTCTCAATATATGAAAATCAACCTTGATGGGAACGATTTTGTAAAAGCGGATGTGAAAACCTTTATTGAGCACAGAGTAAATGCATTGGCGGGGTGGAATGAGGATCTAATAAGGGAAACCCTTTTGGCGAAGGCAGAAGGCAATTTCCTCTGGGCGTCGTTGGTGATCGACAATTTTGATACCTCTCTAGGGGAATCCCCGCCGGAACTCGAAGGGGTATACCAGGGAATGCTGCGCCGAATCTTAGAGAGTGACGGATTTGTGGAAGTTCTGAATATTATCTGGTATGTGGCGCTCGCCGTGCGCCCGCTCAGATTTAGTGAATTGGGCCATATACTGGTGCGCATGGAGGGAAAAGCGAGAAGCAAACAGGGGTCCTCTCACGGCAGAGCAAGTATCGAAAGGCAACCAACGGAGGGGGAAATCGAGAGCTCTATTATGTCCTGTCAAGGATTCCTCCGGAGTGCCGCCGGGACTGTATCCATTGTCCACCACACGGCGATCGAATACCTTTTTGACGAAGAGCGTGACGACGGCCTCCCGAAATGTTCAAAAAGTGGGCTAGATTTCATACTTTCCTGGGAGTGCTTCCAATACCTTCATGCTGCCTTTGATGATCCAAGGGAAGACCGAGAAAGAGATTTCAAAGAGGATCCGGGAGAGACTGGATCGGAACTTGCGTGGGAAGATGCACGGGAAGCTGCCGATACGCATAAATATCTCCGATATGCAGCAGAATCATGGTTCGTACATGCCCGCCGGAGCATCGAGATTTCAATGGACAAATTCTATGACGAGGATCATAACTGGTTCCAGCATCAGTTCTTCGATACCGGCGACACAATACGAAAGCCCTGGATTGAGCTCTGCGGAGATCCCAGAATGGAAGTTTTGGCGGGGGAGCAGACACCACTGCACATCGCAGTATGTCTAGGGCTCTTGCCCCTGGTAGAAGAGGCCCTCTTGCGTTTCAACGAGGGAACAAACAACACTCAGTCACCACTACACTTAGCAGCTAAGTTCATGTCTGGGGCATATAAGATCCTGATTGCCAAGGGCAGAAGATGGCTCCTCACGAACCCAGATCAAGACGGCAACACACCACTCCACCAAGCTGTCATTTTCGGCCACTCATCCATGCTGGTGGGCCTGGTGGAAAGGTTTACGGAGGATAGCTTACACAGTAAGGAAATCAACATGAAGAACAATTACGGCAACACCCCGCTTCACCTTGCCGTTCAATTCGATCACCCAGACATTTTCAAATTTCTTGCTAAAAATGGTGCGGATATAACCATTCCAAACAATGCCGGTTTGACACCCGCGGCATTGAGGGGGATTCTTGGGAGAGGAGACACTTTGCAGATCCTGAGACAGGGAGATGGGGTTGGTGAGGTGGCTAAGGGGATTGTGGAGGAGCCGGTAGAGCGTCCAGTGGGTAGACTATACGACTTCCAAACTCTCCCGGGGCACCACCTACAAGGCCTACTACAGGCTGATCCACCGGGGAATAAGACTGCAATGTAGAACACCAGGCGATTTGTCTTTAATGGTCTAGATAGGCTAACAGAACATTAGTTCAGAAGAATCCAATCCTATGGCCGTTCAAAGTTTTATCTCTAGGATCTGCTCAGGCACTTACCTTAGCAACAATGTATATGGAAACACCATAACCAATTATAGTATACGAGTAGCTTCAAAAGTTCCTGGTAGGCCACCTCCCAGTGCCAATCTTTGTTTTAACCTCCTAGTTAAGGATTCGTGTAGCAACCTTTGAAGAGCTCATAGCCAACAACGGCTGGAGGGTGTCGCCACCGGAAATTGACCTAGTTCATCTTCGCAACGAGGAGAATCTGCCAGAGGCTGGCACAGGAGAATGGATATTCCAAGATGACCGGTATAAGAGATGGCGGGAGAGCCGGGGACCCAGACTGCTCTGGCTTTGTGGTGGCCTCGGAACAGGAAAGACTACATTGGCCAAGGGTGTAGCCGCTGAATTGCTCAAAGGAACAGATTCTGGAGGGGATAAATTGTTTTTCAACTTTCTCTCACCAGTACCCCTCACCACCGGCACACCTGCTGATGATACTGAATTATCGCAACGGGGGCTTGCCAAAGTAGCAAGCGACCTACTGTATGGCATTCTGCAGCAGGATGGGAACCTTTTCGATGGCTGCAGGGCTGAGCTTGAAGAGTGGGGCAATGTATTTTTCACAACCCCATTGTCTCTATGGAAGGTTCTCAGAGACGCGATCCTAGCTTGCGGCGCAGTCCCAGTATACGTTCTCATAGATGGCCTCGATGGGCTCAAAGGGAGGTTGCGCGGAGAATTAATCAGAAGGATTTGGGGGCTCATGGAAGTCCCCACAGTCAAAATATTTCTCTCCACGCGGAACGCACCCTACATTGCAAATAATATCGCCGGCGATCCCTCTGGGTACACCAAGATCAACCTTGATGCCAACAGTTTTGTGAAGGAGGATGTGGGAGCATTTATCAGGCGAAGAGTGGATGCAACAAGGTGGGATCGTGATCAAAAGGAGCGAGCAATTGAAACTATTCTGGAGAACCCAGACGTCACCTTCCTCGAGGCATTGTTGGCGATTGAAAATCTGACATGCCTTCGTCCGCGCCCTGATTTTGAAATGTTTCTAGGGAAACTCCCGCTGGGGCTCGAAGCAGTATACAGAGAAATGTTACGCACTCTCTTGTTACGGGGAGAAGCAGAAGAACTCCTGAAGATGATCCGGCTTGCAGTATCCTCCTTACGCCCTCTCACCTTCCGCGAGTTGGGGTATATCCTGACATGTATGGGGGAAAGAGCGACGGCAGAACGGTCATCTAATGGTGGAATAAGCCAGGGGACCCGGCCGAAATCCGAGGAGGAAATAAGGAGTTATGTCCAATCCTCACAGGGGTTCCTCCGAGCTACTGCCACAACGGTTTCCATCGTCCATCATACTGCGGTGGAATACCTTTGCGGCGAGAAGGCCGATGGTGCCCCCCCCGTGCTTTCTCAAAGCGATTTAGACCTTACACTTTCCTGGGAGTGCTTCCGTTACCTTCACCATGCCTTTGGAGACCCGGGATGGCCTTCAAGTGGGGATTTCATGGGGCATCACAATAGATCCCTAGGCAGTGGCGTGGAAGGAGGTCACCAGAGAGCGGAGTTAGGCGTGACTCTATGGAGGGTGGCACAGAAGGACCCATGGGAGGTGGCAAGGAAGGACCCATGGGAAGCTATGGCCGAGTGGCCATTTCTCCGATATGCAGCAGAATCCTGGTTCATTCATGCCCGCCGGAGCATCCAGATTGCCAAGAACCAATTCTCGGATAACTCAGCTCATAACTGGTTGCAGTATCAGTTCTTCGCAACTAGTGATGCCATAAGAAAGCCTTGGATCCAGCTCTGCGGGGATCCGGAAATGGAGCTTTTGGCGGGGGAACAGACACCACTGCACATCGCAGTTCGTCTCGGAATCCTGCCTCTGGTAGAAAGGGCCCTTTCTGATTTTACAGCGGGGGCGGATGGCGGCCAATCACCCCTGCATCTGGCAGCCAAGTTCGTGTCCGGAGAATACAAGGGCCTGATTGCCGAGGGTGGGCCATCCCTTCTCACTGTTCCAGATCGAGATGGCAACACACCGCTACACGAAGCAACAATTTCGGGCCATAGGCACATGGTGGTTGCCCTGGTGGAAAGGCTCACAGAGAACAGAGCGCACACCAAGGAAATCAACAAGACAAACCACTATGGAAACACACCGCTTCACCTCGCCTTTCAATTCGATCACCCAAAGATTGTAAGGTTTCTAATTAAGAATGGCGCGGACCCAAACATTAGGAACAATTCACAGGTGACGGCAAGACAATTGGGGGAGAGGCTCAAAAGGGCAGACTGTTTGGGTATTCTAAAAAATACAATGATGACGCCAGGGAAGTCCATTGAGGAGACCAAGAGTGCAGAGGGTATCAAGGAGCCTGCATGGGAGCCTATGAAGAAGCCTATGCAGGATCCTACTAGGGAACCGCGGATGGCCCCCCCTGCACGGAAGCCTCACAAGGGTCAAGGCGACCCGACCGTCGTCCAAAGTGACCTGGCTATCCAAGGCGATAGTTCCGGAAACTTCTGGGCAAATAACGGCAGCCACAACATATATCGAAGCACCACACTCAATATTAATGGTATACTAGTACCTAAAGATGTCCCTGGTATGCAGCTTTTCATTGCAGTCTTCATTTGAAACTTATGGCTAAGAATTTGTGAAGCGACCTTTGAAGAGCTGATCGCGAGGAACGGCTGGGGGGTGTCACCACCGGAAATTGACCTATACCACCTCCGCGACGAGTGCAACCTGCCAGAGGCTGACACTGGAAAATGGATTTTCGAAAGCGTTGAATATAAGAAGTGGTGGGAGGATAGTCAATCTAAGCTTCTTTGGCTTTGCGGTGGTCCTGGAACAGGAAAGACTATGTTAGCCAAGAGTATTGTCGCCGAACTTCTCACAGGGCCCGATAGCCGTCGGGGAGAGGTCAAATTGCTTTCCCACTTCGCCTCGCCCGAACTTCCTACCGGGAAGATCCCCATTGATGATCCGCAGGCACAAAAACCCGGACTTGCTAAGGTAGCCTCCGACTTATTGTATAGCATTCTGCAGCAGGATGAGAGCCTTTTCGGTGGTTGCAAGGCTGAACTCGAAAGGCAAGGGGATAGATTTTTCACCAACCAAAGCTCTTTATGGAAGGTTCTAAGAAAAGCGATCCAGAAATGCCGCGCAGATCCCGTATGCATTCTCATCGACGGAATAGATGGGCTCGAGCCGACCTTATGCAAGGACCTGATTGAAAGGATTTTGGGGCTTGCCAACATCCCCAAGGTCAAAATATTCTTCTCCAGTCGTATTGTACCCGTCGTTTCGAATAATCTTTCTCAACATATGCAAATCAACCTTGATGGGAACGATCTTGTAAAGGGGGATGTGAAAATCTTTATCAAGCAGAAAGTAGATAGGTTGAAGTGGGGTAAGGGTCAGAAAGAGAGAGTAAGGGAAACCCTTTTGGCGAAGGCAGAAGGCACTTTCCTCTGGGCGTCGTTGGTGATCGAAAATCTAGCCCGCTACTGTTCGGAGCCTGATTTTGACACCTTTCTAGAGGAATCTCCGCCAGAGCTGGAAGGAGTATACCAGAAAATGCTGCGCCAGATCAAAGAGAGAAGGGGATCGAAAAAAGTTCTGGACATGATGCGGTGTGTGGCGATTGCCGTGCGCCCACTCACGTTTGACGAATTGAGCCATTCCCCCGTGTACATGGAGGGAAAAGCGAAAAGCAAGCAGCGGTCCTCTCACGGGGGAGCAAGTACCAGCCAACCAACAGAGAAGGAAATCGAGAAATCAGTTCGGTCCTGTCAAGGATTCCTCCGGAGTGTCGCCGGGACTGTATCCATGGTCCATCACACGGCAGTCGAATACCTTTTTTACGAGTGGCGTGACGACAGCCCCCCAAGTTTTTCGGGGCCTAGTCCAGATTTCGTGATCGCCTGGGAGTGCTTCCAATACCTTCACGCTGCATTTGATGATTCGGGAGAAGCCCGAAAAGGAGATGTCAGGGGACATAACGATGAGCCCAGTGGCTCAGGTTCAAAGCGGGAGCACCAGGAAGTGGAGTCGGGAGAGACTGGATGGGAACTTGCACGAGAACGGGCGCAGGAAGCTGCCGCCAAGAAGAAATTTCTCCGATATGCAGCAGAATCGTGGTTCGTTCACGCCCGTCGGAGCGTCGGGATTTCAAAGGCTGGGGATAAATTCTATGACGAGGGAACTCATAACTGGTTCCAGTATCCGTTCTTCGAAACCGGCGACACAATACGAAAGGTCTGGATCGTGCTCTGCGGAGATCCGAGAATGGAAGTTTTGGTGGGCGAACAGACACCGCTACACATCGCTGTATGCCTGGGGCTCACACCCCTGGTTGAAGAGGCCCTCTTGCGTTTTGAAGAGGGAGCGAACGGCATGCAGTCACCACTACACTTTGCGGCCAAGTTTATGTCCGGGGCATATAAGATCCTGATTGCCAAGGGCGGACGATGGATTCTCACGAATCCGGATGAAGACGGCAACACACCACTCCACCAAGCTGCTATTTTCGGCCACTCATCCATGGTGGGGGGCCTAGTGGAAAAGTTTATAGAGAATACTGCATATAGTAAGGAAATCAACAGGCAGAACAATTACGGCAATACCACTCTTCACCTCGCTGTTCAATTCGATTACCCAGATATGGTTGAGTTTCTTGCCAAAAATGGTGCGGATATGATTATTCCAAATAACAGCGGGTTCACAGCCACAAAATTGGGGGAGGCTCTTGGGAGAGAAGATAGCTTGGATATTCTAAAAAGGTTTCAGGAGATTCAGCAGCAGGAGCCTGCGGGGGGGGGGCCTTTGGAGGAGGGTGTGGAGAAGTATGTGAAAAGGCTCGCTGGGGAGATTGTTGGGGAGCCCGCGGGGGAGCCCTGGAAGAAGCATCGGAGGCAGCATGGGAAGCAGCCCGTGATGCCTGCAGGGGAGCTAGAAGGGGAGCCAGAGCGGAGTTGGTGGAGGGCTCAGGGAAAGAGACTGGGGAGATGGCCGAGGAGGATGTGGGGAGATATCTGGGGAGGCCCTAGAGGCAAGCTGGGAAGTGCTGAGGAGAGGCATGAAATGGAGGGCGGTAGAAGAAATTGGAGCTGAGACCAGCGGCATGAGAGCCGGAGAACAAGAAGCCACCATTGCTGGCATGTGGCCTGCCCTTATGGATTTGGGTGGTCTTTTTCTTCCCCATCATGCTTTTTGTAACAATCCATACGTAATTCATTAGGAGGCGGGGGGAGGCTACTCTGCCCTACTTATGCTATAGGAACCCGGGGGCCATTCCGGACTCGACCATCTAACCTTGCACTTCTTTGGCGTATGCTAGCCTCTAGACGGTATGTCCTGCGTTGGTACAATTCATTATGCATCATGTATTGTGGTTCTGAGAAGGACTTTCACTTGGTTAGGTTATTTCAGGTGGCAAATTCTTCGACTCTCGGGGGTGGTGGATCTCGCAGGCAATGACTTTGTCACTTTTTTGAGGGGCTGTGTTTGCCTGTTTTTGTTTTTTCAGTTAGCTGTTCAGTTGGTTGGACTTGGCATATTGGCGGTATATCGTGAGTTTATCAAATAGATAAGTTGGGTTGATCATTAGCGATGCGAGGGTGCTTCAGGGGGAGGTGTGACTCTCTTTCATTGGCTTGATGGCTGCTTTGGGGTTGGCAGCGTATCATGATTATATCCTTCCTCGGGCTAGTTTTACTCGTTTGATCAATCAACAATGTTTTGACAGTTTTCTTCCGTTGTTTTATTTCCTTAGCTAGTAGAGAGGGGCGGTTCTAGTTGAATCGCACTCCCACAATAGGATTCCTCCCAGTTAGTCCGAGTGTAGTAATGTGTAGTGATGTGCGGTTGTGTATGATAGCTTTACCACTAGGCATGGGAGGGGCAGAAAGAGTCTAACGTATTTCACCCAGTGATGGGTCACCCCCCAGTAATGGGTCACTCATTCACCGCAATGACATTTGATGGATTAGTGATTCTAAGAGGTAAAAATGGGCTGATCTTATTCAAAGCAATTTCCAGATTGTCTTGAGACTTCTATATAAACTTGCCAATTTTTGAAACGAGTATTTGATTGTCACATTTGTACATATGGTTCATGCGATTCAAAACGTACACGAGGCTGTAAAATTAGTGTTACATGTGGCTATGCTAGTTTTAATGCCAAGCCAAATATTGAACCTGTATTTGAGGTAAAGGGTTTGAATAACAATAGGATTATTATACAAAAACAACAGGATTGTAATAATCACCAGAGTATAGAAGCAAGGTAAGAATGGTTAAAAATACAATAAACCTGAACAGAGAGTTTGCTGTGATGGTGACTTGCCTTGAGTTATAGCTATTTTTAAGATTACTGATGATTAATACTATGAAAGTACTAGTAGCACACTAAGAGATTACATACAGACTGCTGGATCTTCTACATCAGCAAAAACAGATCCTGCGTCTGATACGCCGCCCTTACGTCCTGACGCGAGCGACATCTTTTCTGTGTTCAATGCGTGCTGTGTGTCCTGACTTGCATTGCAATGCCCCACCACATTCTACACCTCCTGAATTGCCCAGCAACGTTCCATGAGTCCTGACGCAACATTGTCTCCTCCCGACGTCTAGACTACCCTAGACTCTTGTTTTTGTGTACTCCGATGCTATGAGTTCCCTAGACTCTTGTCCTTGTGTACTCTGATGTCATGACTACCCTAGACTCTTGTTCTTGTCACTTCTATCTCCTGCTGGTGCTAGCTCCTCGTTGCCTTTTTTCTATATCCAGATCCCTCATTCCTGGAATCACAATTCATTCGCTGCTTCCTCAGACATTGGTTGGTGTCTGGGGCAGCAGCACTTTTTCTTTGGTTACATCTGAGCCTCACGTCTATTACCCTAGCGGGCATAGCTTACGTAATATTTGAGCGCGAGGTATATGGCTTCATAGGATGACCATATGTCCGAACCCATGCTCACGGAGGTATGAGCTTCCTAGAGGTATCTGGAAGACCTCTCGGACGACGGGATGAGTGCACGTTTCAAGATATGTTTAACTGATTGGAACGATGATAGAGAACACTACTCCTCTCATTTTCTAGTTGCATATGTGTATTACAGCACAATGCTTTGATAGCTGAATATCGGAACTGATCACTCCATATTCCATATTGCTATTGTTATGTAGGCATTTGGGCCACATACTCATTTATAGTCAATCAGGACGAAGAGATCGAAGACTGTCTACTGGTGGAGTGGGGACACCCTCAGATGAAATAGCAGTTCGGGAGATTCTCTGAGTTGAGCTGGGCAAGATTTCAGGGTCAAACTGTGTTCGCACTTTGTTCTGACGAACTGAATTGTTAAGAAGAAACTTCTTAAATAAAAAGGTCGAAGTAGCATGGACATTAGTATAAATAGTAGACCTCTCCCCCGGTGGTTGAAGAATCTTCAAGCAACGGAGAAGAGACCTTAACAATAATAAAAGTTACCGAACAAATTCCTCCTGAGCCTTCCTGACTATAATCCGTTGTCTCGAATATGCAGGGCCTGGTTAGCCCGGAATCCTGCCCTGTCAGCTACCCAGTAACACTATATTGTTAATCTTCAGTCACCAAAGGTCTATTAGCATCAGCAAAAACGGACCCTGCATCTGATCTGTCACGGTTGCGTCCTGACGCAAGCGACCGATCTCCTGCGTCCCATGCGTCCTGTGCTTCCTGACTTTTGTTGCAACGCCCCGCCACATCCCACGCTTCCTGATGCTACCTGGCAACGTTCCTTGTGTCCTGATGCAACCTGGCGCCCTCCCTACATCTGGACTACCCCAGACTCTTTCTCTCATCTCTTCTTTCTCCTAATGCGGCGATAGCTTCTCATGACCTCTTCTCCGTGTCCTGACCCACCCATCATCCCCGCTCGTGTAATCACAGCTAATTTGCTGCTTGGTCTGACTTCGCCTGGTGTCTGGGGTGGCAGCATCATTTTTTGTCCCTCCCCAGTCTCACGTCTCACGCCTCACTGGTCTGGCGAACTAATGAGCTAGGTTTCAAGAAAGTCACTTATATATCTTCTACTATATACAGCATCAATATGTAGGATTCTCATGCATAGCCGAATCCTGATTCGCACGCATCGCCGAATCCTGATTGTCACATCCGGATTCCTTAATAAACCTCATTAAATGTTCGCAAATCCATCCGGCTATTTACAAGCCATCGCCGGTCCTCCTCCGGGATCAGGTGTGTCAGAATGAGAATTGTTCCTATATGAACTATTGTAAACCCTCGCATGTCTTCCCTCATCTGCACTGTAACCAAGTCATGCAGATCTGATAGACGCCCTGAGTTCACTGGGGTCAGCAACTGAACACCGGCGACTCGACGCACAGTATCCTCAGATCTGAGGTCCCAGATCTTCAAGAGGGCAACTAGCTTGGCCAGGAGATGACCCCTCAGCGCACCATACATTTCTTCTGTGCCAGCTTTTACCCAAACCCAATCATTGCGACTGCCCTGGTTTCTAAAGTGTAGGGTGCCTGTGGATCGTGCACGGTAGATCTCGTAAACATCGACTTCTTGGAATGTAAGAACTGGGACTTCGAGTTGTGTCAGTAGTTCAATGGGAAGTGATCGAAGCGTCGCATGGGCTTCTGGGAGAGCGTGGTCTATCGGCAGGTTATGCCTGCTATATTGTATCAATTCACGATATATAATCTCGAGTGAGGCATCCGAGATCCGGCTAAAATCAACGATATTGGACCCCTCCCCCCGGCATCCCTTCAAGATCCTCCTACAAATGACTAGCGGCGATACCGTACTGGTTGTCCTATCTAAATGCTTCAGGATGTCGGGGGAGAGATCTGGGCCGCGACTTTTCAGTGATTGCAAGTTCAATAGTCTCATCCGGATTGCATGTTGACGACCGTAGCCATGCACGATCTGGCGCGCGGTATCATTTTTATTTGACTGGCGCCATCCTTCCTTGATTTGCGTCTTGTGAGCTAGCTCTCCGATCTCCGTGGAATACATCGGAATATTGCCAAACTGGCGTATATGGTCACAAAAGTGGCTTAGTAGATACATCTTAATGAAGTTGAAATGTGATTCGCCGTGAATCATGTCCATACGCAGTTCATCCTCTTCGTCTCGATCGTCGTCGAGCATCCGGCGCCGTTGGGATGTGGCCACACGCTCATGCATTAGTGCTCTCTGACGTCAAATTTCCTTTCGTTGCTTGTCGACCTTGGCTTGTGTGCGTTTTGTCACTCAGAACTCCAAGAAGATGTCCTTCATCCTATGGAACTGGTTCAGATACTCTTCCATATAGGCTATGGTGTCAGGTGTGTGGCTTCGGTAGTGTGCCATCATATTGAAGTTAACGAGCGCCCTGACGCATCTGAGAGCACGTTTGAAAGGTATTGCTTGCGCACCTCCTGGCTGGCGAAGAGCCACGGCCAGAACTTCCAGAATATAACGCCCCAGATTCCTCATCTCTTTCCCTTGCCACAGTGTAACCTCGCGGTAAGCCTTTTTGGAGACCAAGAATCCTGGGTATGGCGGTAATGCCTTCCAAACCTCATCAAATGCCTGCAGTCGCCCGTGTTTCTTCAGAAAGTCTTCGATCCAGTCCGTCATATGCTTAAATAGCCCGAGATAAATGGTATGGAGTATGTCTGATTTGTACAGATCAGACGCCGAAACCCGGTTGAGTCTGTGGAATATATTTTGGCCGATACCAGGATTCATAATGTGGTGGTCGTTGGTCTCTGACCCTGAGGTTTGATTTTCAGGTTTGTAGCGCTGGTACCTTGCACAATCTCGGGCTCGATAGCTTCTGGCATTGGTTCCTAATTCGTTGGTCTGCACCTCGCATTTAGGACAGGCGTTTGTTTTCAACCCGTGAAGTGCCACGTTTTCCATATGGTAGGGTGTCAGTGTTGATTTTTCTCTGGCGTCGGTCGGCTTTAGAGGACTTGGAGAGTTTGGGTAGAACCGGTAATAAGGCAAGAAGAAGAACAGCCATTGAGGCTGGGAAGTTGCGCTGAGCCGACGGAAGATTTCCGATCGTAATATAGACAGGCCACGCATTCTTGTCTCCTGAAAAGTTGGTGAGGTTAGTCTCATCTGACATCTCAATTATTGGAACAACGGTAGCACCTGGCGGAAGCGTCTCCTATGATCAGTCAGCTAAGGTCTTCCAAACAATGGTGGGACTCAGATGCTCTACCTGCAGGTCCCACCACGAATCTGCCGTATGCATTTCAGCATATATTCTTGTCCCGGAAGGGTCATATTCACGGCGTGGCGCGTAGACCAAGTCATCTCGGTATGCGATCTGGCGAAGGAGATATCTGACACAACCCAGGACTCGCGGTAGAAAAATGGCAAAGTCCTCTGGCCATCCTCAACCTGCCCTTCGAACCATTGCAGATATTGGCTGTAGGGATCCAGGAACCGGAGGTGGTTCTCCAGCGTGTGCATAGAGATATACCGGACTGATTCGGCATTTCCTAGGACATTTGAGAAGCAATCCTTCATTCGGGTTTTGGATACCTTTCCGTCAATGAACCAGGATACCAGTTTGAAACCTTCCGCGCTATTGAATGGGGCCCATGGGTCCGCGCACAGGTTGCTGTATTCGTCCTCAAATGCGGGAACGTCTCCGATTACTTCTCCGGCGCCTTCAAAATGATTCTGTTTCCCGGCACAGGCTGAGGTAGTATCGAAGACTTCAGCATCAGACTCGTATGCAAAGTCTGGACAAAATGCATCAGGTTCCAATCCAGCAGGGCCCGGATCGGATTCATAGTCGGAATGCTGGCACTCACTCGCGTCGGCGTTGAGCAATTCGAATGTTTGGATGTTGTTATATTGTACGGTGGACGCGAGGACAATGTCCAGACTCGTGTGTGCAGTTCGCAGGTGCTTCTCATATGCCCCAGACCTGCTGTATTTTCGGCGGCAGAACGGACATTTGTTAGGCATGGTGGGACATTGCTCAGGCGATCGCCGGGCTCTGAGTCCGTATAGATTCGACGGTAAGCCTATGATATGGCAAGTCTTGACCACAGAGCTTGTGGATCCCATTTAGCGCCAAGGGATGCCATATTCATGATCAAGTTGTGGATAGAGTTTAGCGTAGGTGTCACGTGGCATCAGCTATCGTGTCTTTCAACCTCTGAGACGGCAAAGATTATATGTTCCTGCCCCAATGCGTTTATCAGGTTTCATTCATTCAAGTTGAATCAAACTACAGTAGAGTCCTGTAATAGAGCGTCAGATTTGGGCTTTCTTTTCAAACTACCTAGAGGATCTGGGAGTTTTATATATAAAGTGATTCGATCGCGAGATTTGAGGGACTTCATACCAAGATTCATCTCACACGCAGAACCTCCTCCGAGTCAACACCTACCATCATCACATCACGAGTATCCCTAAATACTGCGATCTATATAGATAAGAAATCCAGCGATATGGCGCAGAATAACAACATTGTAGTGTACGCCCTCTTGCCCGCCGGAGGTGCGCAGCAGCCGCCTCCGGCTGGTCAGACCTATCATCTTTCACCTTTTACTCTCGTTGGAGAGTATTCTTATCGACCCCCCGATTGTCAATCAATTAGCGCACATAGGTTGGCTATGGGCGTCCCCTATCACCCCATAAACAAGCCCCCCCCTGAATACCTGTGGTGGCAGGATGCTGTGAAAGATCTGATGTTAGCCAGGGGCTATATTTCAGATAATTGGCACTTCCCAGATGCCCAATTCCAGCAAATCGTCGAAGGCATGAGGAGATTGAAACCTGCGGGTGATAAACTCGCCACTGCGTTAGCAGCTAATAACATGGCTAGTATGCAGGAGATTGATGAGGCAGTTCTTCAATTGGTTAAGGACTGTGGAAAGAAGCTGGCAAATACGATTAGGACCAATAACCACGTACCTCCACCCGGCCCAGGCGTTCCCCCTGCCCAAGTTATTGTGAGGCCGATGCTACTACCTCTCAACGCACCACCTCAGTGCCAGTGGAGTATTGCAACGGCTGTATTACCGAACGCTGGGCCACTTGGCCAAAATGCTCCGCTGCCCAATGCTCCTGGGCCAGCCCAAAACGTACCTGCTCCCGTGGCGGGTGCACAAGCCGTACCTGCTCCCCCGGCCAGTGCCCAAGCCTTACCTGCACCCCCGGCGGGTGCCCAAGCCTTACCTGCCCCCCTGGCGGGTGCTCAAGCCTTACCTGCTCCCCCGCCGGGTGGCCAAGCCTTACCTGATCCTCTGGCGGGTGCTCAAGCCTTACCTGCTCCCGCGGCGGATGCTCAAGCCTTACCTGCTCCCCCGGCGGGTGCCCAAGCCTTACCTGATCCCCCGGCGGGTGCTTAAGCCTTACCTGCTCCCCCGGCGGGTGCCCCATCGGTACATGCTCCCCCAGCGGGTGCCGAAGCCGTACCGGCTGCACCCGCGAATCCCCAAGCTGAGAACATTGCCACACCCCCAGGCCTGGCCAATCCCGAAGCTCAGAACGATCCTCCACCCCCCGGCCCAGCGCATTCCCAACATCAGAACACTCCTCCACCCCCAGGCCCGGCTAATCCCCAACCTAGGATTGGTCTCCGTTTGGGCAATCTCTACCTGCAGAAAGATGTGCACCAACCAGCGAATATTCCTGGGCAGATCCAATCGGGTGCCTCAATGGGCATTCTGGGTACCCCACTGGGTATCAAACATGCTCCAGCGAATTCCCCAGGTCCGATCAATCTGCCCGGCCCAGAAGATATACCCATGCAGATCCAATCGGGTCCCTCAATGCATCAGCAAAAAAAGCTTTTTCACCGGACGTATCGAGCCCGCGTCCGGACGAAGCGAGTCCGCTCTTTGCCTCCCGTCCTTCCGGATCTCCTGAGCCCTCTTTGCCTTTCATCTCTTGCGTCTGGTGCGCCCGGAGGCCCCACTTTCCCTCCAAAGCGTCCGACGCCCTCCTTGCGACCCCACCCCCTCCCAGCGCCTTCCTGTTATATCCGCCCCCTTATCTTCTCGTCTACAGGCCTCCTGCCTACTCTTACCAACTGCGCACATCCGGCAGCCCTTCCAGATCCCCTCTCACCTCTAGCAACCTAGATCTGTCCGCTCCCGTCCGCTGACATCCTACGTTGCGCTTTTTTTAGCCTGCGCCCTACTGTCACTTCCATAATTCCCTTACTGTTCACAAGACGCCCGGCGCGGCCGCCATGGAGACCCCATACTTTGGTTGGCTTCGCCACAGGAGAGAATAAAGTGGTATTATTAATCATCCGCAGAACTCACGCGGCCGAGTTGAAGCCGGACACTTTCTAAGGGAATATCTTCCTTAAGTCGCCGGCTTCAACTCGGCCGGCTACTCAATTCAACCTATTTAAAATATTCCCTTAAACGCTCGCAGATTGTATATTACTCCCGCGGCCGAGTTGAAGCCGGACACTCAATATGGAAATTGCCATCTTAAGTGTACGGCTTCAACTTGGCCGCATATTCATGTAGAACAATTCAAACTATTTAAAATATTCCCTTAAACGCCCACGGATCGTGTAGTACCCCGGGCGGCCGAGTTGAAGCCGGACACTCAATATGGGCACTGCCATCTTAGGTGTACGGCTTCAACTTGGCCGCATATTCATGCAAAACAATTCAACCTATTTAAAATATTCCCTTAAACGCCAGCGGATTGTGTAGTACTCCCGCGGCCGAGTTGAAGCCGGACACTCAATATGGGAACTGCCATCTTATGTGTACGGCTTCAACTTGGCCGCATGTTCATGCAAAACAATTCAACCTATTTAAAATATTCCCTTAAACGCCAGCGGATTGTGTAGTACTCCCGCGGCCGAGTT
>Ga0307509_10004391_pt1 | contig 20414 bp, 22 predicted proteins | sample 10_EM_MG_FD_202245 | JGI IMG/M metagenome (GOLD analysis project Ga0307509, IMG submission 202245) | Populus trichocarpa ectomycorrhiza microbial communities from riparian zone in the Pacific Northwest, United States - 10_EM | ecosystem: Host-associated > Plants > Roots > Unclassified | place... | reverse complement strand
GAGAACTAAATTGAGTGAAGCTTCGAGCTTAACTATATTAAGTTTTACCGTTGATTCTTCTGAATTATTTTACCTCATCTTTATCTTCTACTTTGAGTGTTTGGTGCGGTCGCAACCTTAGAGTTCCCCTCTCTACAGGGTGCCCCCGTTACAACTTTATGCGAACTTACTCCCGAAAGGTTACCCTTCCTCGTAGAGTACTTAAAGCTACTCTACTATGTCCTAGGCCTTGTCCTAGGTTAACCGGCTATATGTATACTAAGTATACAAGACCATACCACCTCTGGTTACCACTTGGCATACCATTTGGGCTAAGGTGATAGTTATTGTAGCTACCTATCGTAGGGTCATTACATCCGCGGTCGATCTTCGGTCGCTATACAAAAACCTGCCTTGGTTACGCCCGTCCTCCTGGCCCTCGCTAATGCCGCTTTGGCACACCCTCCGGCGACCCCTCACCAGGGTCACCTCCAGACACCGTCCCATCCTGCTATCGGGCACCCCTTCCTCCCCCGGCACTGCTCCAGTGTGCAGGTCCATTCTCTCACTTCCTAGCTCAGGCTGATACACGTCACTTATCAGACGTAAATTTCCTTTGTCACGGGTTCATTTATCTCTTATGTTTTTATGCTTTCAGTAGAGGTCGCTAAGGGTTCTCCTCACCTTCCTGCTTGTTTCTTTCCTTTCTACTTGCTTCCGATGTACGAGTATGTTGGTAGGATTTGGTTGGACAATAGGCGAGATGTGCGGTTGGTCTCATACCAGAGGGACTTGTGGGTTTGGATTTTTCCTGGGGTGAGGAGGTTACGGTTTTTGTTGGCCATAGCGTTAAAGCTGAATACTGTCTTTGTACCTTAAACAAATGCATATGATTCAAATAAAATACAAAAAAACGAAACGGTCACATTAGTTTGAGCTCTTCACGCAACTATCTAAGTCCTTTCTTACAATAAACCTTTACCTTTACCTCTCGCTTGTATGCAAGCAGTTTAGCACTTAGCGTCAGAGCAACCACGACCTTATTAAGATAAGAATAGTCTCACATCTCTCTCACGTGAGAAGAGATTAAGATACGAAGAAGTTCCCTCACCATCTCTCCTCAATAAGATATTGGTGTGAGACACGAAGACTATAAGATAGTCTAATAACGAAAGACGAGATTATAAGTTAATCTCGGAAAGATGAATACTCTCTTGTCTTTGAACGAACAAGAACTATTGAGTAATTTGTTACCAGTTGCATAACTAATCTCCAATAGAGTAGGATTGTTACACCCGCTACTGCAAAGGGTTGTTGACGTTCGATATGTATCGCCGGTGTACTTTGTTCCACTGCTGGAAGGGCAGGTACAGTGGACGATCGTGGTAAGGGAGAGGGTGTTGCGGGGACATCCTCCGGAGGTGGTGGCTGTGGAGAGTTCTGTCTCCATGACCTCCCTGATGAAATGGAGCTGGATTTAGTAACTCCGAGAGGAGGTGACGATGGCTGGAGGTTTTTAACCAAAGAGGTTGATTCCCGAGAGCGGACAACCTCACTAAAGCCTACTTCGAGAGGGGTTCGACGTTCATGTGCTTCGGCCAAATGCTTTTGCAATTCCGCAAGCTACTGTTACTGTACGATGAATTGCATACCCATCTCGTTCAACCAAGGTTTATATGTCTCATTAATCATGCAGGCTGCAACTTCAGCAGCGTAGTGAGGAGGGAGTTGTATAGCCAAGGGAAGGGCAGGGGTAGTGTTCATAACAACGTCATTCTCAGCGTCAATGGAATACACCTGGGCAGCCACCTGCTCCAAGGCCTCTACCAGTTTCCGCATCATCTGATCGGACAAAGCTAACTGGCGGAATTTCTTTCACTGGTATTGTATTCAACGATTGGCGTTTTCCACGATCTCTGTTTCAAATGCACGCTGATGCTCTTTAGCCACATTGAGGAGAAGGTATTGTGCATCTTGCATCTGCCTTGTTATTTCCTCAAGTATATAAGGTTCAGCAACATCTTTTGTGAAATCAGCAAAAGTGATCTTCTACCATCTATTCTGGGGTATCCTCTGTCCTACTGACAGGTCATGAGTGAAACTCTGGAGGAAGGAACAAGGGTCTTCAATCTCCATCTCTCTGACAGTACGGGGTACATCTTCCTCAAAGGTAGGATCATATTCAATGGCATATGTTAGGAGCTGCTGGATTGGCTACCAACCGAGTCTTCTCAGGTCTGCTCTTGCAGCGGTTCGAGATATTTCTCCCACAATACCAGTCATACGCTCAGGACAGGAATGAATACGGGACACAGCCATAGTTGAAGACATTGTTCTTTCCACCCGATCCTGCTTGTACCAGACAAGTGACTCGTAATCAAACAATGTCCCAACTGTAGGCCAAACAACAATTCTCAGAAGAGAGTTAAGTGAGTGGGCTTAACTATATACTGTAACGGGGGCACCCTATAGAGAGGTGAACTCTAAGGTTGCGACGGCACGAAACACTCAAAGTAGAAGATAAAGATGAGGTAAAATTATTCAGAAGAATCAACGGTAAAACTTAATATAGTTAAGCTCGAAGATTCACTCAATTTAGTTCTCTCGAGGAAAGGTTTGTTATCGAAGTAGAATGGTAAACGCTTAAACTTAAGTAGATATCAGATTTAAGCCTTTGACATTCACCACTACTCCGACCTTGTGCGAGTACCCTATCCTGCTCAGACCTTGTCTGATGTCTACCCTCCATCAGGAATTATCCTGCCGGAAGTATCGGACCAACTCGGGTATACTTAACTCCCTCAATAGGATATGAGTTTCTGCAATGCATCTCCAATATAACCGCAGGTGGAAAAGCTCTTCCTGTCGAAGTCATACCAGTGGCTAACTACTATGACAACAACCGGAATCAATACCTAGGTGGTGGACTCACTGGCTCAGTGGTAGTTTCGTTTATACAAGCTATGCAGTTCATTAGTTAATCTACGCGACTCTCTAATATGATTGACATGCAAGCTCCCCCTATGAGATGCAGCCGATGGTTGGCTAAGTGGGTGCTACCGATAGCCAGCCTCTCGGGACATACTCTACCATGATAAAACTCATACCACTAGAGTCCATTGACAACCCATAGTAATGCTACAAATCAAGGGGAGAAGGTCCTGGCTGGTTACTGAGGTATTTGTCCCGAAAGCACCCTGGCCTCCTGGGACTACCTAAGTACCACTAGGAAGACTACCCTACTACCCATAGGCTAAGATAGACTCCTGGGTGCTGGAGAGACCATATATGGATGACCCCCATATTGGCGGTTAGCCATACTCCCCATATATATCCTGCGAACAACATTCAGTTGGACGGACCGCGACGACGTATACAGTGTTACGGCAGTCGCTCTAATGACCACTTTTTACTAGCAAATGAGCAACTATGCAGCCTTTGGCCCATGAGGCGCCTTCCCAATGCTGGGGCCACACAGGGGTGTTAGCAAAACCAGCCCAAGTTTAATAGCACATTCGGGCCACTCTGACTCAGGCGTTGGGCCTCCCCGCGCAGATGCGTATACGCCCATGAACATCTACGAGCCCATAGAATGTGAGGTAATTGACCTCTAAGTTCTAGGAAGACTTTGCCAGTGAAGGTAGGGTAACTTGGACTCCTCAGTTGGGTAACTGGGGTCCATGGGCATAATGATCAAATTCCCAAGGTAGGGTAACTTTGCCCTTTTATGCTCTGTAACATGTATACATGTTCCGGTAACTGTATACAGGAGCGGAGTGCAGGATTTCCTATGTTTAGTTTGATTACTTTGCTTACTTTGCTTAGTTTGATTGTTTTACAGCCCCGGAGCTATATTAAGGCCCAGTAGCTTGTGTTAAGTTTAGTTTTGCATGTTTGTTGTTTTATTTAGGAACATAAGTGAAGGAACGGTCATGTAAGCTGACGATAGCATTGAGGCAGTGTTATGACTCTTAGGTTTCATGTGGGATCACAGGACATGCAGGGCAAGGTGCACTGACCAGTAATGATTGTGGTTGCAGGATATCTGATTACTAACGCTCTGAGAGAGCTCTTGTATTTAAACTCATCTCCTGGCTAGCAGGAGAACGGCAGACCTCAGCAGACTCGCGATTTATGAATATACTTGGTTGAACGGCGATCTCAGAGTTCCACTTGCCCTTTAACTATTATCTCTCTATCTCCGGGTCTGTTGAAGCCTCCCTTAGACCTAGTGCTTGCCGGTCAACCGCTAGCCCTCTATTGTACCTTTTCGTTAGATAGGAGTAAACAGGTTACATGCTCTTAACCAGCGCTTCAGCAGTCCTCCTGTCAACACCAAATGTTGTCTCAGAGGCCTGTGCAACATTCCCATAAATTCCCATAAATTCCCTGACTTTATGCGAACTTACTCCCGAAAGCTTACCCTGCCTTATAGAGTACCCAAGGCTACTCTTCTGTTCCCTAGGCCTTGTCCTGGGTTAACTAGCTATTTGTATACGGGACCATACTACCTCTGGTTACCACCTGATATACCATTTGGGCTAAGGTGATAGTCATTGTAGCTACGGATCATAGTGTTGTGACAAGAGCATTGAGTAACAAAATGCACATGGACGAAGATTGATGAGCAACGAAGGAGCTGCGACATGAGAGAGCTCAGATGACCTAGCACATTGCACCCTCGCTGTAACGACCCTACGATAGGTAGCTACAATAACTACCACCTTAGCCCAAATGGTATACCAAGAGGTAGTCAAAGGTGGTATGGTCTGGTATAGTAGTATACAAAGAATGCTGGTTCGCCTCAAGGCAAGGCCTAGGGAAAAGTGGAGTGGCCTTAGGCACTCCATTAGGCAGGGTAACCTTTCAGGAGAACATTCGCATAAGATCAAGAGGATTATGGGAATGTTACACGGATCTCCAAGATGACTTCTGTGGTCGACTGGAGGACTCCCTAAGCGGTTAAAGGCATAAGAGGACAAAGTTACCCTACCTTGGGAATTTGGTTATTATGCTCATGGGTCCCAGTTACCCTACTGAGGAACCCAAGTTACCCTACCTTCACCGGCAAAGTCATCCTAGAACTTAGAGGTTGATTGCCTCACATTCTATGGGCTCTTAGATGTTCTTAGGCACACACGCATCTGCGCGGGGAGGCCCCACGCCTGTGTAAGGGTGGCCCGAACATACTATTGTACTTGGGCAGGTTTAGCTAACACCCTCCTCTGGCCCTAGCGTTGGGACGGCGCGTCATAGGCAGACGGCTGCATAGTTGCTCGTTTGCTAGTAAAAAGAGGTCATTGGAGCGGCTGCCGTAACACCGTATAAGTCGTCGCCGTCCGTCAGACTGAATGTCGTTCGCAGGATATATAAGGGGAGTATGGGTAACCGCCAAAATGGAGGTCGCCCAAATATGGTCTCTCGGGCACCTAAGAGTCTATTCTAACCTACGGGTAGTAGGGTAGTCTTCCTAGTGGTACTCAAGAAGTCTCAGAAGGCCAGGGGGCTTTCGAGACAAATACCTCAGTAACCAGCCCGGACCTTCTCCCCTTGATTTGTAGCATTACTATGGGTTGTTATTGGACTCTAGAGGTGTGAGTCTTATCATGGTAGAGTTTGTCCCGAGAGGATGGCTATGGGTAGCGCCCACTTAGCCAACCATCGGCTACATCTCACCGGGGGAGCTTGCATGTCAATTTATCACATTGGATAGTCATGTAGATTAAATGATGGACTGCATAGCTTGTATAGACGAAACTACCACTGGGCCAGTGAGTCCACCACCTAGGTATTAACTCCGGTTGTTGTCATAACAGTTAGCCACTGGTATGACTTCGATAGGAAGAGTTTTTCCACCTGCGGTTGTATTAGAGATTCATTGCAGAAACTCATATCCTATTGATGGAGTTAAGTGTACCCGAGTTGATCTGACACTTCCGGCAGGATAAATCCTGATGGAGGGTAGACCTCGGACAGACCCTGAGCAGGACAGGGTGCTTGCACAAAGGTCGGAAGTAGTGGTTAATGTCAAAGGCTTAAATCTGATATCTACTTAAGTTTATGCGTTTGGCATTCTACTTCGACAACCAACCTTTCCTCGAGAGAACTAAATTGAGTGAAGCTTCGAGCTTAACTATATTAAGTTTTACCGTTGATTCTTGTGAATTATTTTACCTCATCTTTATCTTCTACTTTAAGTGTTTTGGTGCGCTCGCAACCTTAGAGTTCACCTCTCTACAGGGTGCCCCCGTTACACTCGCAAGGGTGCCGGAACCTGGACACAGACCGGGAACCCGAGAATGCATGACATATGGCCATGATCTATAGTGAATCGCATTTCAACTTTATCAAGATACATCAGCCAATGATGGTTCTGATCATATATGCCAATTTGGCAATATTCCGATGTATTCAACAGAGAGCACCGAACTTGCGCATCAGACACAAATCAAGGATGGATGGCAGCAATCAAATAAGAACGATGCCTCACATCAAATAGTGCATAGCTATAGTCGTCGGCATGCAATCAGAATGAGACTATTGAACTTGACATCTATCCGATGTCGCAGTGGTGGTCTCTGTAACAGGTTTACTCCTGTCTAACGAAAGGTACAATTGAGGGCTAGCGGTTGACCGGCAAGCGCTAGGTCTAAGGGAGGCTTCTGAGAACTCAAAGGTAAAGAGGGATAATAGTTAAAGGGCAAGTGGAACTCTGAGATCGCCGTTCAACCAAGTATATTCTTAAAACATGAGTCTGCTGAAGTCTGCTGTCCTCCTGCTAGCCAGGAGATGAGTTTAAATACAAGAGTTCTCCCAGAGCGATAGTAATCAGATATCCTTCAACCACGATCATTACTGGGCAGTGCACCTTGCCCTGCATGTCCTGTGATCCCACATGAAACCTAAGAGTCATAACACTGCCTCAATGCTATCGTCAGCTTACATGACCGTTCCTTCACTTGTGTTCCTAAATAAAACAACAAACATGCAAAACTAAACTTAACACAAGCTACCGGGCCTTAATATAGCTCCGGGGCTGTAAAACAATCAAACTAATCAAAATAAACAAAATAATCAAACTAAACATAGGAAATCCTGCACTCCGCTCCTGTATACAGTTACCGGAACATGTATACATGTTACAGTCTCTCTCCTAATGTCTTGCAACATTTGGACATGACAAGGAACCCCTATCCGGAGCTGATCACCTGTAAGAGAATCCTTAAAAGATGCTGGGACGATGTTTCTAACCTGAATGATTTTTCCAGGGTCTCAGACCTTTCCCTTCAGATTGTATGTCATGAATCAATACAATTTAGCCAGCATAATCTACCAGCTGAGCGCCATCTCTCGGAACACCCAGCAATACCTGGATTATTTCAAGTTGAGCTACTGACACAAGTTGAAATCCCTGTTCCAGCGTTCCAAGAATCCGAAGTATTCAATATCCACTGTGCATGACGTACTGGGGCACTACACTTTAGGAATAAGGGGAGTTGCAATGATTGGGTTTGTGGGAGGGCTGATATGGAAGAGATGTATGGTGCACTCCGAGGACGTCTTCCATCCAAGCTCGTTGCTCTCTTCAAAATCAGGGACTACACATCTGAGAATTCAGTGCGACAGCTCGCTGGCGTTCAGTTGGCGAGCGCTGTCAACTCTGGGCATCTATCCGATGTACCTGGCCTAGGTACAGTTCAAATTAAGGAGGATGCCAGTGTGTTTACTGTAGTGGACATATGGACGATTTTCGGCCTGGCCCACCTGATACAGGAGGTGGAACGGTGCTGGATTCTCAATAGCCGAATTGATCTCAGAACAATTAACAGGGTTTATTAAGGGATCCAGAAGTCATAGAACGAATTTGCGATTTCCGTTGGCATCAGCGATGCGAGAGGATCCTAGTATAGAATCTACCACTGTATATACAAAGAATTCTGTAGAATTATAAGATCAAATAACTCACGATGCTGGCTGTTTGGTAAATTACCAGCCCACAGAAGAGATGAAACCAAAGAAGAAGAAAAAGAGCTACTCCTCTCAACACCAATCGACACCGGGAGCGGCACCGATTTAATCATCCTTACAGACGCAAAGAAGACCCAATAACAGGCTAGATGCATCAGGAGAAATAAGTAACATGAAGCGGAGCCTGGGCGTATTCAGGACGCTCGTATCAGGCTACGTCGCATCAGGAGAGAAAGAAGGGGGCACAGTGAGTCAGGCTGAATTGGATGTGAGTGGGCATTGCAATGCAACTCAGGACACAGGAGATGTTAGCGCATGTTGCCATAAAACTCAGGATGTACAGGACATAGGGGACGCAAACTTGACGTCGCGTCCATCATGACGCAACCCCGAGGTATCAGATACAGGGTATTTCTTTGCTGATGTCAACCTTAGAGTTTACCTCTCTATAGGGTGCCCCCGTTACAGGGTGTTAGCTGAACCCTTACAGTTCCAGGATGACTTTGCCGGTGAGGGTACGGTAACTAGTATTTCTAAATAGCATAATTGAGACCTCTGGACATAGTGGTCAAGTTCCTAAGGTAGGGCAAGTTTGTCCTCTTATGCCTTTAACATCTCCAGAAGTCTACCGGATGACATCTAATGTCACCTTCCAGTCTTGTGTAAGGTTCCTATATATCCCTTGACTTTATGTGAATGTACTCCTGAAAGGTTACCCTACCTACCCAAGTACCCTAGGCTATTCTATTGTTCCCTTAGCCTTGCCGAAGGTTAACCAGCTTTTTATCTACTAAGTATACCAAACCATACCACCTCTAGTTACCACTTGGTATACCATTTGGGCTAAGGTGGTAGTCATTGTGGCTACCTATTGTACGGTCGTTACATTCGTCCTCCCCATGCTTTGCCTCATCCTGATTGTGTTTTCGCCTTCCTCTCTTCTCCTCCCTTTTTCTCATAATTTCACAACTCCTTAACACACTCAATACATCCTACACTTGTTCACTTCAACCACTTCACTTCCTCAAAACCTTTTAGTCTTATGGCCGGCTCTATTTTCAACTCCTGTTTTTGACTCCCCCCTGCCGTAGCTTCTCCCCCTCTCTACGTTCTCACCCGCCTCTCCTACCGCTCCCAGACATCCCTTTCATTTCATCTCCTTGCTTCGCTTTTCTCTCACTATCATACAACTCATTAACAGTTCCAAGGCAAATCACTCTCATTGGCCTGGAGCGCTTACCTTCAGTCCGCCGAAATCCTGTCATCCAATCATTACCTACACTTTCAACCCCTCTATTTGCACAACTCCCCCGATGCAACCCCTTCCCTTGTTCCTAGCTATTCCATTCAATTCCCCTCTCCCCCTCCTCTTCCTCCCGCTATCATACAACACCTTATCAACTTTAATGCAAATTACTCTCGTTCACATGGACCTCTTCGCTTCACTCTGCTGAAATCCTTTAGTCCAATAATTCCTCCCAGTTTCAACTTCTCTTATGGTTCCACTCGCACCGCCCCCCTTTCCCCCTACTATACTGGGTCACCTTAGCTATCCCTTGGCTTCAGTCCTACCCCTATCTGGGACAGTGTTCGCAGCCGTCCGGGGCCCCCGTAGGGCCTGGCGGGGGGACTGCCAAGAGCCCGGGACGGGACGGGACGGCAAAACGTAGTCCGTCCTCGTCCTTGAATTTCCAGGACGGCCGTCATTAGGAAGGACGACAAGCCCCACGATCTGAGACATATTCCGGTAGGGGATGGTAGGGGATGGCCGGGGGTGGCAGGGGACGGCAGGGGACGGCGGGGTACGGCGGGGGACGCCGGAAAACAGCGGAAAACAATTGAAAACAGCGGAAGACGGTGGGGGACGGCGGGGGACGGTGGGTGGGAGTAGGGGACGGTGGGTGGCGGTGGGGGACGGTCCTTTAGTCGGATGAGTGGGGCAAGTGCCAGAAAAGACCGGACGGGACGACAGAATGCCGTCCGTCCTTTTACTTGTCGGGCAACTTTAGAAAATTAGAAAATGACCGGAAGGGACGACAAACTGCCGTCCGTCCTCGTCCTGGCTCGTGACGGACGGACTGCCCCGTTGTGAACACTGATCTGGGAAAGCACTATCTCACCCCATACAGCATGATATCTAAGTCAAAGACGGCCGTCCTGAGATTTTGCTGCCCTGGGAAAACTGTTAGAGATGGCCTAGTCTCTTCCGGCACTCTTGAAGGTTTCCTGGCCACTGCGAAGCTTTGTTTCCTTGATTAGTCCTGTCAGATGTAAGGAGAAGATAACAAGAGGAGTAATGCGTGGGAATTTGGAATGATGTTAGGCACGCTACGTGGCTGGGCAGTGGGGGTTGATCTCGGCTTTGAGCTACTTATGGCCTAGGGTTATCTATGTGGGTAAAACTAAAATGTTCCTTAGAGGGAGTCTAGAGACGGATTATTGGGATGAGGCGGCCGTAGTATCAATAGTCCGCTAGAAACTCCACAATGGACTCGTGTACAGGCTTCTGGAGTGCAGAGATTTCTGTATATTTGGTCATGAGGCAGGTCAGAAAATAGATAGGGAATATTAAATTTGCTTGATTGAGAATTTCTAATTATACCACCACGGCTGATAATAATAATAATAAAAAGACAAGTATGACCCGAACAGGTTCCCCTAGCTGCATCCATTGGCCTTAACCCATTTCATCCTCCTTGGGTTGTTCTAGATTTTGCGTTTCAGGAGTTTATCCAGCCCTTTTCCGTATGATTTTCCAATAAAACCTTTTGCAAGCTCCTGAGGATCCCCTTCAATGGCCCAGCGAGTCCAGCCAATGAGCGCGCAAAACTCTGCTTCAATCTCTGGTGTCCAGCCCGACACCGAATTGGTCAGCTCCGTCGCGCGTATATTCATGACTTCGATTATATGGGGGTATACTAAAGGTATTATGTTAGAGAGAGCCGTAGGCAAATGAGAGGGGTAGAAATAAATCTGCATACCGCTGAGCTCTTTTGCACTCTCCCAGTCCAGGCCATACAAGGCAGTGAACGTATCCTTATAGTCCATCAAGTCATTCTCGATGAGACAAACATCCGTTATGACATCTCCATCATGAGCAACTTTATTCCCCTGCCCGATCGCTGGATCCTTACTATTTTGAACTTGGTCCTGTTTGCGGTCGTAGGTGGCAAAAAACCGCTTCCTTATTGCGACAGCCGAGTCCTTGAGATACCATAAAACAGTGATCTTTTCTTTAAGTGTCACCCCCTCTTTTTCAAGTACTGCCACCTTTTCTCTTTGCTCCATCCCCTGCTGCTCTAGCTTCTCAAACCGATCATGAAATGACTGTAAAAGAGATGCGCCAGGGCCGTTCGCATACGCATCCTGTGGAGTGGTGGAGGTTCTAATTTGCACCCGTGATACAGATTGGATCTCATCGGTCAAACCTTTCTTAGCCGCAGCGAGCTCCAGGTCTGGATTGTGATCGGTCTTGGCGTTACAGCAGACAAGACTGGGAATCACCTGGTGAATTGGAATATAGTTAGCAAGCAATACCACGTCCACTAAATGCATACTTGCAATAATCTCGGTAGGATGCAATATAGGTGGTTTTAAACCAACACGACACTATGGAGGGAAACAATACCCTTTTTTGTAGAATGTCCATGATGATAAGTGAGATGAACCCGGGGTGGAAAAGAAAGATACAGAGTGGTTGTTTAACCTTGGGAGTGCGGGAGGGGTTTCCGGTGGGAAAGTGATCAAACAATAGGTTGAGAAGGTTTGGGCACGTCACTGGTGGGGAAAGTGTTTGGATAAGAGATGGCGGATATGGAGGAAAGAGAGAGGAAAAAAGAGAGAAAGGAAAAAAGAGAGTCCGGAGGGGCTCTTTCATTCCGTTCACGGGGCAAGGCTTGCTAGAAGCCTGTGGCAACCATTCCATTTTGATCCGTGGAAATAATTGTGGTCCACGGTTGATGTTTTCTTGTTGCCCTATGAAAGGTTTTCACCCTTGTTCATTGCTTGAAGGAATATTAGGGCCTATTTGGTGAAAGAGGAAGTGGGCAACCATTTCATTGTGAAATGTTTGTCATGAACGGTCCCCTATGAAGCTCCTTCGGCTTTGATTCTTTGAAGAAATTTTACAACAGGATTGTCCGTAGGGAAATTTTACTGCGATTCAACGGCTAGGGAGGCTATCTAGGAAAACTTAGCGAATTATCCAAGACAACCAGTTAAGTTAGGTTTTTGTACAAAGCGATTTAGAATTCGGGAAATTCAATTTCATCCAGTGCAGCGGCGGATTAGGTGGAGTGAGGTCCCTGACAGCGGGATGGGACGGGTACGAGGGGTAAGTGGGGCGCAGTACTCCAAAAAGTCCTCGTTTCATTTCCTGTTCTGGGTGTCGCCGGGCGTTTTTCCCACCTACTATACCGGCACCCTAGTAGGAGTGAAAGCAGAACCGGTTTGAATGAGTGCGTACTGTACAAGTATTTGAACGCTAGCTACCATATGGATGTCGCCCGGCTTAAGGCACCCCCCGAGGACAGTACTGTCGCGCGCGGGTCTTCCCCGTCCGGCATTTTTTGGGGTATTGGCAATCTTGAGTGCTAGGTGACCGGTCGTGGTGGCCGGCAAAGAAAACGGGAGAAAGTAAAATGGGCAATTGAAGCTGAAGGATAAATACCGGATGGCTGTGATAAATCGAACTGATCTTCTCACAAAATCGATGACGGATGAAGATGGAAAGAACGGTCTCCACAGTCCGAAGAAGGTTCCCGCGATCATCTCTCCCCCGAGAGGTTCCTACGGTTGTTAAGCAGCAATATCACCTCTACTTAAACCGCTTCCCTTCTCCACCTTTTAACAGCCTACGCAATCCTTCATCCTCTTAGCCATGCTCCTTGTCAGATTGTCAAAATGGTCTGAATCTAGTAACTCCTTAATTGTGCTCAATAGTGTTATGGATTTATTCTCTCAACGCTCAATCAACCTTGGTATCTTGAGCAGAGTAAATTGGGATATGTTCTCTCAAAAGCCACTTCACCTTTTCCCCCGCGTAGTAGCTTTGATGACCCCAGTCCCCTAACTATTGGATCCATTGGCATTCCAGCATCACAGTCAAATAGCCTTGCTCCTAGAGCGAAAGGGTGCTAGTAGAGGGGCGGGAAATCCACTTTCTTATTTTGCTAAGAGATCCCCCATATTTTTAGTGGGGCACTGTACTGTACTGTACCGTGTTGACCCCTTGGTTGCGAAAGATCTCTCACCTGTGGTAAATATGGCGCTCAGCAACCACCACCTAGTTCCCAAGTCCATGTGGATATGCTTGCTGCTCAGCAACCACCACCTGGTTGCCGAGTGGGTGGGATATGCTGCCCAGCAAACACCACCTAGTTGCCAAGTCCTTGATATCCATCTCAGTTGGGGATCCCTTGCCCTGGGGGGTCTTCTTCAAAGAGAGAGAGTACAAATAAGTTCAAACACCCCCCAACGTCGACAGCGTATAGTACGAGAGCCGTGCTAAACGGAAAGAAAGAAAAAAACCTCTATCAATCAATGGCCGAACCAGAGGCGAACCAAGTCCACATCGGAGAAATTAGGGGGTCTCAGACCGGTGGTTCAGGTCCGGGATGCGTACTACTGTTCTAGGTGGTTCAGTGTAGTATGGTGTGAAACCTCCCCGGTACAGATTAAAGGTTTAGTACCCGTTTTGTCTATTTGATGATCAAGAACTAAATCTTTACTAGCTAGCTTTAAGGAAACTAGCATAGTAGCGCTTGATAGCTCATGAATATTCCTTCTTTTGTGCAAGTCAACAGTGTACCACCAACCGCCAAACCATCAAACCATCCTGAGTACCACCTCCAGAGCCGGTACTAGTACCGTGGTTCATTTTTCCAGTTCATGGTTCGTGAACTACAAACCACCTCTTTGAACCGTGGTGAATCGGCGGTCTGAGACCCCCTATTATTGCCACCGTCCCCGGAATAGTAGCAGCAATGGTCGGGCCGCTGCGGCTATTTCCTAGGTTAAGGTTCTGGGAGCCTACACAACCTATTGTACGTTAATCTGGCTCCACTCTATCTTGTTTAGTGTCATCGTTTCCTTAGGTATTTCTTCTGGGGAAACTGACAGCCGCATAGTTACCTACTCATCATCATCATGAACCACGGTAACAGTTTTCCCACAGAAGCTCTTCTAGCCTATTTTACTTGGATGGTATGTAATGAACGGTGACTAGCGGGCCCCTTGTTGTCAACTTCATAGGTCAGTTGGGTTTTGGGGCTCTGTAGCATGGAGCCGGCTTGGAACTGTGTCCCTTTCTCACCCGGAGTGCGAGAGGCAATATAGAGCCAGAGGCTACGGAACCATAAGAGAGATTGTTAGAAGGATGTGGTTGGTTATAGGAGTTGCAGGGGCTTTTCAATTCAACAATGTTTCAGGTCGTTCGGAGAATAATAGATTGTTCTGATGTTTTAGTTTTTTACGGCGAATATTCTTGTGATATGTCTATCTTTTGTTGCTAAGGGGTGTGTGGGGGGAAAGCTGGCAGATGGAGGAATGCGGCGATGCGGAGAAGTGCAGACATGTAGAGAAATGCGGAGATGAGGTGGTAATTCATAGAAGGATTAGTGTATTACTTGAGTTTTATTTTATAGGCCTTACTTTAATGTTAGTTTGGTTTTATATGAGTGCGAATGAAGTTGTGGAATCTACACGCCTGTCCAAAAGGTTCTCGGTGATCCAAGGGTACAGTACTAGTACTCTAGAGGCGCTTGGCAGCAACAGGGGTACTGTACTGTGCCGTACTTGAGCATGAGTCGGTTTTCAAATATTGAGCGGTTCATATTCAACTTAGCCGTGATTTCTCTCAAGGCGGAATGAGGATTGCAAAGACCGCGCTCTCCACTTCTCACTGAACATGCGATGAGATCTTCGGTCCTCCAGACCGGGGAGCATCTTGTACTGTGCCGAGCCTCGTATTCAGTACCTCTTAATCACTCTTCAAACAGTTGATGGAACCAACCCTCTTTTTCCTGCGATCTCTTCTGTCGGTAGTCCAATATCTGACGATAAAGCAATTTCGTGGTTCCGTTCATGCCTCTCGGTGGTTTTTCTGTCGTGGTGCCGGGGTGCCATCGCTTGGTGGTTGAGTGAGGTTGACCGGTCTTGTTTTTTGGTTACTGCACAGCAGCATTGGTACTTCTGTTGCCCCCAAGCCTCGTCGGAGTACAAGTACTTTTAGATCAGCAGGAGCTTTATGGACGGGAGTGTACAGTACAAGTACATCTCTTGCTCTTCCCACCCAGTGCCCAAGTTCCAAGTAAATCCACTGACGCTAAGCTTTGGTTGGCTGGCACTACTCGCGGCGGGAATAAGCCTTGGGGCAACGGGTGCAACCATGATTCTCCGTAAAATTCAATCATGAGATCTGGTAATAGGACCTGTGATTTTGACGGTGGTGTTGACCATATGTTGTACCGGTATTGTGATGGTTGAGTGCTGTAACTGTGGTTGAGTTGTCTCGAGACTGATTCTCTCCCTGAGAATAAATCAACAGCAACAACGGGGCGGTCAAGAGCACTAGCACTCGGATAATAGGGGAGGTTACAGCACAGTACACCTCTGACTCCGTACATCAAATTATAGTAGTGAGGCACAACACTGGAAAATGTTGTTTCTAGTCTCAAGTTTTGAAGATGCTGGTTGACTCTGTATTTCTTGTTATGGGTTTAAATAGAGTCGAAGGAAATAGGGTTCAAGTCTCGGGGGACAAGTTCCTTTTACTAATCAGTTCCTAAGAAGGTAGTGAATGAGCTTAAGTATATTTCAGCTAGCATTCAATAGGCTGGGTTGGTTTTGATAAGTACGAGAAGAGGGGTACATGAGACGGAGGGGTTCTTCTATAGCTTTTAGTGTAATGAAATAGGTACGAGAAGAAAAAGGGTGTTTCCAATGATATGGTAGGTCTGAAATCTGCTGAATAGTGCGATTATATGAGCTTTAAGACGGAAATGTGAGAGAAATAGGTTCAAAATGAGATCTTTGAATCATATCTTGTCTTTTGTAACCCCCCTTGATCTGTCCCTTATACAATATACCTTCTACTCTTTCATAACCACCCTCTCTATGTTCTTTCTCTTCCCCGGAGTGATGAAGGCCCCCGTTCCAAATCCACCTCGTACCCTAAATTTTGAAAGTTTAACTGACCGATACAATTGACGACAACGGCCGGACTAATGGCTCCATGTCAGCCACCACTCAAGAAAAAGAGGCTGGAAGGGTGGTTGTGGACAAGCTCTTACCAAAGTCCTTGGCGTTCAACAGGTAGCTATGAGGCTATCAGTATACGTATAACTTTAGAAAAAACCTAATGAAATGACGGCCCTACTAAGCAGGATGGGATCAGTTGGGTGACATACAACAGGGTGTGTGGGTTCCCAGAACCTCAGGTTGGGGAATAATTGGAGTAGCCCGAGAACGGCTGTGATAATTCCGAAGACGATCGCAATGATTTCTCCAGTACGGACCAGGTTGGCTTGTGGCTCGGCCATTGACAAAGGCCTCTTCTCTCCGATTTGGGATGATGTTTGAATAGTGCGCTGCGGATTTTCGGTGCTTGATGCGTAGCTCGGACTATATGCTACTTGGGCTGGGGAGGTCGGGTTCTAATTTATATCGAGTTAAAGCTGGATACTATTTGTGAGTGAGGGAAATTTACAAACTGTGGCTAATGGCTAACCACCTGGGTGGCAGTGCCTTTTAGGTTGTGTGTGACCTAGAAGCTAGGGAACAGTGGTGTCACAGTCTAATACGGTGGCTCTTCGAAAGGGTGCTGATGGAAAGAGAATAGGGATTTTTGATTGGGAGTTGGTTCTTTGCTCTCCTACCGTAAAATCTCGAATAATTGAACCTTGTGCTATGTCGTTAGAGTTGCCTCCTCTAGTCATTCATGTTGCAAGATTTGCAATAGCCTAAGAGCTCAAGGTATTGTACCATGTGCTGAGGTGTTGGAATTGTCTCCTGGAAAGGTTCGGTTTACTTCCCCACTCTATTTCTATCAGAGCGCAGGTTTTCTGCTATATATTTTGCCCCATTTTGAGAGGAGGAAATTTTGAACTATCATACCTGGTTGTTAGATCCAGATATTTGAGTTTCTTACATCGTGAGAATTGGTTACAAGTGTTTATTGGAAAATATGTGGCTTGGTTGTTCCCCATCCTATACTATCCATCAATTCTGTTCTCTCTTTTTTTTTTTTTTGAATCATGTGATTATTGATTTAGGTACAAAATCCTGCATGCAGCTCGCGCTATGGCATATAAAAAGCCTTAATTCCAAAAAAGTAACAAAGAAAATAACAAAATTCAAACAACGTGTGCAAAAACTCTCCAAGCGGGATCATCAGAGCCCTGTTGCATCGCCATCGATGACTAACAAAGGAAAGTAAAGTAAAATCCTCCTTATAACTTATAAGAAAAATTCATAAGTAAGAAAACCTCCCAGCCCTACTTGCCCACCGCTGCAAACAACTAGGAACCAAGGAAAGTCATAAACCAAAAAGCAAATACCCTGAAGAGAAACTCGAGCAGGGGAGTTAAGAGTAGCTATACCTAGAAGGCCATGGCCAAGCTAGGGAGTTTTAAGATGTTAAGCGCTATCTGAGTCTGATCCCATCTCAGAGGTAGCAGTAATGGCCTGGATACACAACATGGCCAGAGGGAAGCCTGTGCGAGTAGTGTAGAGATACTCAGCCAACCCTCTGAGGAGAGGAACTGAGAGCCAGAGAGGAGCGTCGGGTCCGATGTCATCCACACCTGAGAGATGGGTGAGGCGAGGTTGGGCCTTAGCGGGGCAGTGGAGAATCGCGTGTTAGAAGGACTCATCGTCTTCCTCACAGAAAGGGCAGAGGGTGCTAGAATCTCTGTTCCTCCAGGAGATATAGGCAGCGAGGTGGCTGGCACCTATGCGCATCTGGTGAATGCAGCCAGATATAAACCGAGGAAGGCCAGTGAAGGCGGGAGCAGTGAGGCAGGTACAGAAGAGATATGACAGAGGTACTGGCGGGCTTGTGTCCAGCCAGTCGTTGAGGAGTAACTGTAGCAGAGGAGTTCTGAGGGCTTGGTAGATGACTGAAGGTTCTCTCAATAATGGCAGGGGTAAGAGATTGGTCGAAGCGAGCGGGAGGATAGGTACCTCCGCGATTAGGTCGGAAATTTCATGACACATGGAGTCTAGAGGCAGGTGCTTGGCGGAATTAACTGCCGGGCGGAGCCACGAAGTGAGATGGATGGCTTTGGTGGAGCCTTGGAGAAGGAAGCGATAATCGTCCGCAGAGTGTTCCTGGTCCCAGGTGGGCACAGACTCAGGAATCTGGGTGGTAGCAGGATTGAATTTTGAAGGAGCGCAGACCAAGCGGAGGGCAGCCGATCGGCGGCAGTGTTTGCAGATGGAGGAAATAGATGGTAGTGAGGCTTCCCAGTACAAAGCACCATGGGCGGTGGGGTAGAAACAATTTGTTGTCCACTGGAAAACTCTATGCCAGAATGAGTTGAGTTTCTTAAGTGTGGCTGTGTTCGGGATAAAGAGGTCGCAGCTCTAGGTAAGGATAGGAAGGATGGCGCTGAAAACTAATTTCCTATTGCACCAGGAGGAGAGGCCTTTGCTAGCTGCACTGAGCTGTCGGATTGTAGTGAAGGAGGCCTGAACAAGAGCCAGCCGTCTTCAAAAATGGATAGAGGATTGGATTGTAGGGGTGAGCCACTAGCCAAGCCACCTTACAGCTTGAGATGGTGGGAAGAGCAAGTTGTTGATCACTATGGGGGCAAAGGAAACATCTGGACGGTCCGTCAGAGTTCTTCAGTGAATGAGTTCAGTTTTGGGAACAGCAACTGGGACCCCCAGATCAGCACCCTCCCTTTGGATGAGGTTGAAAAGGTGTTGAAGAGGGTGGATGTTCGAACGTATAGAGTCCAAGCCGACCGTAATGGTGAGATTGTCGATATATGAAATTGTGATATCTTTAGGGATTGTCAGGTAGAGGCTGGCAATATAAAGCACAAAAAGAAGAGGAGAAAACGGAGAGCCCTGAGGGGTGCCAACGGCGACTGGGCAGAAGACCTTCGGTGTACCTTGGAAGATGAGCCGGCACTGGCGTTTGGAGAGGAAAGACTTAATCCAGGCAACCAGATAGGCAGAGACCCCCCCCTTTGGCGAGGATATTAGCCAGCTTGTTGGCGCAGACATTATCAAAACCAGCTTTGACATCCAGGAAGAGAGTTGATACTTTGAAGGAGGCAGTCTGGAGCAGACATACTTCGTGGGTGAGGGTAGCAACAGCGTCCATGCAGCCGAGACCAGCCAGAGAACCACACTGATTGGCATGTAAGAGGCCAAGGGAGCGGGCGGTTGAGGTGCGACGAAGGGCAGAAAGACTTTCGAGAATTTTGGAGACGGTTTCAAGTAGGACAATGATCCGAAAGGAAGCAGGTGTGCGGTAGTCTGGTTTTCCTGGTTTATCCAGGACGATGCCATTGGCCTTCTTCATAGCTTGGGGATGATATCCGTATGTAAGGAGGGAAGTGAACAGAGAGGGAAGGAGCCACTCGTTAGCATTATTGACTTGCTTCCAGATAGAGTAAGGAATCCCACCCAGTCCAGGGGCTGACGTATTAGAGGATTTCCGAAGTGCAGAGGACACTTCTGAAGGTAAAACGGGAGGGACGTCCTTAAATGCAGGAAGGATGAGGGGCGGGGGGGTGAGGGTCTGGGAGGAAAAAACTGTTGTTGGAGTGTATTGTTAATTTCAGTGGGGGAGAAGGCGTTCTCAAGTGTGGGGAAACAGTCCAGAGCACCACTGGCTGCCATCTTGCTAGCGTCCCAAACCGATCTCAAGTCGACGTCAGCGAGAAATTGCGGCCAGTGGACTCCCTTGGCGGATTAGATAGCCCTGAAATATGTGTTCCGAGCCACACGGGCCTGGGCGGGGGAGGCCTGGTTCTTTCTCATGAGGCGCGAGAAATGGTGGTGAATGCAGCGTAGCTGTGTGAGGTCTGGAGTCCACCACGGTTTGGAGTAGGAGGATGGGGATTTGGTTGGATTGTTGGAGGTGATGAGGTGCGTGATCTTGGCAAGGCTGTTGTCAAACCAGAGGTCAAGGGTGTGTGGGGTGGGGAGAGCAGGGGGGGCGGTGAGAGTCATTTCGGCAAGAAGAGGGGTAATGTAACAGGGGCACCCTATAGAGAGGTGAACTCTAGGGTTGCGACCGCACCAAACACTCAAAGTAGAAGATAAAGATGAGGTCAATAATTCAAAAGAATCAAAACGGTAAAACTTAATATCGTTAAGCTGAAAGATTCACTCAATAAGTTCTCTCGAGGAAAGTTGGTTATCGAAGTAGAATGCCAAACGCTTAAACTTAAGTAGATATCAGATTTAAGCCTTTGACATTCACCACTACTCCGACCTTGTGCGAGCACCCT